>Ga0114978_10002255_pt1 | contig 15890 bp, 17 predicted proteins | sample S_140212_EF_Meta_FD_87027 | JGI IMG/M metagenome (GOLD analysis project Ga0114978, IMG submission 87027) | Freshwater microbial communities from Lake Simoncouche, Canada to study carbon cycling - S_140212_EF_MetaG | ecosystem: Environmental > Aquatic > Freshwater > Lake | place: Lake... | reverse complement strand
GACGCTGGCGCGCCTCTCGGCTCGCGGGTCTCGCCACTATTCCCGCGTTCGTTCAGACCGACGTCAATGACACGCTGAGCCTAGAGCGAGCCATCGTAGAGAACCTGCACCGCGTCGACCTCAACGCCCTCGAAGAAGCCGCCGCCTACCAGCAGCTGATTGATGACTTCAGCTTTACCCACGAACAGATCGCCACCCGAGTCGGAAAGAACCGAGCGACGATTTCCAACACCCTCCGCCTCTTGAATCTCGGCGGTATGGCGCAGAAGGCCGTCATGACTGGCTCAATTTCAGCCGGTCACGCCCGAGCCCTCCTAGGGGTTGCCGACCTTCAGAAGCAGGATGAGCTGGTTAAGAAAATTACCGCCGATGAGCTTTCGGTGCGTGCGACCGAGGAACTGGTTAAGGAGACGCTGGTTGTTAAGCCCGCTACGACCGCTCCAGGAACTGGCGCCACCGCCGGGGGAGCGGCCACCACCAAGCCAATCCTTCGACCCGTGCCAGACGCTGCCATCGTTGAGCTCGAGCATCTCCTCGAAGAGTTGCTCGACACGCGCGTCCACATCGACCTCAAGGGCAAGACCGGCCGGATGGTGATTGACTTTGCCGACCTGGGCGATCTCGAGCGTATTTACCTCGCAATGGTGAAGAGTAAGTAGTCTCAACTCTAAACCTCACCATAAACCTAAAGTTTCACACAGGTTGTGGGTTAAGTTGTGGGTTAAGGTTACTGTAGACCTGAAATCCCATATTTTATGGCGTTTCTTGGTTGAATCTTCACGGATTAAATTAATTACTTGTTGAAAAGCACGGTTAATGAGGCGGCAATACCGCGAATTAGCGTCGTTTCCTGGGATTCGGCGAGTTGTGGGTGCGTAATTGCCAGCGCCGTCATTGTGGTCTGCCGTAGCACCGGCAACCCCATGCCCGATGACTCCACGCCGAGTGCTCGCGCGATGATCTCGCCCATCTCGGCGCCATGGAGCGACCGGAATCGATAGGACTCGTAGAAGTGCACGCGGGTGACTGGAAACTCGGCCCGTTCGGAAAGAAAGAAGGCGGCGCCCACCCCGGCATCATTGGCCATTTCGGCCTGGTGCTCATCGCTGCCCTCCAACATGACCACTTCTAGTCCTGTTTCGCTGATTGCCGCACCGACGAGCGCGATCAAGGGGGAGTGTCCACCGAGCCCAACGCGCCGCGTTGTGGCTTCACGAATGAGGTCGACCCGCTGGCGCACTTCGGAGACCATTCGGCGATTGGTATCACGAGGAGCCAATCGCTCGAGCTCGCGCAAGGTGGCCATGGTCACCGTGCCATCAGGGGTAAGGCCGATATTGGCCTGAAAATCGGCGAGGGCTGTTTCGGTCAGCGGGCCAAAGATTCCATCGACCCGACCAGGGTCAAACCCCAGGAGGGAGAGGGACTGTTGGAGCGTGACGACGTCGTCACCTCGCAAGTAGGGGCGACTCACAAAGAGGAGTCGGTCGCCCAGCTGCCACGAGGTCTCTTCGAGCACGAGCCACGTGGCCGTGTCGATTCCATCGCGCAGCGCCAACCCCCGTTCAACCTGGAAGGCCTGAACGGCCCGAACCACGTCGTCGTTATAGGTGTCACCAGGCACGACGTCGTAGCCGAGAGTCGCTAAACGGTCGCGAATTACCGCGATTTCCGGTGAACGTTCACCAATGGAAAAAGACCCGGGCGTGGTAATTGTTAGAGGACTGCCGTGATCTCAGAGAGCATGGCACCCTTGGGCTTGGCGCCCACCAGGCGGCCAACCACCTGTCCGTCCTTGAAAATTAAGAGGGTGGGGATGCTCATGACGGCGTACTTGGTGGCGATGGCCACGTTGGCGTCCACGTCGAGCTTGGCGATGGTGAAACGCTCGCTCTGCTCGGTGGCGAACTCCTCGAGGATCGGAGCAATTTGCTTGCAGGGGCCGCACCAGTCGGCCCAAAAGTCGACCACGACAGGCTTGTCGGCCGAGCCGATTACCTCGTCAAATGTTGCATCGGTTAGGTTCTGAATCTGGTCACTCATAGTGCACCTCCGTTGGTCTCACGCTACCAACTGAAGATGATTCGTGTGCGCTTAACTCTGTGACTCGAGCCAACGCTCGGCATCAATCGCGGCCATGCAGCCCGAGCCGGCCGAGGTGATGGCCTGTCGGTAGTGGTGGTCCTGAATATCCCCGGCGGCGAAGACACCCTCAATGCTGGTGTAGGTTCCAGGACCAGTGGCCACGTAGTTGTTCTCGTGGAGATCTACTTGGCCATCGACGACAGTCGTGTTGGGTACGTGGCCAATAGCGATGAAGACACCGGTCACGTCGATCATGCGGGTCTCACCCGTCACGGTGTCGACGACCTCCACGCCCGAGACCTTGTCCTCGCCGTGAATCTCTTTGACCTGCGAGTTCCACGCGAACTGAATCTTGGGGTTAGCGAGTGCCCGCTCCTGCATAATCTTGCTAGCGCGCAGGGAGTCACGACGGTGAATCAGGGTGACCGAATTAGCGAAGCGCGTGAGGAAGGTGGCCTCTTCGAGGGCCGAGTCACCACCACCAACTACCGCGATGTCTTGGCCCCGGAAAAAGAAGCCGTCACAGGTGGCACAGACCGATATTCCCTTGGAAAATAGGCGTTCCTCACCGGGAACGTTCAACATCAACGAGCGAGCGCCAGTGGCCACAATGACCGAATCGGCCGTGATGCTGGGCTCGACATCGTCGGTCAACCAGGCCGTGAAGGGCCGCTTCGACAGATCGAGCTTCTGCACCTTGGTGACTCGCAGGTCGGCCCCAAATCGCTCGGCCTGCGCTCGCATGTTGCCCATCAGTTCGGGACCGGTGATGCCCTCGGGGAAGCCCGGGAAGTTTTCGATATCGGTCGTCAACATCAGCTGACCACCGGGCTGATCGGTCGTGGAGGAGGGCTCGCCCTCAATCACGATGGGGCTGAGTTGGGCCCGCGCCGCGTAGATGGCGGCCGTTAGTCCAGCTGGGCCGGAGCCGATGATGAGAACTTGGGTGTGGGTCACGATGACTTCCTTTGGGGTACTGGTTTGCGCGAACGCCAAACGAACAGACCGCTAGCGATCAAGACCGTTCCGAGGGAGAGGTAGCTCAACCACTCGCGTCCGGCGAAGCAGTAAATGTTGAGAAAACGAACGAGTCCGATGAGGAGGGCCACCAAGACGGCCACGCCGAAACTGAAGAGTACAAAGCCAAAGGCAATCGTCCGGGCGGCCAAGAAAATTGGACGCAGGACCTTGTCGTGAAAGACGTCCAGGGCGTGGTCGAGCAGACCGAAGGCTTTGTCGATTGAATCGGGAACTCGGTCCGGCTTGTTCTCCATAGAGAAAACTTACCTGTCGGCGAGTTGGCCTAACTGCGAATCCAGGCGAGGCCGACGATGCCCGGGCCGCCGTGGGTCCCAACGGTGGAGCCCATGTCACCGACAATGAGCTCGTGAACGGTCGGAATTTCCTTCAGCATGGCGATGATGACGTCGACATCGGGTGCTTCGCCGTGGGTGACGGCAATGCGTTCGAGCGGTCCGGCCGCCTTGGCCGCCGCGACGAGTGAGCCGAAGGCCTTGGTGCGGGTACGGGCCCGTCCCGCTTCGGCGACGAGTCCGTCCTTCAGCTCCAGCAAGGGCTTAATGGAGAGCATGGAACCGAAGATGGCCTTAGCGCCCTTGAGGCGACCACCCTTAATCAGATGCTCGAGGGTGTCGATGGTGCCACAGACGCCAACTTTGCCGATGAGCTCTGCACCACGGGCGACGAGTTCGTCCATGCTGGCTCCGGCGGCCGCACGCTCGGCGAGGTCGATGGCGATCATGCCTTCGGCCATTGTTACGGCGCGCGAGTCAACGACCTGAACGGGAATTTGGTCGGCTACGGCCTGAGCCGCGAGGGTGGCCGACTGGTGGGTCGCTGAGAGGTCGGAGGAGAGGGTCACGACGACAACGCCGTCAGCGCCTTCGGCCTTGGCCTTGAGGTAGGCCTCCTGGAAAGCGCCCGGTGATGGAGCGGCCGTTTCGGGCAACTCGGAGGAGGCTTTGCACTTGAGCCAGAACTCGTGGGGAGTGAGGTCGCGTCCGTCTACGAACTCCTGGTCACCGAATCGGACGGTGAGGGGAACGATGTCGATCTGGAGTCGGTTGGCGATGTCTAGCGGCAGGTCCGCAGCGCTGTCAGTAATGATGCGAATCGTGGCCATGAAGCCCTCCCAAAATCGGTTGCCTACACCTTCCCACGAACCAGGGCACCAAAGTCGGACTTTCGCAGGGCGTGTTGGAAAAAGAGGAGAAAGGTGAGCAGGCCAGTGGCGGTGGCGATTCCCGTTCGCACGACGAGACCGAGACCGTTGGTGGAGCCCATGAAGCTGTAGGCCACGGCAGTGGTGAGCGCCGACGCCACGGAGGCCAGCAGGAGGCGGCGGAGGTGAGGCTCGAGGAATATGGCCCCGACTCCGGTCTGGCGGTAGTGCATGACGCCCAGGCCGGCCACGGCGGCGAGGGTGTAGGAGATCGAGATGGCACTGATGAGGGCGCCGAGGGAGTGGCGACCCATAGTGGCCGCGAGAATTACGGTGCCGAGATTTTGAAAGGCGTAGAGCCCGAAGATGTCCGCTCCCCGTTGCTGGGCCTGGAGACCGCGAATGATTACTTGAAAGACGGTGTAGCCCGGCAGACCGGTCGCCAAGACCGCGAGCACCACCCCGGCTTCGAGGTTGACCGATCCGTCCCCGTGGTTCAAAAGAAGGGCCACGATGGGCTGGGCCAAGATAACCATGAGCGCAGCGATCGGTAGGACAATCGTGAGGGAGGTGCGCAACGCATCCATGAGGCGTTCGCTGTAGCCGTGACGATCGTCCGTGGTGTAGAGCGCAATGAGGTCGGTGTTGACGGCCTGCAGAACACTGGCGACCACCACAGCGAAGGGCATCTGCATGAAGGCCCAGCCGTAGGTGTAAGCCGAGACGGGGCCGCTGCCACCGACGCCGAAGGCCAGGGCCAAGACGAAGTAGAGCGCGACCTGGTTGACAATCACCACGAGGATGGTCCACCCACCGAGTCGAAGTACGCCCTGCACGGCCACGTCACGCACGTCGAGGCGGAGCCGGACTCGACCTAGTCGGCTCGACGTCAACGAGGGAACCAAGACGAAGAATTGCGCGAGGAGTCCGAGCGTCGTGCCGAGGGCGAGCAGGGTGAGTTCCTTGGTGCCAAGCACTGATGTCACAGTGGGGGCGGGCACGGCAATGTGGAACCAGATCAAGACGGCAATGGCCACCACGTTGTTCACAATCGGGGCGTAACTGACGGCACCAAACTTGTTGCGAATCTGCAAGAGCACGCCACTGAGCGACAAGATTCCGTAGAGAAACACCTGCGGTGCGAACCATCGCAGGAAGGTGGTGGCGACCTCTCGTTGGTTCTGAAGGACCACGGCGTCACGGCGGGGATCAAGATGGTTGAAGGCCGTCATGGCGTCGACGATGGAGGGCGCGAAGATCCACGTCAGAAGCGTCGCTACCGCGAGGACAATCAATGCCAACGTGACCACGCTCGAAATTGAACGCCAGGCCTTGCGTTCACCGTCGAGCGTGATGCGCTGCACAAAGACCGAGAGAAACGTGGCACCGATTACTCCACCAATGACGAGGTCGTAGAGCGAGTTGGGAATGGTGTTGGCGAGGTTGAATCCGTCAGCGAGGGGAGTGAAGCCCAAGACGTAGGCAAGCACCAAGGTCCGGAGCAGACCACTGACCCTCGAAATCATCGTGCCCGAGGCCAGCGTGATGACGCGACGCTGGAGCGAGCTCATCGGGCGTGCCTGCCAGGACTCTTACGGCGGGTCGTTCGCCACCACCACCAGGCGATCACGAGTAGTGATCCAATCGACAGGGCGTACCCCACAACGGAGGCCGAGGTGGAGCGAACTTGGATCGTGCCGGAGGCGATGACCAACTTGCCGTCGGTGGTCGTCAACTTGATGGTCATCAGCGAGGAAGTACCCCGCGTCATCGCGGCGCTGATAGGCGTCGAGACCGTCTGGGTCAAGATGCCAACGGGAATCACTTGCCCTTCGGGAAAGTTGATCCGATCGGCGCTGACGCGCAGGAGACCGGTAATGCCGTAGTCGGCCGAGCTGTACAGAGTGACGGGAATGGTGCCGGAAGTCGAGGCCAAGATCACCGTGCTCTGGTCGATTCGGAATTTCGAGAGCTCCTCCTTCAGTACTCGTTGGGCGTTGGTCACGCCGCTGGCGTGCGAGCGCAGGCCGACCTCGGCTTGCAGACGGGCCATTTGAATCCGAAGAAACGGTGCCGGAGTGCTGAAGGTGGCGATCAAGCTGCTGGCGTCACGCTTGAGTTTGGCGAGGGCCGTGATTTCACTGGCTCGCCACGGCGCTACGGGAGCGCCCGTCAAACTGCGCTGCGTCGGCGAACCGTTCTGGCCGATCTGACCAATGGTGGCCGATGCGTCAATCGAACGGGGAGTGAGCAACGGGGATGCCCGCAGGGCCGAGGCGAGCTCCTTGGTGAAGGAGGGCGCGGCCTGATCGAGATTGGTTGTAAGGAGTTCGGTGCGCGGATGACGAGCGTTGGGCGCTTGGTAGTAGAGCATTGAGAGCGTGCCCATCGTGAGAGCCGCTAATCGAGCCGGTTCGATGTCCCGGCGATTCGCGAGAGCCGAAAGAGGGGAGTCAACAGCGAGAGCACGGGCACTCGCGGGAACGCCCGTCAGACGAAACGGGGAGCCCCAACTCAGGGTGCGCGAGGGAGCCGACCGCAGTGCTTCCTCACCAATCACGATGACGTGGCGACCCTGGTGGTTGACGGCCGTGGCCGATGCTGAACCGACGACGCCGGGGAGAAAGACGGCATCGGTCATTCGACTTTCGGGGGTCACCTCGCCGAGGAGCTGTTCTACAACGAAGAAGTGTTGAGGTACATCGACACCAAGTCCGCGCGCCCGTAGTGATCCGTAGTCCATGGCGCGCGGTCCCATGGCCATCACACGGTGTTGGGGCAAAGCGAGAAAATTCCTCAGCGCTTCGAGGTACCGCTGGGCTACGGGGTTTTCACTGGTGAGTGTGCGGTGGAGCTCACCGGCCGATAGAGCCACCGTGATCGGGTCCGGGTTCTGGGCGAGCGCCGTCAAGGTCTGGCTGGTTGCGCTCCACGAGGTTGCCGAGGTGGCCTGACTCTTGAGGGTCCACGCCACGTGGAGCGGACGGGCGACCACCCCGTTGGTAATCGTGACTAATGACCACATTGACACCTGGCTACCGCGTGCCGTCACTGAGTACTGCAGGGGAAATACCCCGTTACAGCGTGAACCACACTGGCTGTGCAACACCGGGCGTACCGAGCCGCACGAGGTGTAGGCGTCGCGCCACTCGCCGATGGCGATGTCGAACGTGGCCGACTGGCCCTTGATGCAGTTCAGCACGAAGGTCCCGGTGGAGTCGAGTGGGGCCGCGCCGGGACCCTGCCCAGAAATGATGGACTCGACGGCGCTACGTGTTCGTAGTGCGGGATAGATGGTGATCCGGGCCGTGGCCGTTGCCTTGGCCCCGCCAGTGTGGAGGGTGACGCCCATGTGACCGTTGCCGTTGGTCCCAACTACCACGGTGGCGTCTTGGTGAATTAGACGAGGGTGAAGGGTCTCGGCTTGCGCCGGTGATGTAAGCCCACCCCAGGACGCCACTCCCAGAAGCAAGGCACTCGAGACTCGCCAAACGCGAGGGAAGCGCAACTGCATGCAGATTGAATTTAGTAGGGCACGCCGCCGCCGCCGAGTCCTACTACCCTCAATACCCGTGAGCACGCTTGCTGGGCTAAACCAGTTACTGGTTGAATACGGCCCCCTGGCCCAGGCATTTTCGGCCGAAGGCTTCTCCCTGTACGCCGTTGGCGGCTGTGTTCGCGACGCCATTCTCGCGGGAAACCACGAATCCGACGACGTCGATTTCACGACGAATGCCCGCCCGGACGATATTTTGCGGGTAATCACGCCCTTTTGCACCACCACGTGGGAGATGGGACGGGCCTTTGGCACCATTGGGGGTCAACTCAAGTCCAACAAGAAGAAGATTGAGGTCACAACCTTTCGCTCTGAGGAGTACGTCGACCACAGCCGCAAGCCTGAAGTCGTCTTCGGGGACTCCCTGGAAGTAGATCTCTCCCGCCGGGACTTCACGATTAACGCCATGGCCTTTGACCTCGTCAACCCCGAGCTGATCCAACCGGCCGATGGACTCAGCGACCTCAACGCCAAGCGGTTACGTACCCCCATTGACGCGGCCATTCTCTTTAGCGACGACCCCCTGCGGATGTTGCGGGCCGCGCGTTTTGCCTCCCGGTTCGAGTTCGAAATCGATCAAGAGATCGAAGCGGCCGCCGCCTCGATGGCCGAACGCATCACGATTGTTTCTCCGGAGCGCATTCGCGTCGAACTCGACTTGCTGATGCTGACCAAGCGCCCTTCGATCGGTCTGGACTTTATTGTGCGCACCGGACTGGCCGCCCACTTTCTCCCCGAGCTACCCGGGCTGGCCCTTGAGCAAGACCCTATTCACCAACACAAAGATGTGCTCACCCACACCTACGCCGTAGTGGAGAAGGTTCGCACCCACAAGGCACCGAGCGAAGAGTCACCGGAGGGTGCCTCCAATCTCGTCACCCGCCTCGCCGCCTTGTTCCACGACATCGGCAAACCAAAGACTCGCGCCTTCACGGACAACGGGGTCACCTTCCACGGTCACGATCACGTCGGGGCGCGCATGACGAAGAAGCGCATGACCGCACTGAAGTATTCCCAGCAGATGATTGACGATGTGGCCCTACTCGTCGAACTTCACCTGCGCTTTCACACCTACGCGATGGGGTGGAGCGACTCGGCCGTTCGACGGTACGTCCGCGACGCTGGTCACCTCCTAGAAGAGCTCAACGAGCTCACGCGCTGCGACTGCACGACGCGCAACAAGCGCAAGGCCCAGATTCTCGATCAACGTATGAACGATCTCGAAGATCGCATTGTGGAGTTGCGCGCGCAGGAAGATATCGATTCTCAGCGCCCCGCCCTCAGTGGCGATCAAGTGATGACGATTCTTAACATCACCCCGTCACGCGCCGTCGGTGAAGCGCTGAACTTTCTCCTGGCGATTCGCCACGAGGAGGGTGAGATCAGTGAAGAAGAGGCCACCGCGCGCCTGTTGGCATGGTGGCAAGAACGCTCGTAACAGCAAACGTCCCGGCCGCCTGAGGCGACCGGGACGTTCACACGTACGTTCTAAAACTTCGGCAGCTACCTGCCTACATCTGACTTAGGGCCAGATGGGGTTGTCGGCACCAGCGTCAGCAAAGGCTTCGACCATGTTGTGGGCCACGTCGTCGTGGTACTGCACTGGTGGGCTCTTCATGAAGTAGGCCGAAGGTCCGAGGATGGGGCCACCGATGCCACGGTCGAGGGCGACCTTGGCGCAACGGACGGCGTCGATGATGACACCGGCCGAGTTGGGGGAGTCCCACACTTCGAGCTTGAGTTCGAGGTTGAGGGGAACGTCACCGAAGTTTCGGCCCTCCATGCGGATGTAGCACCACTTGCGGTCCTTCAACCACGGCACGTGGTCGCTGGGGCCGATGTGGATGTCGTCAGCGCTCATGTGGCTGATCTCGAGCTGGCTGGTAACGGCCTGAGTCTTGGAGATCTTCTTGCTCTCGAGACGGTCGCGGTCCAACATGTTCTTGAAGTCCATGTTTCCACCAACGTTGAGCTGGTAGGTGTGGTCAATGGCGAGACCGCGGTCCTCGAAGAGACGGCTGAGCACGCGGTGCACGATTGTGGCTCCGACTTGGCTCTTGATGTCGTCACCAATGATCGGCACGCCGGCGGCGCGGAACTTCTCGGCCCACTCGGGGTCGGAGGCGATGAAGACGGGGATGGCGTTAACAAAGGCGACACCGGCGTCGATGGCGGCCTGGGCGTAGAAGCGCTGGGCCTCTTCGGATCCAACGGGGAGGTAGGAGACGAGAACGTCGGCCTTGCTGTCACGCAGTACCTGCACGACGTCACAGGCCTCGGCCGGTGATTCGTCGATGGAGGCGCGGTAGTACTTGTTCAAACCGTCCATGGTTGGTCCACGGTGCACGGTGACACCGAGGTTCGGTACGTCGGCGAACTTGATGGTGTTGTTCTGTCCACCCTCGATGGCCTTGGTGAGGTCGCTGCCAACCTTGGTGGCGTCAACGTCAAAGGCGGCGACGAATTCGAGGTCGCTGACGTGGTAGCCACCGAGCTCGACGTGCATCAGACCGGGCACGTGGTCCCCGACCTTGGCGTCACGGTAATACGTAACACCTTGAACTAGAGAACTAGCGCAGTTTCCTACGCCGGCGATTGCGACACGAATGTTTCCCATGGCGCTCCTTTCCTACTTCGCTTCGTGAGCGATGGTTTGGTTGTTTTGAGGTACTGCAGTGCTGCGCTCGGTAGTTAGACAGTCGTCTATCCACGCGAGGTCGAGCTCAACGGCCTTCGCCGCGTGTTCCATCACGGAACGGGCGTAGCTGTCGAGTTCGGCGTTAGCCGCGTTGGCACGAATTTCGCGCAGACGGGCAACGAGGTTGGCGCGACGGTGCTCGAGCAGCATCACGCGGGCGTTGGGGGTGAGGAAACGAAAGAGGGCCATGCGCAGCGAAAAGCTGCGGGCGTCATCGAGGGTGGCGGGGTCACTCAACCGCTCGGCGAACTGCTGGCGACCGATTTCGGTCATCCGGTAGGACTTGCGACCGCGGCGGCCAAGGCCGGTGGCCGATCGGGCACCCCGGAGAGCGGCTCGCTCACCGGAGAGTGAACCGGTGGAGAATGAGCCGAGGCGGGGTTCGGTGGTGATGACCTCTTCGATGAGGCCCTCACGCTCGAGGCGGCCAATTGCGGGATAGATAGAGCCGAAGGAGGCGTTGCCACCAATTCCCAAACGATCCTTGAGATGGGTGCGGATCTCGTAGCCGTGGTGTTCACGGTCCATAAGGAGTCCGAGGATGGCGAGCTCTAACACGTTTGTCACTATATCAGTTCGATATATCGAAACGTGTATTTACCGCGGTAGTCAGAAATGCCGAAAAAACGGTAGTGTCGCTCCTAATGGCACGCCGCCCGATTGTCGATCTCGCCCACGGGGCCATTATTGAGTACCGCGTGCAACGCAACGCCCTGGTTCGCCAGGTTCGGGAGGGTCAAAAGATGGTGGAAGACCTCTGCGACGCCCACTTCAATCTCATTCGTGCGGCCAAGGGTGTGGGCCGGTTAATGGGCGAACTCTGCCCGGTCTGTTCCAAGGAAGAGCTGCGCCAAGTCGTCTATGTCTTCGGCGACAAACTCTCAGCGAGTGGTGTGTGCCCTATTTCTAAGGCCGATCTTCGTCGGTTGGAGCGTCGCGAGCTCCCCGTGACGTGTTACGCCGTTGAGGTCTGTGTCGGGTGCAAGTTCAACCACCTCCTTCGAAAGTGGCACGCTGGCGGTCAGGTCGAGCAACGACCTAAAGTTGCCAAGTGATATCCGCCCCGCAGTTACGCACCCGTAAACGCCGTAACGGTAAGGACGCCATCGTGATGGTGACCGCCTACGACGAACCGGGTGGTCGTTTGGCGAGTGCGGCCGGGGTCGACATAATTTTGGTCGGTGATTCGGTGGGAAACACCGTCATGGGCCAGGAAAACACCCTGCAGGTCACCGTCCAAGACATGGTGCACCACATCCGTGCCGTAGCGTCCGCCAAGCCCAATGCCCACATCGTGGGCGATATGCCCTGGTTGAGCTACCACGTGGATGTGGCCGACTCCGTCCGCAACGCCGGGTCTCTGATTCGTGCCGGGGCCCACAGCGTCAAGCTCGAGGGTGGCCGTAACCGTGAGGCCACGGTTCGGGCCATCATTAACGCTGAAATTCCCGTCATGGGCCACATCGGCCTCACCCCGCAGAGCGTCTTGGCGATGGGTGGCTTCAAGGTGCAGGGCAAGACCAAGTCGGCGGCCGACATTCTCCTCGAGGACGCCCTCGCCCTCCAAGAGGCCGGCGTCTTCGCTCTCGTTATAGAGGGGGTCCCCGAAGAGGTGGGCTCCATGGTCACCGCGGCCCTCGAAATCCCCACCATTGGCATTGGCGCCGGGGCCGGCACCGACGGCCAGGTTCTGGTCTGGCACGACCTTTTGGGGCTCGGCAACCGCACCCCGGCCAAGTTTGTCCGCCAGTACGTTGATCTCAATGCCGTAATTAGCGGTGCTTTAGGCCAATTCGTGGCCGATGTTCGCGGGGGCGCCTTCCCCACGGCCGACGAGATATACCCCACACCCGCCACCTTCAACGAGGGCTAGGAACTCGGGTCTCCCAAGTGGAGTAAACTTCTCACTCCACTTCGGTGGAACCAAAAGTAGTAACAACCCTGCTCCGATCCGCGGAGCCCGGGCAACCGGTCCAGAGGGAAAGGAAATGGCTATGCGGCCTTATGAAACCATGATTGTGTTCGACACCAGTGTCGACGCACAAAACATCCAAGTCAGCCTCGACAGGGCACTTGACACCATCCGAAACAATGGGGGAACCCCCGGCGCTATCGACCGTTGGGGAAAGCGTGCACTCGCGTACGAGATCAACAAGAAGAAAGAGGGCTACTACGTCGTCGTCGAGTTCAGCGGAAATGCTGAGACCGTCACCGAGTTGGACCGTATTTTGGGTCTGAGCGACGAAGTCCTTCGTTTCAAGATTGTTCGTCTCCCCGCCCGTCGCACGCCAGCAACCACCACGGCTCGTTCGTAAGTTGCTGTTGAGCGAACAGGAGTAGAGATGCCAGATAATTCGATAACCGTCGTTGGGAACATCACCCGCGACCCCGAGCTGAAGTTCTTAAACAGTGGCCAGGCGACCGTGCGATTCGGAATCGCCGTCAACCGCCGCTGGCAGAACCGTCAGACGCAAGAGTGGGAAGAGCGCGTGTCGTACTTTGACGTCACCACCTACGGCTCACTCGCCGAAAACGTCGCCAACTCGTTGCCGAAGGGAACCCGCGTCCTCGTGACCGGTCGTCTCGAGCAGCGCAGCTGGGAGACCCCTGAGGGTGACAAGCGATCCATCGTTGAAATCAACGCCGATGAAATCGCCGCCTCACTTCGCTACGCCACTGCGGCCGTAACGAAGAACCCTCAGCGCGAAGGCGGCACGGCTCCAAGCCGTCCCTCGAGCGCCCCTCGTACCACCACCAATGAACCAAGTACCTACGGCTTTGATGAGGAGCCCTTCTAATGCCACGTAAGAACACACCACCAATTCCCAAGTCACGTCAACCGAAGCCCGACCCACGTCGCAATCAAAAGAAGAAGCCCTGCTCCTTCTGCGCCCACGGCACGACCTTCATTGACTACAAGGACATCAAGTCCTTGGGCAAGTACCTGTCGGACCGCGGCAAGATCCGCGGCCGTCGCGTTTCGGGTAACTGCCAGCAGCACCAGCGTGACATCACCGAAGCCATCAAGACCGCTCGCGAGTTGGCCTTGTTGCCCTACACCCAGCGCACCGTGACCGAGCGTCGCTCGCGCGGTGGTGGCCGTGACCGTGACGATCGTGGCGACCGCGGAGACCGTGGTCCTCGTGACCGTGACGACCGTGGTCCTCGCGCTCCTCGCGGCGAGTCGGACGAGACCGCTACATCAATCGAATCAACCGAAGTCGTGTCTGACGCGACTGAGGAGTTGACGGAAGTAGGAGCAGAATAATGAAGGTTCTTCTTCGCAGAGACGTACAGGGCGTTGGCCGTCGAGGCGATGTCGTCGAAGTCAAGAGTGGTTTCGCTCGTAACTACCTGGTGCCTTCGGGCTCGGGTCTTGCGGCAACGGACACCATGGAACTCCAGGCCGCTTCGATGCGTCGTAGCCGTGACCTTCGTGACGCGCAGAGTCGCGCCGCCGCTGAGACCCAAAAGGGTGTCATCGAGGCCGCTTCACTCACCATCGCTGCACGCGCTGGTACAAACGGTCGCCTCTTCGGCTCCGTGACCGAAGCCGACTTGGTGAACGCGATTCGTACCTCCACCAACATCTCGTTGGAGCGCGGTCAGATTCAGATGGACGAGCACGTTAAGGAAGTTGGTTCCGCCACGGCTTCCGCCGAGCTGTTCGATGGCGTTGTGGCCACCGTTCGCTTTGAGGTTGTCGCTAAGTAGTTTGCAGTTCTTAGAAAACGCCGGGGCGATCTCGCCCCGGCGTTTTTCTGTCACAGGGTCCCAGAAGACTCGTTTTCCACAGGAAATCCCACTTGCATTGCACAGGCTTGCTGGGGAACGCTAGGTATACATATGACGCAGATCCCAAACGAACCATCGTCGCAACGAAGCGCTGCGTCACGCATTCCTCCCCACTCCTCGGAGGCTGAAGAGGCCGTCTTGGGTGCCATGATGCTGTCGCACGACGCCATCGTCAATGCGCAGACCAAGGTCGGGCCCGAAGACTTCTACCGCCCCGTCTTCGGACAGATCTTCCGCGCCATGATCGAACTCGACCAACGCGGCGAGCCAGTTGACCCCATCACGTTGCTCGAGCAGCTGCGCGTCTCGGGTGGCAACGCCGGGGACGCCGTGATGCTGGCCGACCTTGCCGCGAACGCCGTCAACATTGGTAACGCCGAGTACTACGCCTCGATTGTTCGCCAGAAGGCGAAGCAGCGGACCTTGATTCAGTTGGCGAGTGGGATCGTCGACGACGCCTACGGCACCACCGATGACGTCGAAGGTCTCTTCGACCGCGCCGAGCAGAGCATCATGAATGTGGCCGACCGCGGCAACGAAGACACCGTGCAGCCACTGTCCGAACTGTTGCAGCTCGAACTCGATCGCCTCGAAGAGCGCGACGGCTCATCGGGCTACAACGGCGTCACCACGGGATTCACCAAACTCGATGATCTGCTGCGCGGAATATCGCCCACGTCGCTCAGCATCATCGGTGCTCGACCATCGGTCGGTAAGACGGCTTTTGCTCTCGGAGTCTTAACGCACGTCGGCGCCGTGCTCCAACGCCCGGCCCTCTTCTTCTCCTTGGAAATGAGTCGCCTGGAAGTGGCCGAACGTATCTTGTCGTCGCAAGCTCGCGTCGACGGCAGCCGTTTGAAGACCGGTCAGTTGAGCAACGTTGACTGGGAGAACGTCACCAAGGCCCTCGCGGCGTTGGACGACTCCAAGATCTTTGTCGACGACAACCCGATGTTGACCGTGATGGACGTTCGCGCCCGCGCCCGCCGTGTGAAGCAGCGCGAGGGCGACCTCGGCATCGTCATTGTCGACTACCTCCAGTTGATGAGCTCACGCTCTCGGGCCGAGAACCGCCAGGTCGAGGTTTCCGAGATGAGTCGTGGACTCAAGCTCTTGGCCCGTGAGTTGGCCTGCCCCGTCGTGGCGCTCTCGCAGCTCTCTCGTTCAGTCGAACAGGACAAGAAGCGCCGGCCCATGATGTCGGACCTTCGTGAGTCCGGTGCTATCGAGCAGGACGCTGACATCATCATGTTCTTGCACCGCGCCGGGGCCGTTGACGGCGCCGAGCAAGAGTCGGGCTACGAAGATGCCGGCAAGGTCGAAGTCATCGTGGCCAAGCACCGTAACGGACCGACGGGCAACCTCGAGTTGGCCTGGATTAAGAACTACGCCAAGTTCGACAACATCGCTGTCTTCGAGAACTAGTTTGCGTCGGTGATCACCCTCCCCCAACGCCTCGGCTCGGAATTCCTAGGTAGTGCCCTGCTGGCCATGATCGTGGTCGGCTCCGGTATTGCGGCCTAGCAGCTCTCGCCAACTGACGTCGGTCTCCAGTTATTGGAGAACGCGTTGGT
>Ga0114978_10002254_pt1 | contig 15891 bp, 24 predicted proteins | sample S_140212_EF_Meta_FD_87027 | JGI IMG/M metagenome (GOLD analysis project Ga0114978, IMG submission 87027) | Freshwater microbial communities from Lake Simoncouche, Canada to study carbon cycling - S_140212_EF_MetaG | ecosystem: Environmental > Aquatic > Freshwater > Lake | place: Lake... | reverse complement strand
TAACTGGAGGTAAAATAACATGTCAGGAAATACATACACGTTCCCACGGTCAGCCTTTGTAGGCTTTGACCATCTCTTCAACGAGCTCAACAGAGTCTCCCTAAGAGAGGATACATACCCACCACATAATATCGTTTTCATTGATGACGATAATTTCTTGGTGGAAATCGCCGTTGCAGGATTCTCCAAGGAGAACCTCGATATTCAGCTAAAGGATTCTGTCCTTACTGTTAGCGGTGAGATGGAAGACGATCGAGTCTACAACCATAAGGGCATTTCGACCCGTAAGTTCACGAGAACTTTCACGTTGTCGGAATACGTTCAGGTAACTGGTGCAGACCTTAAGAATGGAATCCTTTCGATTCCTCTTACAAAGGTTGTACCAGAATCCGAACGCCCCAAGAAGATCGAGATTGGCTCGACCTTTATTCAGGACTAATTAATTCTTAGTTAGTCTTTTTGTGAGTGGTGACTTTTCGGTCACCACTCTTTTTTGTTTACATATTAACAATTGATGTATAGGATTGTACAGTGAATTATTACCTTACAGTATTTGACTCCATCTTCGATAATAAGACGGACAAGAAAGTCACCATGGGTTCATGGAGGACTTTGAAAAACTTATGTTTCAACTCTTCAAACTTCCTGGTTACAAAGCCAAGAAGGGAGAGAAAAAGAAATCGTCGTCGCTGATTTCTCCCGCCATTTACACAGAAGGCGCAACACGTTCAAATGCAAATGTGATTGGTTGGGGCGGTTGGGCTGCACTCGATGTTGACGAATATGATTGTTCCTTTGCGGAAGCAGCCGAACGATATGTAAAGTACAGTCATATTTGTTATTCAACCGCATCATCGCGTCCAGAAAAAAAGAAGTTCCGTGTAGTGTTTCAGTTAAACAAGATTGTTCCAGCCGACAAGATTCGGCATTTTTGGTATGCCTTGAACAAGCATTTTGGTTCTATTGGGGACGAACAGACTAAGGATTTAAGCCGAATGTACTATGTACCGGCTCAGTATCCTGATGCCGATAATTTCATTCTCGTGCGCCCAGCAGAAATTATGGACCCCGATGTAATTATGGCGCAACATCCATATTCCGAGAAGCCATCCATAACTCTCATGGACAAGTTTCCCGCAGCAATTCAAATCGAGATTTTAAAGCACCGTAAGGAACAAGCCAACAACAATACAATCACCTGGAACTCCTATCTCGACTGTCCCTTTGTAAACAAGACACTCATTAAGGAATACAAATCAATTTCATCCATAGATGGTTCCGGAAGATACCGAATGATCTATAAGATTATGTCCAGCATTGCGTGTAATGCGGTGAAGAAACGCTATCCCATCACGAGTTTACAGATTGCAGAGATGGTAAGAGATTTGGATAGGGATACCGCAAGAATCTACCAGAAACGTCCTCTACATACGGAAGCTGATAGAGCTATTGAGTTTGCCTACAAAACGGTCACTTTTTGATTTACATCCTTCAGCGGTTGGTATAGTATTATTGAATGGAATTTTACACCAACGTCCAAACCTATGGCGACCATATTCTTTATCGCGGCTATCGTGATGGTCTCCGAGTAAAGGACAGAGTCAATTTCAAGCCCACATTGTTTCTCGGTGTTGACGAGGCTCAGTCGCCTTACATGTCGCTTACGGATGTTCCGGTAAAGCCAAATGTTTTTGGTTCTCTAAATGATGCCAAGGAGTTTGTTGAAATGTATTCCCACACCGGCAAGGTGTATGGTAATACCCGCTGGGTCACAAACTTTATTCAGAATCAATTTCCGGATGAAATCAAATTCAATCGTGACATGGTTAATGTTGCGTCATTGGATATTGAAGTGCATTCGGACGAAGGCTTTCCCGACCCCGACCGCGCGGAATATCCCATCACCGTCATTACGGTTAAAAACAATCACTCCGACTCGTTCAACGTGTGGGGTGTAAAAGCCTTCGATCCCGAGCAATCTATTTTTGCCGGTAAGGTATCCTACACGCAGTATCGCAGCGAGGAAGAAATGCTTCAAGGCTTCCTCGACTGGTGGTCGAACACACAGAACATGCCAGACATCCTGACTGGATGGAACTCTAGGTTCTTCGACGTTCCCTACATTATCAACCGGATCAGCAAACTCCTTGGCGAGAAAACGTGCACAAAGTTATCTCCATGGCCAACAATCAAAGGTTGTATTCGTCAGAAAAATGTAACCATTATGGGTCAGATGAAACTGTCCTATGAAATCGTTGGCATCTCTCAGCTCGACTATCTCGATCTCTTCCGTAAATTCACTTTAAATACCTACGGCAATCAGGAGTCCTACAAACTCGGACACATTGCTCATATCGTGCTGAACGAGACAAAACTCTCCTATGCCGAATACGGAAGCCTCGGTGGGCTCTACAAAAACAACTTTCAAAAGTATGTCGATTACAATATCAAGGACGTTGAACTTCTGGAACGCCTCGAGGATAAACTCGGGCTCATTACCTTGGTTCTTACGTTGTCTTACATCGGCGGCGTAAACTATACCGATACTCTTGGTACTACTGCCATTTGGGAATCTATTATCTACCGCGACCTCATGTCGCGCAAGATCATTCCCACGGTTTCTCCCATCCGACCAAGCTACGAATACACTATTATCGGCGGTACAAAGACCGAGGAGGAGAAAGCAATCGCCGAGGACACTGGTGAAATTGGTTCCTTTGCCGGTGGTTATGTGAAGGATCCCAAGGTTGGCTTCCATGACTGGGTATGTTCGTTCGACTTGAATTCTCTGTATCCCAATCTCATTATTCAATACAACATGTCGCCGGAGACCATTCTTCCGGTTCAGATGCAAGGAGTCCATCCCGACAAGCTTGTTGCAGGAAACATCCCGCAACCTGAAATTGAAAATGCCATTGTGGCATCGAATGGTGTGCTATTCGACCCCAACCGCAAGGGTATCATTCCCGAAATCATCAAGGGTATTTACGACAAACGTGTTATTCTCAAGAAGGACATGATCTCCGAAAAGAAGAACCTTGAGAAAACCAACAAGGCGGATAAAATTGCCAGATTTAAAATTGAACGTGAAATTAGTCGCCTTGAGAATCATCAGGTCGCACTTAAAATTCTTTTGAACTCACTTTACGGTGCTCTTGGTAACAAACACTTTCATTACTTTGATGTCCGCGTTGCCGAGGGTACCACGCTGTCGGGTCAGACGGCAATCCGTTGGGCAGAAATGAACGTCAACAAATACCTTAACGGTGTCCTTAAAACTAAGGATGTTGATTATGTAATTGCAATCGACACCGACTCGGTGTACGTCACAATGAAACCCATTGTTGACATGTTCAAGCCCAACAACCCCGTGAAATTCTTGGATGAATTCTGCGCAAAAGCTATCGAGCCTGTGTTCAAGGATGCGTATGAAAAACTTGCCAAGAATGTCGGTTGTCCCGATAACCGCATGATTATGAAACGCGAGGCAATTGCCGACCGTGGTATCTGGACCGCCAAGAAGCGTTACATCCTAAACGTCCACAACAACGAGGGCGTTCAGTATGCCGAACCCAAAATTAAGGTGATGGGTATCGAAGCCGTAAAGTCATCGACTCCGGAAATCTGTCGCGATGAAATGAAGCGGATGTTCAAGACGATTCTAACCAAGACGCAATCCGAAGCCCAGGCTGAAATCAAAGCCTTCCGTGAGCAGTTTAAAAGTCTTGATCCGGTCAACATTGCATTTCCCCGTGGCACTAAGGACATTTCAAGCTATCGTAGTTCCAATACGATCTACAAGAAAGGTACCGGCGGTACTACACCAATTCACGTCCGCGGTTGTCTCCTGTTCAATCATCATCTCAAGATGAAGAACCTTCTAAATAAGTACGAAACAATCAAGAATGGCGACAAAATCAAATTCATCTATCTTCGGACTCCCAATGCAATCAATGAGAATGTCATTTCATTTATCGACGTGATTCCCAAGGAATTTAATCTCCACAATCATATTGATTTTGACAAACAATTTGAAAAGACCTACCTCGATCCGATTAAAATCATTTTTGAAGCAATCGGCTGGAAGTGTGAGGAGACCTCATCGCTTGAAAACTTCTTTTCTTGATTTACATCTGCATCATATTGTGTAATAATTATCTTTCTAAATAAGACATGAATCCAAAATATCCAATATACATCATTTCTAAAGGTCGTTGGGAGTCTCGGCTCACTGCTCGTTCTTTGGATATAATTAATGTTCCGTACCGTGTGGTCGTTGAGCCACAGGAGTATGATAAGTATGCTGCCGTCATCGATCCTAAAAAGTTAATCGTGACGCCGTTCAGCAATCTGGGTCAGGGCAGTATTCCCGTCCGTAACTTTGTGTGGGAGCACTCGATCAATGAAGGTCATAAACGTCATTGGGTTGTGGACGACAACATTGCAAATTTCTTCCGCGTCAACAACAATCTTAAACTACGCGTGAATGACGGTACTATATTTCGTTGCTGTGAAGACTTTACCGACCGCTTCGAGAATGTGAAGATGTCCGGTATGAACTATTCTTTCTTCTGTCCGGCTGGTCTATACCGTCCGCCGTACTACCTAAACACTCGCATTTACAGTTGCATCCTTCTGGACAATTCTCTTGATCTACGTTGGCGCGGTCGCTTCAATGAGGACACTGATTTAAGTATCCGTATCTTAAAAGAAGGATATTGCACAATTCTCTTTAATGCATTTACCTGCGGTAAGGTTGCAACAATGCTAATGAAAGGTGGTAATACGGATGAGCTATATAAAGCTGCCAATGATAACCGTCTCTCCTTTGCGCAATCTTTACACGCTCAACATCCAGATGTTGTTAAGATTATCAAACGCTGGGGTCGTTGGCATCATCTTGTCGACTATACTGTATTTGAAAAGAATCATCTAATTCTCAAGAACAATCTTAACATCCCTAAGGGTATCAATAACTATGGTATGGTTCTAAAGAAAATCCAACCAAAAGTAGATGCCGAACTCGACAACCCAGAATTAATCCAACACGAAAATGAATAACAAGAAAGTCCTCAAGAAAGAACTCAAAACACCAGAACACAATCTGTTCTCGCTCTCCGGTCAAGAAGAAGCAACTACTCCCTACCTCTGGGATAGTATGCCAGAATACAATCAGATCAACGAAAAGAGTTATGCCTGCTTCAATGTTCGCGTTGAATCACAGGAAGACCTTGATAAGATTGCTGAACTTCTCGGTCAGCCAATCACCGTAAAGACTCGGGCGATTCGTTACCCCGCCCGCGACCGTTTCCGTAATACATTGCTCCGTTGGGTCACGGAAGAAAATACCGAACAAAAACCGACCGAATAAGGTTTACTGTCACCGAACAAGTGTATATAGTTGGACCATCCATTAAATTATGTCTTCATTACTCGCTAAACTAAAAAAGAATTCCCGCATTGATAGCTCTGCCACCTTGGATGAATCCAAGTTCTTCAATCAAGGCGACAACAGTGTTCCGACCGATGTTCCTATGATCAACGTCGCCCTCTCCGGCGACCTCGACAAGGGTCTCACTTCTGGTCTTACCGTCCTTGCCGGTCCGTCCAAACACTTCAAGACCTCATTCGCCCTCATCATGGTTGCGGCGTACATGAGAAAGTATCCAGAATCAATCGTTCTATTCTATGATTCTGAATTCGGTTCGCCGCAGGCTTACTTCAAGACCTTTGGTATTGATACCAGCCGCGTGCTCCACTGTCCAATCATGAATGTCGAAGACCTTAAGTTTGACATTATGAAACAACTTGACGGAATTGAGAAGGGTGAGAAAGTCATCATCATGATTGACTCGGTCGGTAACCTTGCTTCCAAGAAGGAAGTTGAGGATGCAATGAATGAGAAATCGGTTGCCGATATGACTCGTGCCAAGGCTTTCAAGAGCCTGTTCCGTATGGTGACTCCACATCTGTCAATGAAGGATATTCCTATTGTTGCAATCGGTCACACCTACAAGACACAAGACATGTATCCCAAGGATGTTCTTTCTGGCGGTACCGGTCTCTATTACTCTGCCAACACGGTCTGGATTCTCGGACGCCAACAAGACAAGGATGATGATGGTCTTCAAGGTTACCACTTTGTGATCAATGTTGACAAGTCCCGCTTTGTGAAAGAAAAGTCCAAGGTTCCGATTTCCGTTTCTTTTGCCAACGGCGTCGAGAAATACTCTGGACTCCTCGAGGTCTGCGTTGATGGTGGCTTTGTAATTAAACCGACCCAGGGTTGGTATCAAAAGAAAGGTGATACCGTCAAGTACCGTGAGAAGGATACATATACCGCAGAATTCTGGAAAGACATTCTTGAATCAAAAGACTTTAAAGACTACATCCGTACCCGCTATACCCTAGGCGGCGAAGGTCAAAGCGGTCTCACCTCAATCGTAGATGATGAAGCCGATGAATCCTAAAATTACAGATACAGATTACGCTTTTGTTGAAAAGCCAACTTCCGAATTGTATTCGGTTAAGTTGAAGAGTGGTCAATGGTCGGGCGTCATTGTTACCTACGGAAAGGTTTCCTTAAAGGTCAACGAAGACAAAGAAACAGCCACTCTTTCTTTTCAATTCAATGTTGATGAAGCTCCGGCTCCACACAATGTAGAAATTCTTGAAGAATCAAACGACTTCAATAACCACCTCGGTGACATTCTCAGCCACATCATTCAAAATGCCTTCGACACGGGCGAATATAAAGTAGGGTCTAATGACAAACAATCTACAAACGACGATTCTTCAGAAGTTAGTGAATGACGAAGGGTATTGCCGCAAGGTACTACCATTCATTAAACGCGAATACTTTGAGGGGTCTCATAAGTCCGTCTATAAACTCATCATTGATTTCATTGAGAAATACAATAAGTTGCCGACTCAGACGACACTCAACATTGATCTGGTAAACAAAAATACCGACATCAGTGAGGAGCAGTACGACAACACGGTTAAACTCATTGATTCACTCAAGGAGAATCCAGTTGTCCAGGATCAATGGTTACTGGAACATACCGAAAAATGGTGTAAGGACCGCGCGGTATTTCTGGCAATTATGGAATCTATTTCCATTATTGACGGTAAGAAAAAGGAGACCTCTCAAGATGCAATTCCAGACATTCTTCAAAAAGCATTGGGAATTAATTTTGATAACTCTGTTGGTCATGATTATGTTGGTGATTCCGACGAACGCTTCGACTTTTATCATAAGATTGAGGACCGCACTCCATTCGATCTTGAGATGTTTAATACCATTACAAAGAATGGTGTTCCTCGGAAGACTCTCAACATTTGTCTCGCGGGTACGGGCGTGGGTAAATCTCTATTCATGTGTCATGTGGCTTCTTCGTTTCTTACTCAAGGGCGTAATGTACTTTACATTACACTTGAAATGTCGGAGGAACGCATTGCCGAACGTATCGACGCAAATCTAATGAATGTACCGATCGATCAGTTGGTGAATATGCCAAAGGATCTTTACGATACTAAAATTCAAAAGATTGCTGCAAAGACCAAGGGCACTCTTATTATCAAAGAATACCCTACGGCAGCGGCTCACGCGGGACACTTTCGTGCACTCCTGAATGAACTGAAACTCAAGAAGGACTTTAAGGCTGATGCCATCTTTATCGACTATCTCAATATCTGTGCATCGTCTCGTATGAAGGGTGTCGGCGGTTCGGTCAATACATATTCGTTTATTAAAGCCATTGCCGAAGAAATCCGTGGGCTTGCCGTAGAGTTTGATGTTCCCATCTTTTCTGCGACTCAGACGACTCGTTCGGGTTTCGGTAATAGCGATGTTGAACTTACCGACACTTCGGAGTCGTTCGGTCTTCCGGCTACGGCAGATTTAATGTTTGCATTAATCTCAACCGAGGAACTAGAGAAGATGAATCAGCTTCTCGTGAAGCAGCTAAAGAATCGTTACAACGACCCAACTAAAAACAAGAAATTTATCATCGGTGTCGACCGTGCCAAGATGCGGTTGTACGATGTTGAAAACAAAGCGCAAACTCTCACCAAAGAACCAACCTTCCGCCAAGCCAGCCCTTCGGTGCCATCATTCGGTGTGACTCTAAAACCTAACTTTAGTGGATTCAAGATATAATATATGAGCATATTAAATGTAAAAATTAACGAACAGACCGACGATTTTATTAGTCGTTGTGAAAAATTAGGAGTTCCGAATACTTCCGTCATTAAGGAAACTGCATTCGAAGCCATCCGTTATTACAAAAATCAGAAGTATGATCAAGAAAAGATGAAGGAACTCTTCGCTTTGGATCAACGCTGGTATGATTCATTGGATGCAGGAACACCAGACTATTCTGTTTATGCTCCCGACATTTATCTAGCTCACGTCTGGGCTTGTTGGTCGGTTTATTCCAAGAAAACCGTTAAGGATCTATGCAACACTAAATTATGTGAACCGAGCGGAGTCATATCGCTCATCCCGCAAACTGCTACAATTGCAGATTTAGGTTGCGGTCTTGGTTATACCACTGCGGCATTAAAGCAGATTCTTCCGAATGCTACTGTTTACGGAACTAACTTCCCCGGAACTACTCAACGTAAATTTGCGGAACAAATGGGTGATGAATACGGATTTAAAATTATCAGTAATACCACAGACAATCCATTTAAGGTCGATGTAATTTTTGCATCGGAGTATTTCGAACATATCGAGGATCCTACTCAACACCTAAAGGATTTATGCGATAAAAATGATCCTCAAATGTTTATTATGGCAAATGCCTTTGGAGCCAAGTCTCATGGACATTTTAACATCTATAAAAACTTTGGAGAATCTGTCACTAATAAAGAAATCAGCCGACACTTTTCAAAATATCTTCGTTCGCGTGGATATAATAAAATCGAAACTAAAATGTGGAATGCACGCCCCGCAATCTGGAGCAAATAATACTATGGAAACACAAACAGAATTCAAAGACATTGAACCCAGCTTCAATCCGATTAACTTTAGCCCCCTTTCTGAACTTTTAGTGGGCACTCAGATTACCGATCCCGTTCTCACCTTTAATGTGGGAAATAAAGAAATACTTAGAATCGAGCGAAGTGGCAATGTAATTGCTCCCGACCTTGAATCGGCTTCTGAAGCTGGCAAGATGTTTATTGAAACTATTAGAAAAGAATTAAAATTCAAACTTTAAGCATTTTGTTGTTTACTTTGCGGTACAACAATGTAATATAGGAACTACAATATGGGAATGTTCGATACAATTCAATGGGGCGACAATCTACCTTTCTCGGAAGAGATGAAGGAGTTTGGTCTCGATAAAAAAAACTGGTCCTTTCAGACCAAAGACCTTGATAACTGCTTGGCCGATTATGTCGTTCAAGACGGTACTTTCTTTCTAAAAAAATACAAGAATGAGAATTGGGTTGAGGGCGACCCAAATGCCGAGAGTTTTATAGACCGCCTAGGTTTTCTTAAGCGTACCGAACCCTATCTTGAACTTGAGAAAATCACCAATACCATTTACATGTATGACTACCGTCACGATGTAGTTGGTCTTTGGGATTGCTCTGTTGAATTCAAGGTTATTATCATCGATGGTAAGGTCCAATCAACGGAACTTTTTCGCTTTGAAAAGCTGCCGAATGCTGAAAGAAAACAACAAGAACTGGAATGGAAACAAAACCTTGAATATGCCAACTCACGTTGGTACAACCGCTTCATTTTTCACACATCATCCTATCGTTGGGTGCGTCGTATCATCTCCCGCGCCTTTTACAAAATCGGTACATTCTTCCAAACAATTTCCTATAAACTGCCATGAGCTATATTGACAAACGCACCAACTCGCCATCGTATCGCCGTAAACTAAAAAAGTTAACCGAAGCGATTAAGTCCTACCGTGGGCTCACAAAGATTCCAGGACAGCCTCCAAAGCTAAAGTCCTCGGCGTCTCCTCGCGAGCTTGCCGACTATAACGATAAGAATCAGTTCCGCGTCGACCGCTCGACGATTCGTTATTTCCTCCTTGCAATGGAAGGCAGCAACGCCGAACGCCGTCCAGCCAAGACGGAAGAAGCTCCAGCCGCAGCTTAATATGAAAGAATTCCTTATTGCTCTTGCAATTGTATTTGTGATCGGATTTATTATATTCTATCCGATTGCCGTCATCTGGTCACTCAATACTCTATTCGGTCTTACCATTCCATATACATTTAGCACCTGGTGTGCCACAATGATTCTTGTTGGAGTTTTTGCCGCAAACATTGTTGTAAAGAAAAATTAAACACGTGAGAATCCTCTGCATATCCGATACCCACGGGCTACACAAAGCCCTGGACAATCTACCAGAAGCCGATGTTATTGTACATGCGGGAGATTTCTGTAACAGTGGTTCCATGGAGGAAGCCGTTCGAGCCCTCGGCTGGTTCAACGCACTTCCCTACAAGCATCGCGTCATTATTGCCGGTAACCATGACATTTTCATGGACCCAAATTATTCCGACTATTCCAGCACGGAAAGCTCCATCAAAGCAATCCTTCCCATCTCGGAAGGTTTCCACTATCTAAATGATTCTGGAGTTACAATTGATGGAGTCAAGTTCTGGGGTTCTCCAGTGCAGCCAGAATTCTTTAACTGGGCATTCAACCGCAAACGTGGCTCCGACATCCAGAAACACTGGGACCTTATTCCAGAGGATACCAATGTCCTTGTGACTCATGGTCCGGCATACGGGTTTGTGGATGAGTGTTCCAATTACAAAATGCCTTGGGTGAATGAAAAAGTCGGATGCAACAATCTGTTACAAACAATTCAAAAACTACCAAATCTTAAAACTCATGTTTGCGGTCATATTCACGCTGCGTATGGTTACGCTTATTCTCCAGAGGATGTATTACACATTAATGCTTCAATCTGCAACGAACAGTATGTTCCTATTAATAAGCCGATTGCCTTCGATCTAACCGAACACATCGCACAGGTCTACACTTATGTTTAACAATAATCCCTACAAACACTGCGTCGTAGTAAGCACTCTTGACGAATACAAAGCAATGCCTCTTAAATCCAGAGAGCTGGTTGTATGGTATTGGCCTTCTCCTCTTTACATTAAACCCTACGCACTCCGCGCCGGAGACGGAAATGATTTTATAGGTGAGTGGACAAAATTTGACGAGTACGTTAAAAAGGAGTATCCGGTACAATACTTCTTCCGTGATACCGTTGTTGGTTTCTTTCAGGACATTGAAACGAGTTGCAGAAGAATCAAATGGAAGATAAAGCCTTACTTTAAACCTTCTCGTAAAGAAATGCGTGATAAGGTCTTTATTCGTCAGTACCGCGACCTTGATTCGATCATTGTGCAATTCTGTATGCAATGTGTCATCGAGTATGTCGACCGCGAAAAGTGCTTTGACAAAATTACATTCGATTATTCGGATACGGTTAAAACTTTCGCGGCTCAATTAAAGGAGTGTCACGTTTATGCGACTAAGGGTCGTCAAGAAATTCTGGATGAAATAGAAAAAGCGTGGGAGGATGTTCCTCTTATGATGAATGATATTGCTCAAAATAAGATGGAAAAATATAATAAAGTCACCGAGTTGGAAACCAAGCTTGAAGAAGCCGACACTCAGGTATGTGAATGGGTAGTTAAAAACCGCAGACAGCTTTGGACCTAATATGCTTGCCGACGACGATAACGAACAAGAAAAAAACAAACCAGACTATTCCGAGCACAAGACCGACGTTCATACTAATGAATGCGTCTTGGAGTTTGCTCACGACATTATTCATTCTGCGCAACTGCAAAATAAGGACATTAAGGTATCCATAGATTTTGATACGGCAATTAATTCCGGTCAAACACTTATTGCTGCAAAAGCCAGAATCAATTCGGATTTTGGTACTATAATGGTATTCCCTAATTTTGGAAAAAAGACTTCTTGCGCCTACATTCTCAACAGAGGGGTGATTAACCGTATGCTCAAGGAGGGTTTTTCCGAAGAGTTTATCCAACGGAATGGTGGCATTTACAGTGATCAATTCGAATTTACTCAGAAAAACGTAAAAATGCTTGGGTACTATCTCACTCATAAAATTAATCACGATCACTGAGTTTTCCGTAAATGCTTAAAGATCAAACACTTAGTTTTTACGCAATCAATTCCAGCATTTTAATGTTTACTTTGAATCATTTTTGTTTATAGTTATAGGTATCGATTGAGAAACAACAAACTCTCATCAAATAACAATAAACTCAAACAGTAATATATGAATACGAATAATACCGCTAGTTCCAACACTACCGCTACCGCCACTAACACTCCTCGCCGCGGAGTCAAGAAGCCAGAGGCTATGTCGCTGGTCACGAAGTTCAACTTCCCAGCCACTCCGTTCACCATTAAGGACGCCGTTCATGCCATTGGTATCGACCACTGGTATGTTTCGGAGTACGTTAAGAAGAACGCGACCGTTGTAGGCGATGCGCCTAAAGCCAAGGGCTCCCGTGGTCCGGCTGCCAAGTTGTATCAGATCAGCAAGTAAAATTGCTTCGGTAGGTTTTTGATCATTAAATCGGCTGGCTACTAAGCAATTGGTAGCCAGTCATTTAGCTTATACCGACTATCAACGGTTTACGGAAGTTCAAACTATTTTGTCGGTTTGTTACTAATCAACAACTTATGCCATATCTTTGTGTTTTACTTTTAGCTGGTTTATTGTAGGATTGTATCATAATGAATAACACACCTATTGAAAAAATCCATTTGAAATGTATCGTGACCGGAGAGGTCATCTATTACAAAGGCTGGGATTACATCTCCAAGCGTATCGAGAAGGCTGGTTCCCTGGAGCTGCTTCATAAGAACTTCATGTCCCGTAAGGGCGCCAAGCTAGCCAAGCTGTCTAACGGTAATAGCTCGATTCTAATGGTTAAGTCCACGGATACCGCTGCTGCCCCAAAGCAACCGCGGAAAACGAAGCAACAGTCGGTAGACTCCTTTGTGGAGCCGAAGAAAGCCAAGGGCAGCATCCAGATGTTTGGATATGAAGCCCGCCTCGTGGACGGTAAGTACATCCTCTCCAAAGACGGTGAGGAATACACGCAATTCACGGCAAATCCAAACAATGTTTGAGCGATTGTTGACTATCAATCAGTTATAACAATCTAATTGTTTTACTTTGACCCATATTTTGATACAATAGTTATTATGAAATTGACCACCAAACTTCCAAACGGCAAGCTCAAAGTGAACAAAGCTGCCATCATCGCCAAACTGCGCAAGACCTATAAGGCTCGCCACGAAGCACTCGCCCTTGGCGTCATTCAAGTCGGTCAGCGCGAAGCTACCGATGTCGCCCTCGACCTTGTGCGCAACAATGTTGACAACTTCATCAACAGCAACGAGGAATAAGATTATGAACAAACAAGAACAAACTTTAAGTGTCGACAGTGAAAACTACGCACAAATAGTAGCCCTTATTGAAATGGAAATTGCGAATGCCGTTGCAGCCGTCGCCGAAGACCGCGAAACAGCGATTCTCAGCATCCTCCGTTGCATTGCCACCGATATGGGTATCGACGAATCCACGGAGATTTAATTTTATGAAAAACAAAACAATGACAGAAGAACAATCACAGAAAACTCGTGCATACAATATTGCATACTACAAAAAGAATAAAGAAGCTATAAAAGAATATAATCGTGTATACCGTGAAAAGAATAAAGAAGCTATAAAAGCCCGCGATCATGCATACTACGAAAAGAATAAAGAAACTATAAATGTAGCGAACCGTGCATACTATGAAAAGAATAAAGAATCTATAAGAAAATCCCAAAATGCATATTGTCACCCCACCGAAATTACCGCACAACTTAAATATCTATTATCGAGAGCTAAATCGCGTGCAAAGAAGAAAGGATTTAAATTTAATTTATCGCTTGATGAAGCTCTTCACATTTATTATTCTCAAGATGGTAAATGTGCATACACAAAAAAGCGGCTAACAATGGGAACTCCTCATTGCCCGTTTAAAATTTCACCAGATCAAATTATTGCTGGAAGCGGATATACTAAAGAAAATATACAATTTGTAACTTCAAGGGTTAATGTAATGAAGATGGATACTTCTTCAGAAGAGTTTGTACAAACAATTAAGGATATCCACAAAAATTTAAATTCAAATTAATACTCCTCATGATTCACTTTCTCTCGATCGTACTGCTCTCCGTAATTGCAATCATCTGTGCGGTTGCAATTATTAGCCTTCTCTACTCCATATCGGTAACCGCATTTAAGCTCGTTCTTATGTGTGGTTTCCTATGGCTCCTCATCTCCGTCATTAACTATATGTCGGCTCACAAATGAACAAAATCTATTCAATTCTGTTTGACATATTTGCTGCCGCTTTGTTTATGCTCTCAATGTGGCTAATCGGTAGATCGGATGCAAAATGGGTGGGACTGATTTTATTTGGTATTGCCATGTTTCTCCTCTGCAAAGGCGACTCGTTATGGGCGACCAAGTCAGAACCAAAAAAGAAAGGTAAAAAACAACTATGAAACCTATATTCAACGGGCGCACCATCGCCATTTTAAATTTTATATGTGCAGGATTTGTTCTTGCTACTCAGACCATGATTTGGTTTGGACATGGAGTCAAATTTGATTCAACTTTTTTTGCTAATACCATCATGGCTATGTCTAATATCTATTTGGGCGTTCTCTGCTATAAGGTATATCGTCTGGAACAACAATGAGATTCCTCCTCTGCATCGTACTCCTCATTGGCTCATTACGGGCCAATGACTGCGTACCGCTTACCTACCAGACTCTTTCGGGTCTTATGGGTACACCGGTACCATATAAGGAATGGGTGCAAAAATTAGTTCCGGATAGGCGCACCGCACCCACATTCTTTGCTTCCATCGAAGCATGGAATAAACGGATGCCGACTGCCAAACTCCAGTGCATCTATGTGGTCTCCAAGGGTCTCGACGTCATCGACTGCAATGTGGACTTCGGTATGCCCTATTTCTGGATAGGACTCATACCCGACGAACTTGCCGCAAGAGTACCCGGAAATGTGGATAGGGATATGGTTCATGCCGCCATCGTCATAGTCACCGCGGAGGAGGACTACATCATATTCCATACAGTGGACCAAGGGGTCTATCACACCGAACGCATTACCGCCAAGGAATTCTTTAGTCGAACGTATGCCGTATTCCGTGTCCATTCCAAGTCTCCCATCAACTGGAAGCCATTACCATGAATGAAATCATCGTTTCCGGCGGCACCAAGCTACAAAAGAAATTGGTTGAAGAAGCCGCCAACTATTACCTCAAGGACCTCATTCCAGCTTACTCTGTAATGCTGCTGATCAAACTGCGTAAGGACCTATTTAAGAAGGAGGGGCTAAAAGCAGATTGTATCTGGGAGGACGACCGGAATAAGCCGAGGGAATTCAATATTACAATTGATTCCAGCATGAAAATGCACGGTATCTTACGAGCACTGGCTCATGAGTGCGTCCACGTCAAACAGTTTGTGAAACGGGAAATGTGCGATACCGGCAACTGCTACATCACGAAATGGAAGGGGCAGGCATATCGCACCAACAAGGGTAGTTATTGGGAACTACCGTGGGAAATTGATGCGTATGGGCGAGAGGTGGGTCTCTACGAAATGTTTGTGACCAACAAGCGCCATACCAAGAAACCGTGGTACGCTAAGGACCGAGACTATTGACCTATAAATATAGGCATGTCCGACAATAAAGGCTTAGAATACGAAAAAGTTTTAAATAAAAATTTACAGTCTGCTGGTGCTCAAAGAGCAAATTTTAAACCTGCAGG
>Ga0114978_10002253_pt1 | contig 15894 bp, 11 predicted proteins | sample S_140212_EF_Meta_FD_87027 | JGI IMG/M metagenome (GOLD analysis project Ga0114978, IMG submission 87027) | Freshwater microbial communities from Lake Simoncouche, Canada to study carbon cycling - S_140212_EF_MetaG | ecosystem: Environmental > Aquatic > Freshwater > Lake | place: Lake... | reverse complement strand
TCTCTAGGTGGTGTTGCATCTGCCACCTCAATGCCTTCCTCTTTTGTAACAAACGCTGCTTTATCTATTACTGCAGCAGTTGCCGATGGTAAAACAGTGACTGGTTCCGGTGTTGTAACTGTAAGCACTACAATTTCATCAACACAATCTTTCGGTGGCTTACCTTACGGCACTATATTTTCTCTAGGTGGTGTTGCTTCTGCCACGACAATGCCTTCCTCTTTTGTAATAAACGCTGCTTTATCTATTACTGCAGCAGTTGCATCTAGTAAAAGAGTCGCTGGTTCTGGTGTTTTAACTGTATCTGATGCAATCTCAATAGGATTACATTTTGTTAACTTACCAAACGGAACAGTATTTTCTCTAGGTGGTGTAGCCGATGATTTCATGCCTTTCTCTTTTGTAACAAACGCGGCTTTATCTATTACAGCAGAAATTGCAAACCATAGAACAATCACCGGAACTGGTGTTGTAACTGTGTCCAACGCAATCTCAGGTGGGTTTAATTTAAGTGGCTTACCAAGTGGAACAGTATTTAATGCAGGTGGTGTTGCTGCTAACACAATGCCTTCCTCTTTTGAAACAAACGCTGCTTTATCTATTACTGCAGCAGTTGCGAATGGTAAAACAATCACTGGTTCTGGTGTTGTAACTGTAAGCACTGCAATTTCATCAACACAAGCTTTCGGTGGCTTACCAAGTGGAACTGTATTTTCTCTAGGTGGTGTTGCTGATACCGCAATGCCTTCCTCTTTTGTAACAAACGCTGCTTTGTCTATTACGGCAGCAGTTGCGAATGGTAAAACAATTACTGGTTCAGGTTCTGTAACTGTATCTGATGCTATATTATCCGCACAAGCTTTTGGCAACTTACCAAGCGGCACTGTATTTAATTCAGGTGGTGTTGCATCTGCCACCTCAATGCCTTCCTCTTTTGAAACAAACGCCGCTTTATCTATTACTGCAGCAATTGCCAGTGGTAAAACAGTCACTGGTTCCGGTGTTGTAACAGTATCTGATGCTATATTATCTTCACAATCTTTTGGTAGCTTACCAAGTGGAACTGTATTTTCTCTAGGTGGTGTTGCTTCCGCCACTGCAATGCCTGCCTCTTTTGTAACAAACGCCGCTTTATCTATTACTGCAGCAGTTGCTACTGGTAAAACAATCACTGGTTCTGGTGTTGTAACTGTAACTGATACTATATTAATATCACAAGCTTTTGGAAACTTACCTAATGGCACTATATTTTATGTCGGTGGAAATGCTGATACCACAATGCCTGCCTCTTTTGTAACAAACGCGGCTTTATCTTTTACGGCAGCAGTTGCATCTGGTAAAACAGTCACTGGTTCAGGATCTGTATTTGTAACAGATGCAATTTCATCAGCACAAGCTTTCGGTGGCTTACCAAGCGGCACTGCATTTACTCTAGGTGGTGTTGCATCTGCCACCGCAATGCCTTCATCTTTTGTAACATGGGGCAATTTGTCTATTACTGCAGCAGTTGCTGATGGTAAAACAGTCACTGGTTCTGGTGTTGTAACTGTAACTGTATCCGATGCGATTTCATCAACACAAGCTTTCGGTGGCTTACCAAGCGGCACTGTATTTTCTCTAGGTGGTGTTGCTGATACCACAATGCCTTCCTCTTTTGTAACAAACGCTGCTTTATCTATTATGGCAGCAGTTGCTACTGGTAAAACAGTCACTGGTTCAGGTTCTGTAACTGTACCTGATGTTATATTATCAACGCAAGCTTTCGGTGGCTTACCAAGCGGCACTGTATTTTCTCCAGGTGGTGTTGCTTCTGCCACCGCAATGCCTTCCTCTTTTGAAACAAACGCTGCTTTATCTATTACTGCAGCAGTTGCTACTGGTAAAACAATCATTGGTTCTGGGGTTGTAACAGTATCTGATGCAATTTCATCAACACAAGCTTTCGGCAGCTTACCAAGTGGAACTGTATTTTCTCTAGGTGGTGTTGCATCTGCCACCTCAATGCCTTCCTCTTTTGTAACAAACGATGCTTTATCTATTACAGCAGCAATTGCCACTGGTAAAACAGTCACTGGATCTGGTACTGTAACGGTATCTGATGCAATTTCATCAACACAAGCTTTCGGAAGCTTACCAAGCGGCACTGTATTTTCTCTAGGTGGTGTTGCTGATACCGCAATGCCTTCCTCTTTTGTAACAAACGCTGCTTTATCCATTACTGCAGCAGTTGCTGATGGTAAAACTGTCACTGGTTCTGGTGTTGTAACAGTATCTGATGCTATATTATCTGCACAAGCTTTCGGTGGCTTACCAAATGGAACAGTATTTTCTCTAGGTGGTGTTGCATCTGCCACCGCAATGCCTTCATCTTTTGTAACATGGGACAATTTGTCTATTACTGCAGCAGTTGCCAATATGAAAACAATTACTGGTTCTGGTGTTGTAACTGTATCCGATGCGATTTCATCAACACAATCTTTCGGTGGCTTACCAAGCGGAACAGTATTTTCTCTAGGTGGTGTTGCTGATACCGCAATGCCTTCCTCTTTTGTAACAAACGCCGCTTTATCTATTACTGCAGCAGTTGCCACTGGTAAAACAGTCACTGGTTCGGGTGTTGTAACTGTATCTGATGCTATATTATCCGCACAAGCTTTCGGAAGCTTACCAAGCGGCACTGTATTTTCTCTAGGCGGTGTTGCATCTGCCACCTCAATGCCTTCCTCTTTTGTAACAAACGCCGCTTTATCTATTACTGCAGCAATTGCTAATGGTAAAACAATCACTGGTTCTGGTGTTGTAACTGTAAGCACTGCGATTTCATCAACACAATCTTTCGGAAGCTTACCAAGCGGGACTGTATTTTCTCTAGGTGGTGTTGCATCTGCCACCTCAATGCCTTCCTCTTTTGTAACAAACGCTGCTTTATCTATTACTGCAGCAGTTGCTACTGGTAAAATAATCACTGGTTCCGGTGATGTAACTGTAACCGCTATGGCTTCTAATACCGATTTATCAGGAATTTCCGTCAGTGGAACAAAGACTGCGCAATTCTCTGCAAGTGTTACTTATGTCGCTAGTCTTTCTGGTTGGGTGGTTACTGTTGCTTCCACATTCACATTAACTGTTTCTGCTACTTATATTTCAGCTGTAAGTGTTTCTGGTGCAGGTTCTGTAACTGTAACCGCAATGGCTTCTAATACCGATTTATCCGGAATTTCTGTCAGTGGAACAAAGACTGCACAATTCTCAACAGATGTCACTTATCTCGGACAAGGAGCTAGTCTTTACGGATGGGCTGTTACTGTTGCCGTCGGCGTAACTTTAACTGTTTCTGCTGCTTATATTTCAGGTGTAACTGTTTCTGGTGACGGTGCAGTAAATGTAAGCACAGCAATAGCAACGACACAAAGTTTTAGTGGCTTACCCGAAGGCACTGTATTTTCTCTAGGTGGTGTAGCCGATACAGCAATGCCTGCTTCTTTTTCAACAAATGCTGCTTTATCTATTACTGCTGCAGTAGCCAACAATAAAATAATTAACGGTTCAGGTATTGTAACTGTAAGCACTGCAATTTCATCAACACAAAATTTTGCCGACTTACCTAATGGCACTATATTTAATGCAGGTGGTGTAGCCGATACTGCAATGCCTACTACTTTTGAAACAAACGCTGCTTTATCTATTACTGCAGCAGTTGCTACTGGTAAAACAATTACTGGTTCAGGTGTTGTAACCGTGAATAGTAAATTAGCAGGAACACAAGATTTTAGTGGTTTACCTAATGGAACAGAGTTTACCGGTGGAAGTGGAAACGCAACAACAAGCTTTAATGGTAATTTACCAGCTTCTTTTATTTTTGGAGGAATAGTTACTTATTATGTTACCGTTGTATCTGTAGTGGGCAAAACTATTACTGGTGCTGGTAATATAATTATTACAAATTGGGCTGGTGTAACTACTGGTGATTTTTCAAACATAGATGTAAGTAATTTAACATATACAATTGATAGCAATGTTAGCGCATTTAGCGGTAAATTGAAAAATAGTTCAGATATTATAAATTTAAATGTTAAAACTTCCATAACATTTTCTATTGCTCACAACAGTGTAATAGAAGTTTCGAGTTATGGAGTTTCTGGATTGCCTGCTGTTATAGTTACTAAAATTGGTGCAGGAACATTAACTCTATTATATATTGACGGCACAAGAGTTGTTTTCGACGCTAGCACAAACAATCCTTATTTTACAGATACACGATTATCAACCCTTTTGACTTTACCCTCTAATACAGAGTATAGGCTTACTAAATCGAATGGAACTATTCAAATTAATACTGTATAATTTAATACCCAAAATAACAATATTTAGTTAAAAAATTAAAAAAATAATAATAATTATAAAAATAACAAATTTTTATAATTATTTTGCATAAGAATTATTACGAATTATTATTCCATATTTTCTTATTATATTGATAATATTTTATAATAAAGTTAATATATTAGAAAAAATTGAAGAATAATAATATATATTATAGTATTATAAACAGTCATATACACTACGCCAAAAAACAACCATGTCGTCAAGCAGTGAACAATACTTCCAAAACTCAGAATACTATCCTCATCATTACACCCCGATGATACATGTTCCAACTACAAATCGACTCCCAAGTCATGGGGAGCTTGTTGCCTCTGTGGAGCTGTTAATAGCCCATATTACGCAATTCTCAACTCGTCTCGATCGTATTGAATCACGTATCAACGACTGGGTAAATATCGGATTAGCTGAGCGCATGATGAATGCCGAGCACGGAATTGATGCTCTGAAAACGTCTCATAATGAAAATGGTATAAAAATAACAGCTACGAATATAGAACTAGATTATGCATTCGATTCTATAAAATGTGCGAATGAGCGTATGGTAGATAATGAAAAAATGATAGATAGAATATCAGATATTCTGGAGGATCACCAGTCTAAGCTCCGCCATGCAAAACAACGTTCGCACGATCTCGCGAAAAAATATGCCGAGATTGGTATCCTGCGTAGGCGCATATCTAAAGTGGAGGAATTTAATACCGAATTTGCCGAATGTTTTGAAACGCCATCACAGCTTAGGGATATAATTGCACAAACGAGTGAACAAACGGAGGAATGTGATAGAACGCTGACATATATGGTGCGGTATGGATGTGGAGGTGGGTGCACCCAGTCGGTATTTTCGCGTGCGGATGATATAGAGAATACATATATGAGTAAATGCGAAGATGAACTGGAGGCGTTTAAAAATGTAGAAGAATATTTTGCAAAATATGAGGAGACAGAATCCGAATGTGTGAGTGTGGGTGTGGTTAATGATGAAGGAATGGAAAATAATGACATTGACAACAACTCTGACGACGACGATGATGAATTTGAAAAACTGTAAGAAAAATATGGTGGTGATATGATTGTGAATATTGTAATATATCGAAATACGATACGTTACAATAAAAGGTAATATAATAACTTATTTTTTATCCAGGAAGTCGATAGCCGCGATAAGAATTTCTTCTTGTTCTGATAATTTTTGGAAGATGAGAACTTTGTCGAATTTTACGATAATGGGGCGTCTATATGTATTGCGGCATACTAGACATGCACCATCATTATTTAAAAAAGTATTTACAAGAATGGCACCTTTCGTGAGTTTAATTTCGGCTGTTTCCACATTTAAAGGGATCCATCTTATATATCGCCCTACTTGCAAATCGTTTAGTTCATTAACATATCGATAACTTTTAAGACGTGTATGTAAATCTTTTAATTCTTTTCCTGAAAGTTGTAATTTTTGAAGAATATCATTTTTCTCTTTTTTTATTTTCGAGGATGTTAATCCTGAAACACCTGTATTATTTTCATTATCAAGTGCGTTAAGCAAATCTGCAACGTTTATGCTCATTTGTCTGTGTTTTGTGGTTAATAATATGCTATAATATTATCTTTGTTTTATTCTACAATACGTATACATGTATTATAGAATTTTATTTAAATGGTTAGTATAATTACTAAAAATATCTAATATGTCCGATATGTCTGGTTATTTAAAAAATGCAAAACGTCCCCCGAAAACACCCATTCTTGTTTTATGAAAAACACCCTTCCCAAGTTTCTACCCATCTTTTACGAAATTATCGCGATCATCGCATCCACTGCATAATGATCTAAAATATAAATAAATAAAAATAGAATTCAAATCATAAAGGTAACCCCGCGAAAATGGCAGGGCGGACGCCGAATAAGTGATGATGTATGAAAATTTCAACTCTCTACCCCCATTTTCAGAAAAAGGACATTTATAAATGTCCTTTTTTCAAAAACCAGATCTAGATTTAAAAAAAACGATGAAAACATCACTCAGAGCATAATGCTCTAATTTTGTTTTTAAGGTTGAAAATTTTGTTACGATAACTTTTTAACATCTTATAAAATATATATGAAAAGGGTTTAGGAGTTTTTTATGTATTATATATATATGATGACAATGATGACGAAAAACATATCTTTGAAAACTCCTAATTTTATTTGCGAAAAATGTCACTTTGTATGTAGCAATAAAAATGATTATGAAAGACATTTGTTGACACGTAAACACAATAATGATGACAAAAAAACTCAAAAAAACTCAGACAAAAATGGATGCATTTGTGGTAAGAGTTTTAAATACCGACAAGGACTTTTCGTTCATCGCAAGACGTGTGTGGTTTATACAAAAAACGATACCACCAATGATAACGTTTTAGAAACTAAAATTAAAGAAAAAATAGATTCTGCAACAGATAAAGAGTTGAAGGATTTAGTTAAGGACTTAATCAAACAGAATAGTGAACTTATGAAGACGATAAATAGTATAATACCGAAAATAGGTAATACAACAAATAATAATACAAATAATAATACAACTAACAATTTTAATCTGAATGTATTTTTGAACGAGCAGTGCAAAGATGCTTTAAATATATCAGATTTTATAGATTCGCTTAAAATAACATTAGAGGATTTACTATTTTCAAAAACCAATGGTATAACGCGTGGTATAACTGATGTTTTAATAAAAGGACTCAGAGAGTTAGATATTCATAAAAGGCCTATTCATTGCACGGATATAAAACGTGATATCATGTATATAAAAGATGAAGACAAGTGGCAAAAGGATGAGAATCATGAGATGATGAAAAACACGATTATAAAAATCGCAGACAAGGAGCGCACAGCATTACAACAATGGGCGATTGATAATCCGGACTGGATAGAGACAGAGCGTAAGCAAATCGAATACTTGACAATGATGCGATCTATATGTGAACCGATTGAAAACTATACCAATTATGAACGGAAAATAATAAAAAATATTGGAAAAGAAATACTGATAGATAAAAAGAATTAGGGTGTGAATAGTTAGTTAAAAAAATATATAAAAGTAAAATTAATAATATATACAAAGTGTAAAAGACGATTATATAAAATACCGCCCCCTTTTCAACTAAAATGGTGTTTGAGAATTTCACATATTATAATATTTTCGAGAATGTTGCTAAACCGCCAGTAGACGAGTTAGCATATCAGAGGATGCAGGAAACCTCAAATGTAATGAAGCGAACAGATAGTGGCGATTTATATTATGATACGGTATATAGTCCGCGTTTGCCATATACGACGATTAGATCATATGACGAATATGTAAGGTATAATGATGTAATAATACACCATAAGATGTTAAATGATAAGAAGGAGATGAAAGAGAGTGGTGTGATATTTTTTCTACGAGAGATGTTTTGTTGCAGATGATATCAAATATTTATAATATATTGTTGTTTAATGAGCGTGTAGTTATTATCGCGTAAACTACTTAAAAACAACAATATATATTTTATTTAGCGCCTATTAGCGCCTTTTACCATGAAGACCATGAGCATCCGCCTCCTAAAACGGCGTTAGCTGCCATTGGTTCCATATACATATCTTCCATACCCTGTGTAGCGCCGCCAGCCATAGAATTTGCCGGGTTTGAATACATAGGTGCTTGTTGAGCGGGGATATTACCTCCATAATTGGGCATCGGGTTTTGCATTACAGGGCCTTGAATGGGTAAGGGTGCAGGGGTAGCATATTGCTGAGACATTTGTTGTCCGCCACCACCACCAGATGCTGCAGCAGAGGCAGCGCCGCCACCTCCACCACCGTTACCTGGTTTTTTCTTGCCTTTTCCATTTTTAGCATTAATATCTATTAATTCTATATCATCGCTAAACATATTAAAAGGTTTTGGAATCATTCCTAATTTTTTAGCAATAATATCATCAATTGTGAACCAATCGTCGAATCTTCGGAGTAGAACCCTTGTTCTGTCTCTAAACCCTCCATGGGTTATAAGCATGAATAATATAAAAACAATAATGATGGTGGTTAAATTAACGGTTTCGTAATATTTGCCGCTGTAGGTGGGTATATAATTAATAATTCTATCGATAAAAAATATACCTACAATCATAAACATCATTTCGATAAATGTAACAATAAATACATATAGTGATGCATCATTTTCGCTTACAGTCGGGAAATATTTCTTTGTAAAGTAAACAAATAGTATAACAGGTATGATGGACAATATTGAATATTGAACAATATTCATAAGATCTTCTTGTTTAAATTTTGATAATTTAAAAACATATGTAAAAAATCCTTGATTAGTAATTGGTTTTATACTATCATCATCCATTTTGTATATGAATTATATTAAGAAATTAAATAAAATAATACAAAATAATAGAAATAATACAAAATTACAAAATAATAGAAATAATAAAAATAATACAAAATAATAGAAATAATATAAATAATAGAACAATAAAGATACTAAAGATATATAATGAAATAAATAAAATACAACAATAATGTTGAAGAGACTTGCTAAAGGTAATATGAAATGTAATTATATGAAACATATTGAAAATATATGCGAGGAACACGAGGAATATCAGTATCTAAATCTTATTAATGATATTTTAGAATATGGCACTATGGAAATGGGTCGTAATGGAATGACTAAATCTATTTTCGGTGCTTCTATGGTATTTTCGCTAGAGAATGGTAAAATTCCTATATTAACAACAAAACGAACTGCATGGAAGACTTGTTTTAAGGAGTTACTATGGTTTATTAAAGGAGATACAAGTAATGTGAATCTTCAAGAACAAGGAGTGCATATATGGGATGGTAATGGATCACGTGAATTTTTAGATAGTAGAGGATTACATGAAAATAGAGAAGGTGATTTGGGACCTGTATATGGACATCAGTGGCGCCATTTTAATGCTCCATATACGGGATGTGATGTTGACTATAGTGGGAAAGGTGTCGATCAGCTTCAGCAAATAATAGATACACTTAATAGTCCTGATCCTATGACTAGAACAAGTAGACGAATGGTATTAAGTGCGTGGAATCCGTGTCAACTAGATGAAATGGCGCTCCCTCCGTGTCATGTGCTAATGCAATTTAATGTAACAGATGGGAATAAGCTATCGTGCGCGCTATATCAGAGGAGCGGGGATGTAGGATTAGGTGTTCCATTCAATATAGCGAGTTATTCGGCATTGACGCATATAATTGCAAAACATTGTGGACTTATTGCACATGAGTTTGTATACCATTTGGGGAATGCGCATATATATGAAGAACATATTGAAGCATTGAAGGTGCAGATGGGGCGGAAGCCGTATGAATTTCCAAGAATTGAAATATGTGAGACGGATGAGAACCGTGAGAAAATAGATAATTACCATATTGAGGATATTAAATTAATAAACTACAAAAGTCATGAATCGATTGTTATGAAAATGGTTGCATAGCACACGATCGTAAGATATGTGTAAAAGTTTAGGAAATATTATAATATTGTAATATTTATAATATTTAATATAAAAACATGACGAATATTAATTAAATGTTTGCGTATAAAAGGGTTTAAAATACTATTTATAAGAAATATATACGATTATTATTATGAGTAATAGTGCTTCGATATCTGCAGCAAAAAAGAGACGAGGAGGTATGCCGCCACCAATGACTGGAGGACCAGGACAATCGGGACAACCAGGACAACAAATGAGTTTACCGCCAGGATTGCCTCCAAATTTTCGTCAACTTCCTCCACAAATTCAGCAACAATTATTTCAACAACTTCAGCAAAGGGCGGCCGCTGCTTCTGCGTCCATGCCACCTAAACCAGCAACAGCACCTCAACAATCATCTATGCCACCAGCACCCTTACAAACGCGAAACCCGATGGGTGGAATGAGTAATGGTAATGGTGCTACTATAAATGTGCCTGGACCATATACTGTAAATCCGGTTATACATAATAGGGCTATGGCGGAGGTGAATGGTATTCATATTCGTGATTTGCCGATTAGTGCAGCGGGATTGCCGTGTTTGCCATCAGGTGCAGCACTTCCACCAAATGTATTGTTTAAGCTACATCACGATGAGCTGTTGAATACGGATGCAATATTAAATGAGCATTCAAATAAGATACAAATGTTGTCGAATCGTGTTGATAAAGCAGAAAGGATGAATGGAGTGAGCGGAGTAGGTGGAGTGAGTGTAGGCGTGAGTAGTAATAAAGGCGAACAATCAAATATTTCCCACGATGATATAATTAACAATACTGATTTTATAGCAAAACTTCTGGATAATATATTAACAAATACAAATTTATCCGACATAATTAATCAAATAGAGCCTCTTCAAAAAGAAAATGAGTCATTGCGAAGCTTATTAAATTCGCAACAAACTACATTGAATGAATTATCGGGACTTGTAATGAAACTTATATCAAATGGACTACCATCATATACAACTGGAAGTGATAATTGCGAGGGCGATGGCGATGATGGTGGTGGCGATGGTGGTAGTGGTGGTGATCTTGAACACGCTTATGAAACTGTGCAAGCAGATATTACATCAAGTGTATATAATCCATATATAACAAACGATGACAGTAATATTCACAACAACAACAACAACACCGGTAACAACACCAATAATAATGTAGCAGGAAACGATGGAGGTAATTATAATGAAATGAATTATGGAATGAGCGAAGGCGGTGGTGGCGTATTTAGTGTATCGCTTGATAACTTAGAAGAGGTGCAAGATTAAGAGACTGAGATATTGAGAGATTAAGAATAAAAATATGGTATGGTATAATATAAATTCTACAAATAGATTTTATATTATATTATTAAATTTGGTTAACAATGAGTATAATTATGTAAAAATTAGTATAAAAATAAAGTAGTAAAAATAAATATATCCATACATCCGTCCATGAAAGAAGTTATAGCTATTATCATATTTTGTGTTGTTTTATTTATATATTTGCACGTTTGTTTCCATTTGAAAAAGGTAGATGATTTGGAAATATATGAAATATGTCAACCATCAAAGGATAAATTAGAAGAGGTATGCGATTTGAGGCAACCGGTTGTGACCGAATTTATCAACGATAATTTAACAAATAGTTGTAATTTTAATAATATAAAGGCGAATTATAGTGCACATGATATAAAAATAAGAAATATAAAAGAATATGACGATGAAACAGAATTATATGTTCCTTTAGCGATAAACGAATCTGTGGAATTATTTAAAAAAGACAAAGATGCAAAGTATATTAGCGAACATAATTCTGATTTTTTAGAAGAATCCGGATTAATTAAATATTATAGAAACGGAGATATGTTTCTTAGACCATCTATGGTATCATCATGTTCGTATGATATTTTATTCGCATCTTTAAATGCAGAAACACCTCTTAGATATGATTTGAATTATCGTAATTATTTTATAGTTACGCACGGTAAAGTGATAATAAGATTACTACCTCCAAAATCAACAAAGTATTTATATTCTGTAAACGATTATGATAATTTCGAATTTATGTCACCGATAAATGTGTGGAATGTTCAGACACAATATCGTGCAGATTTTGATAAATTAAGAACAATAGATGTTACACTAATACCTGGACAAATGATACATATACCTGCATATTGGTGGTATAGTATAAAATTTGTAAAATCGAATACATCGTTATGTGTATTTAAGTATAAGACTTATATGAATACGCTATCAATCAGTAATCATTTAGTAATGTCGTTACTTCAGAGACAAAATACAAAACGTGTTATTGCGAAAAAGATGAAAATAATGGACAAAGTGGAAACAATGGAAACAATGGAAACAATGGAAACAACAGAAGTAGTGGAACATAATGGCAATGGCGTGACTGAAAATAGTAAGAAAGAAGTAATCGTAGATATAGTAGATGATCGCACAAATAATGATGCGAATAGTGGGTCATAAATACAGTATAACATTATACAGTCGATGAGACAATGAGCGCTTCTTCAAGAAGACGAATAAAATTAGAAAGATTAATATCTGATTTTTTGCAAAGAATAGACATAAATATATCGCGAAATGGTTCAGGTATTTGAAGTAAATATTTAGGTTTTACATATTTGTCTGTAGTAAAATAATCCAGGGGATAATGCGAGTAATAGTTATAACATGTTTTAAAAATTATAATAGTTGAAAATATAAACGCAATTGACCATAAGTCGTATTGTTTATTATTTGTATTCCATATATAATCATCATTTATCATTGATATATTTTGTGTTTCGGGGCAACAGAATGGTTTTGTGCCGCCTGTTCCTGCAGATAAACCATGTAGTCCTGATAATCCGAAGTCGATAATATATGGTATATTCGTATTTTTTTCAATTAGAATATTGTCAGGTTTTATATCTCCGTGAACTAAATCATGTGTATGCATAAATAGTATAGATTTTGATATAGTAATACATAGTTGAATATGTTTTTCTATATCAGTATGTCTATTATCGCGTAAATCAATCCATTTATGTAGTGCTATTGTATTTTTAATACGTGGTTGAACACTAAAATGCATATATTTTTTTGTATAATTTCTATGGAGTTTTACATAATATGGGAGAACTATATTATGTGGTCGTAATATTCCTGAACCGATGTGTAACATTACTTCCAATTCAGAATTAAATGTTTCGGCGGCATTATCTACTTTAATAATAAAATTTTGTGTTTCGAAAACACCATAACGCGTATTTTTATTAATTAAATCATTTGCATATATTTTTATAGGAGAAAGCGATGATAAAAAAACAGCATTAGTGTATAAAAATCCCATAATAATTTTTTCAAACTCGTCATAAATAAATGGATCTAAGATATTTTTAAAATTAGTATATTCTTGTTGTTTCATATAATAAGATTCGCATTGTGATACATATTTTTCATTTCTATTTTGTTTATTATTTTCATATACAATTTTATCTATGATATTTATATCAATAATGGATGCAATAACATTTTCGTTTAATGATGCAGGGGTTTCATATGGTATATCTGGTTGTATAAAAATCGCGCAATCATTGGTAGGAGATGTGGTGGTAGAAGAATCAGAGGATGAGGAGGATGAGGAGGATGAGGAAGAGGAGGAAGAGGAAGAAGAGGGAGAGGAGGAGGAAGCGGGAATAGGTTTTTGGGTATGAACGGAGGAGGAGGAGGAGGATGGGGTAATAATATTTTGTATAGTTGTAATAGTTGTTGATGTAGATATTGTAGTAGTTGTAGTAATTATTGTATTTGATAATTTTGATGAATCAGAATCACAGCTTGTAATCGATGTTTTTAAATTATGCATAGAAGTTTCTGAATATAATAATGGTTTATTTGTTTTATTATCGTCAGTTTTATTATTACGATATATATTTTTTTTAAAAATATCTATTTTATTTTTAAAAAATGATGATATATTTTCTATTATATCAGGGAAAACGGGGTTTTCAAAAAACATATTGATAATAAAATAATTCTTTGAATAAAGTGGATATTACTTGTATTGTGCTACTATAACATATAATAATGTTTCTATGTTTATATAATATATATAATTTTATCCGAAAGTAGATTCTTCACAGAATTCTATATATAAGAAACCATCTTCATCGCGATTTTCTTTATAAATATCACCTATGGGTGTAGTAATAGGGAATAGTTTATTATTGATAAAGAAGAAGAGGGCGATTACAGGTTCGATTTTAACTTTATCTCGTAATATTTTAATGAATTGTCCCATTGTAATATCATAAGGAACAAGATATTTAACTTTATGAGAAGATGCTATATATGTATTATAGCTTGCAGATGAGGATGACATTTCTACAATAACAGGGATACGATCGGGATAAAGTGTTGTCATTTTAGTTGATTTTTGAAGTCGTTCTTCAAAAGTTGTTGTTTTTTTATAGGATGAAGATGAAGATTTTGGAGGCATACGTTATGTTTATTATTATTACTACTATGTAAATATAAATATATAAATATATTTATGTCGTATGTTGTATATATATTATACAATATATATATATTATATAATACTATCAAATAACAATAAAAAAATTAAATAGAAGACTTGTCAATAGTAAATACAAGATCATCATAACGATTTTTATTTTTTCTTAAGTCATAAGGTTTTACAAACTTTTTCAAATGTTGTGGAACTTCTCTATACAAAATGGGCCACCAGTCAATAGACTGAACATCTTCTATAATTAATATACCATCATCGGTCATAACTTTTGAGTATAATCTTATAAATGTTTTCATACTTTCCAATGTATGTGGACCGTCATCTAACATGAAATCAAATTTTAAATTTTTTTTCAAAATATTTTCATTGAAAAATTTCTCATCATATGCGTTAGTGCTAGTAAATAAAACAACTCTTGAATCGTTTACAAGTTCATCAAGGACGCGATGTATGGGGATAATATCTAATGCGTAAATTGTTGCGTTTTTGAAATAAGCTTTCCATAGTTTTATACTACCCCCATTTTTCACTCTATAGTCACCGATACCTATTTCTAATATATTTTTTGCAGTATCTTTCTTAGAAGATAATAATGTTTCATATAATTCTAAATATGAATGATCTGTATTCTTATCTGTTTCGGCATCATCTACTAAACTAAGTAAACTCATTATATATTATAATATGTTATAATATGTTATAATATATAATATAACGCAAATTAAAATTTTATAATATCTTGTGATAAAACTATTTTATTAAATGAGTTATCGTGTATTTTTAATCAACATAAATAATTTTTCTGTATCTTGTTGATATTGTATTTTTAATTTATTTAAAATTCTAAGAAGAATATATTTATGATTTCCTTTAATGAATTGAATACTTTTTTCTATTTTCTTGATACAATCGTTTAAGGTGTGCATGGAATGAATATAGTGAGGTATATTTTTTACTGATTTTTTATTATCATTTTTATCGATTGATGACGTTGGTGTTGGTATTAGTATAGAATCATAGTTGTTTTGTTTTTCTAAAAGATGTTTAATATCATAAAATAGTGCACTATAGTGTTGTCTTAGATGTAAGCGCGCAATAATCATCTGTTTATAAAGACTGTATTCTTCATTATAAAGGTTTAATTTTCTAAATAAATTATCAAGGTATGCATATGAATGTCTTTGTGAATATTTAATATTTTGAATAATTATTTGGATGTGAGGGGAAATAACAATGGTCGGAACAGGCACAGGCACAGGCACAGGCACAGGCACCGGCACAGGCACAGGCACAGGCACACGAATAGGTGCCGATGTTTGCACAGGAATAGGTGCCGATGTTTGCACAGGAATAGGTGCCGATGTTTGCACAGGAATAGGTGCCGATGTTTGCACAGGAATAGGTGCCGATGTTTGCACATGAATAGG
>Ga0114978_10002252_pt1 | contig 15897 bp, 12 predicted proteins | sample S_140212_EF_Meta_FD_87027 | JGI IMG/M metagenome (GOLD analysis project Ga0114978, IMG submission 87027) | Freshwater microbial communities from Lake Simoncouche, Canada to study carbon cycling - S_140212_EF_MetaG | ecosystem: Environmental > Aquatic > Freshwater > Lake | place: Lake... | reverse complement strand
CGTGTCCTCCGCGACTTTCGTTGAGTACTACACCGTTAAGTCGCAAGTCACCGATGCCGGCACTGGTACCGCGCTCGATGTTTACGTGCTCTACGCCCGCTTCAACGGCGCCACAGACACGGTCTTGAACGCCTTCAACTTCAACCGCACCGATAGCAACGTGACCAACATGTTCTATCACAAGGACAATTCGACCTCGGCTTCCGTCCTGTCGACGGCCTTCGGCACCTGGAACCCGGCCGTCACCGGCAACGCCGCGGCGAACCGCCCCTACGACTCCTACCTCACCATCGGTGGTCTTCCGACCGCGCTCAACGGCACCAGCGCCGATCCGTCGTGGGGTAACCCGCTCTCCTGGAACCGTCCTGACGTGCCGAACAACCAGAACGCTGGTTGGTTCGCTCCGGGTGGATCGATCGCAGGTCGCGTTGGTCAGGCCGGCAACCTTGCCGACTCCACGCGCATCGGTCAGTTCTCGATCGCTCGCGACTCGTTCGCTGGCGTTTGGAACATGAAGATCGGCTACAACAACGGTGTTGCGGGCTCGTCCGTTCAGTTCGCTGAGTCGACCTTCTCCATCGGAGTCGCGGTTCCTGCTCCTGGTGCCATCGCTCTCCTCGGCCTCGCTGGTCTCACCGGCCGTCGCCGTCGCTAAGTAACCAACCTCAAGGTCGCCCTACAAGATCGCCCCAAGGTCGCCCCAAGGGGCAATCACGGGGCAATCACGGGGCAATCACGGGGACAGTCAGATCACACCCGCCGCGGCTTGACCGCGGCGGGTGTCTTTTTGTCATGCCGTCAACCGAGCGTCCGCATCTCGAGCTCTGACCGCGAACTTCACGCAATTTGGACAAATTCCTTCGTACTACCCGCCGTTGCGTCTATCTTGAATGCGTGCTCGTCCGGGGCCGGCGAGCGGTTCAATCCCATTCTCAGAGCAGGAGTTTCAATTGAAAACGAGTCTCACTCTCGGCGGTCTGCTTCTCGGTAGCACCGCCATCCTTCTCGGCCAGTTCCAAGCAACAGCGGTCCCCGGCGGCGGCGACGGCGGAACTGCATCCATTGGCCCCGATGTCATCGTTGGCGCAATCCCCGATCTCTCGCAGTACGCACCGGGCATTTACCAAGGTGTTGAGTACGCGGCGTATGCCTTCGGAACCACCAGCTGCAACATCGGAACTGCTCAGTTGCAGTGGCAGCCCAACCCAAGCAATCTTCACCCGACCATTCCGCAGAACCTCTTCCGCATCAAGAATGGTGTGATCGAGCAGATCGGTCTGTCTTGGTGCAAGCACGGTTTCTGCGCGCTGCAGGGAACGCTCTGCGGAGCGTGCATCCCTGCTGGTGCTGGTTGCCCGACCGTGCTGGGTATCGGTTGCTCTGATCCGTACACCTCTAGCCTCAACGGCGGCCAGTCCGATCTCAAGGGTCGTGGACCAATCAATGCGTCCACCGGCGTCTTCTCGGGAACCTATACCGACCCGACCGCTCCGGCCGCTCTTCCGACTTCGCTGCGCGAGCGCTGCATGGTCGCTCGTTCCGATCTCGATGCCGCGCTGAATGTCGGCGCGACCTACTACGCCGAGTGCCAGTATGTGCATCAGGCCGACGCGGCGGCGCTGAACGACGACAACAATGCGTCATATCGCAAGGTCACCGTGGGCGCGACTTGGTCGATCGCGACTGGCTACCCACTCACCCTCGCCGGAGCAACCTTCCAGCAGCAGCCGGCAATCGCCGCGTGGGCGGCGGAGTTCCCGGGTTCGGTCGGTGTGAAGAGCTACGACGTTGCCGGCGATGGACGCTTCCTCCTCGGCTACCGCGTGACCGCCAACGCCAATGGCACTTGGCACTACGAGTATGCCATCCACAATCTGAACTCTGATCGTTGCGGCGGAAGCTTCTCCGTTCCGATTCCAGCGGGCGTCGTGCTCACGAACATTGGTTTCAAGTCGCCGAACTACAACAACGGTGAGGGCTACACCAATGCGCCGTGGACCATCACTCAGGCTGATGGCGCAGTGACCTGGACTTGCGAGCCGAACACCAACGCTAGCGCCAACGCGCTCCGTTGGGCCACGCTCTACAACTTCCGCTTCGATGCCAATGTGGCTCCGCAGGCCAACCTTGGCACCGTCACCCTCGGCCTGTGGAAGGCGCCGACTGGAACGAGCACCGCGACTTCGGCCGCGATGGGCGCGCAAATTCCGAGCATCCCAGCACCACCGCCGATCGCTGGCGACTTCAACAATGACGGTTTTGTGAACGCGACTGACCTTGCCACCCTGCTGAACGGCTGGGGCACGGCGGGCGGCGATGTCAACGGCGATGGAACCACTGATGCGACCGACCTCTCGACTCTGCTCAACAATTGGAGCTGATCGCGAGCGAGGCTGAGTTGGTTTGATTGAATGATTTCCTCCGCAGGTGGGGCCCTCGGGCCCCACCTGTCTTGTTCCCCGTGCTGTTGTAGATCCACTTCTCGCGAATCCATTTCTCAGGAATCCATCGCGTCTGCGAGCCATCGGAGCGCGAACGCTTCTCGGATTCTGCCCACACGCACTACTTCCCTCTCAAGTCGAGACCCATGACCCGCCATTTACCCATCGCCGTTTCCGCCCTGTTCGCGATTGCCTCGATGGCCTCATCCACATTCGCCGTCGGCGAGGTTGCGCCGGCCGAGAGTGTTCAGAAGACTGGTTTGGGCGCGGCGCTGACTTCCCCGGCGACTTCCCCAATGCTTCCTCGCATCCAAGCCCTGCGCACCTACGGCGTACAGCGCTTGGATATCCCTGCTGGCATTCCCGAGCAGGTTGAGATCAAGGTGAACATCGACGGCAAGTTGGAGACATTGCGCCTGTTCCGCACCTCGTTGCGATCTGCGACGTCCAAACTTCTCCTCGACCGCGGCGAAGGGAAATTGGAATCCTCACCGCTGCCGCCCCACCGAACCTATCGCGGCACCGTCGCATCCAACGGCGCGTTGGTGGCGGCGTCGATCATCGACGGACGGCTGTCCGCGCTGATCGACATGCCCTCGGAAACATTTTTCGTGCAGCCGATGAGCGAGTTCGCGACTGGACGAGGAGCCAACGAACACGCGGTGTACCGCCATTCGGACGCGCTGCCCTTTGGCGACCATCACTGCGGCAACGACGATGTAAAACTCGCGCCGCCTGATTGGATGCTCGATCTGCCGACGGATCCCGCACAAGGAGGATCGGTCGCACCTGGCGGCGGTGATGGTGGTGATGGCGGCGGTGATGGCGGAGGCGACGGCGGGATCGCGGGCACCAGTCCGTTCATCTCCGATATCGCCTGTGATGCCGACTTCGAGTTCTTCCAGCTCAACGGTTCGAACGCCACCAATGTGGTGAACGACATCGAGAATGTCCTCAACAATGTCTCGCTCCTCTATGACCGCGATGTGAACATTTCCTACGAGGTCACCACCATCGTCGTCCGCACCACCGCGGCCGACCCGTACACGACCACGGTGATGAACGACCTGCTGTGCGAGTTCCGCAACAAGTGGAACACTTCGCCGGAGAACGAGATCCAGCGCGATGAGGCGCAACTTTTCACCGGCAAGCAGATCACGGGCAACGTGATCGGGCTCGCGTGGCTCGGCGTCGTCTGCAATCAGGCGGGCACCGACTGCGCTTCTGCGGGAAATCTGGCGTATTCCTGCGTCGAGAGCCGGTTCACCAGCATTGCTGACTTTCGAACTTCGCTTTCCGCGCATGAACTCGGACACAATTGGCAGGCGGGGCATTGCGACGCGGTCAACCCGTGCAATGTCATGTGCTCCATCATCAACAGCTGCCAAGGGACTTCGGGAGCAAACCTAAAGTTCTCGCCGACCGAGCAGGCGCAGATCACGGCGTATCGCAACGCGGTGTCGTGTGATGTGGCGCTACCGCCAGCGATTGCGCTGCCGTTCAGCGACGGCTTCGATGCATCGGCGGCGATCAACAGCAACAACTGGATCTACTCGAAGGGTGCGGTTGTGACCACTTCCGCGATTGGCGAACCGAGTCCGACTCGCTCGATCAACCTCGATGCGATCAGCGCCCTCGAGTATGGCGATGACGAAATTCGCTCGAACTACATGCTTCTCGCCGGATTGCCCACGGTCATCGTGCGGTACTCCACCCAGCACATCGGCGTTGAAGTTGGCAAGCAGCTCATCGTCGAGTACCTCAGCTCGACGCTGCGCTGGGTTCTGCTCAACACCATCAATTCGGACGGCGTCAATCAGACGACTTTTTCCAACTGGCTGCACACCATGCCGGCCAACGCGAAGCACAACAAGTTTCGCCTGCGCTTTCGCGCAGCCGTTGACGCGCAGGATGACGACTGGTTTATCGATGATGTGAGCGTTGTCACCGTGATCATTCCGGACAACGACGAGTGCGTGAACGCGACGGCGATCGGCGAGGGTGCCTTTGCGTTCAACAGCGCCAATGCAACAGACAGCGCAACCACGCTGCCGGCATCGTGCGACGAGGGCGCGGGAACGCTGATGAAGAACGACCTTTGGTACCTGTACACGCCGAGCTGCACGGGAACGGCGACGGTGACGACCTGCAACGGTGCGGCGTTTGATACTCGTCTGGCCGCGTACCGGTCGGCCTGCGCGCCCGCGGGCACTCTGGTCGCATGCGACGATGCAACGGCGGGCTGTGCGAACGGAACCTCGCGCATCAGTTTCACCGCGCTCGCGGGGACGGGGTACTACCTGCGCGTGGGCGGCGCGACCGGCGGAGGAACGGGCACGCTGACCACGAGCTGCGTTGCCACCCAACCATGCGATGCTGATCTGAATCTCGATGGACTGGTGGACGCCTCCGACCTTGCGGAAGTGCTCAACGGATGGGGCACCACCATCGCCGACATCAATGGCGATGGAACGACCGATGGCGCCGATCTCGCTGTGCTGCTCAACGCGTGGGGCGATTGCCCGGTGTGACGGAAATCGCGATTGTGCCGGTGGCGTAAGGCGCGGCCAGCTTTCATGTATTACTTCAAGGCGCCGCGATTCATCGCGGCGCTTTGCTTTCTCGAGCGCCGTCGCTTCCGATCGGCACGCGAGCGGCTATAACCCGCAGCGATGAACGATGTCCCCGACGATCCCGCGGTTCGCTCGCGCCCCGCACTGAGCAGGCTCGCGTTAAGTTCGGCGGTGATGGGCGTGGTCGCGCTTCCGCTCGTTTGTTGCGGCGGCGGGTTTGCCGGCGCGTTGTCCGTGCTGTTTGGAATGATCGCCCTTGATCGCATCAAGCGATCGGGCGCAACACTTCGCGGGCGCGGGTTGGCCTGGACAGGAATTGCCGCGGGCTTCGCTACCACCATTCTGTCGATGCTGTGGATTTCCGCGGTCACCGGGCTGCAGCAACAGTGGGATGCACAACTCGACAACGGCGTTCGTCTGACATTCAACACGGACAGCGAAACGACTTCGAAGCTGGCGCTGCAGTCGTGGTCAGCGGCAAGCAGCACGAGCGTTTCGGCCGGGCAGATCGCTGCGTTTGCGGCGGATGTGCGCGGGCGATACGGCGCGTTTGAATCGCTCGGACTGGTGACGAAGGATGTCTTTCCGTCGCTAGTGGGCGATCACACCCTGACGCATGTAGTCACCTTCGATTTCGCGAGTGGCCGGAGGACGGGAGCGGTGACGGCGCGGTTGCACACACCAGTGGACTCCTGGTCGCCAACGCTGCAAATCGCGTCGATCGTGGTGAACGACCCCGACGCACCCGATGGATCGCTGGTGTTTCCGCCTCCGATCGCAACGAAGGCGCAAAGCAACGACAAGGCTGGCGATAAGACGGGCGAGACAACTGGCGAGACAAATGGGGAGACGAAGCAATGAGCCGACCAACGCACCAGCCGATCGCCCTGGAAGTTCCCGAAGTCGCTGGCAAGCGGGTGACGGTCATGGGCCTTGGGCAGTTTGGCGGCGGAGTCGGCGTCACCAAGTATCTCGTCGCGCGCGGCGCACGGGTGACACTGACCGATGTTGACCGCGTTGAGAAACTCGCGGAGCCGCTGTCGCAACTTGCCAACGAGATCGAATCTGGGCGCGTGACCTGCGTGTTGGGCGAACACCGCGTGGAAGACTTCGCTACGGCGGAATTGGTGATCGCCAACCCAGCGGTCCCAAAGCCGTGGGACAACCGATTTCTGGCGGCTGCGACCGGCGCGGGGGTTCCCGTGTGGACTGAAATCGGGCTGACGATCTGCGAACTCGTCGGACGAGGCGTCACCAATATTGTTGGCGTGACCGGAAGCGCGGGAAAGAGCACGACCTCGGCGATGCTGCAGGCCGCGCTTGATGACGGGCTTGGCGACAGGTACGGCGGCGGGCATGGCGGCGCGCGCAACGGTAAGCATGGGGCGCATCTCGGTGGAAACATCGGCGGCTCGCTGCTGTCGAAGCTGAATGACATCGGCACGCATGACTTCGTTGTGCTTGAACTGTCGAGCGCGATGCTCTGGTGGATCGGTCAATCGCTTCGCTGGTCGCCGCGGGTTGCCGTGTTGACGAACCTGCTCGCGAACCACATCGATTGGCACGGGACCTTCGCCCACTACGCGCAGTCGAAGTCGATGATCCGAGCGTTTGCACCGGCGGATGCGCGTTTCATCAGCGCGTTCGAGGGCAGCGCCGATGCGCAGCGCGCGGAGACCATGGGCGCGCAGGCCATGGGCGCGGATGCATGGTGGCGCGATGCGAACGCTGCGACGGTGGATTTGCCTGCCGCTGCGTCGATGAATACGCGCATTCCCGGAGCGCACAACCAGGCCAACGCGCTGCTGGCGCTTGAAGCCGCGGTGGCCGCGTACCAACTAGCCGGTCTCGATGCGGCCGCTGCCATCGCAAGCCTACGCGCTCGGATCGAGCGGTTTCCCGGTCTACCCCATCGGTTGGCGTTCGTGCTCGAAAGCGCGGGCGTGCGCTTCTACAACGACTCGAAGTCAACGACGCCCGAAGCCACGCTTCTGGCGATCGAGAGTTTCACCGACGCTGCGCGCATTCACCTCATCGCCGGCGGGTACGACAAGTTGGCGGATCTTTCGCGCGTACGCGCGCTCGGCGACCGAGTCGCGGGCCTCTACGCCATTGGCGTCACTGAGCCGAAGCTGCTTGGCGGCGCGCGGAGTCACGGATGTGGGACGCTGGCGGTGGCGATGGAACGGATCCGCGCGCAAGCGCGGCCCGGGGATGTCGTGCTACTTTCGCCCGCGTGCGCCAGCTGGGACCAGTTCAAGAACTATGAACAGCGCGGCGAATTGTTCGCCGCGCTCGCTCGTGAGTCGTGATGAGCCCGATTTATTCGTAGGGCTTGGCCGGCGGCGGAAGTTCGCCGCCCTGCGGTGTCCACCAAGATGGCCGCTTGGTCATGCCGTCGTACCGATCGCCGTACTCGGCGGGTTCCTCACGCCACTCGGGACCAGTGCGCACGAGGTAGTCGATGCGACGGCAACCCGTGGGCGGGCAGGTGAGCTGGTTGGTCAGACGCCCCGTCGAAGTTCCAATGTCCCAAATCGAATAGACCATTCGGTCGGGTCGCTCGACGGGATCATCGCCTTCGCCCTCGATGAAGTTCATCGTGAGCTGCTTGCCTGCAGGAATCTCGAGTTTGAAGAAAGGCTCTTCGGTTCGAGTATCGATGAGGGAGATGGTGACTGGTCGCATCTCCGACGACTCATAGGTGTAGCCGTTGCCCGAGTAGGGATAGATCGCTCCTCGCGGGCCGTAGCAGCCTGCGAGTAGGAGCGATGCGGCGGCAAGCGAGATCGTGGTGGCGCGAGTCGTGATCATGCGAGTCATGGCGTAGCCTTCAGTTGCGCACGGGTTCGTGGCACCGTGCTATCGGCCGAGTCGGGGCGGGCTCTTCGGGAATTGGCAAGCGGAGTCACCGCTTTGGGCGACAAAGAGCGTTCATGAGCACCCAACTGCCCGCCCTTCGGATCGGACATGGATACGACCTGCACCGCCTTGAACCCGTGGCGCCCGCCGGCGCGGGACGGCCTTTCGTGCTTGGCGGTGCGCGGTTTGACCATCCGCTCGGTCCAGTTGGGCACTCGGATGGCGATGCGCTGTTTCATGCGGTGGTCGATGCCCTCCTCGGCGCGCTCGGAATGCCAGATATCGGACAGTCCTTCCCCGATTCTGACCCAGCGTGGGAGGGAAAGGACTCGGCATTCTTCGTCGAAGCAGCCCGCACCAAGGTCGCCCGCGCCGGATTCGAGGTCGTGAACATCGATGCCACGGTGATCTGTGAGCGCCCAAAGTTGTCCGAGCGCAAGCGGGAGATGATCGGAAACATCGCGCGCTTGCTCGGCATCGACGCTGCGCGGGTGAATGTCAAGGGCAAGACCCACGAGCGCGTCGACGCTGTCGGCGAGGGGCGCGCGGTGGAGGTCCATGTGGTGGCATTGTTGGCAGCGATGTCTACGCGATAGGTCCGCGCGACCGCCGCATCGGTGCGAGATCGGCCGTTGTCCTGTTACGCTCTTCCGTCCAAGCCCCCGTTCTGGCGGCTGAAATTGGAGATGCCTGCATGCGCGCGATCGTCACTGGCCAGATTGGAGTCGACAAGAAGCCCTACCTTCGCGCGGTGAAGGAAGCTGCGGGGATGCGCGGCGACCATGTCGAGCTCTTCAATCTCGGCGACCTGATGTACGCGGAGGCGCCTGATGTGCGCGCGGGCCGGATTCTCGATCTGCCGATCTCCCGACTCTCGACCCTAAGAAGGGCTGCGTTTAAGGATGTCATCGCGACAACCCAGCCGGCGAAGGAACATCGGAATGTCATCGTCAACACCCACGCCACCTTTCGCTGGCGCCATGGGCTGTTCTCGGCGATCGACTTCGACCAGATCGCCAAGCTCGAGCCCAACATGTTCATCTGCCTGGTGGACAATGTCGAGGTGGTGCACCAGCGCCTCCACGCCGAGCACGAGATCGACGCGACACTGAAGGACTGCATGGTCTGGCGCGAGGAGGAGATCCTCGCCACCGAGCTTCTCGCCCAAGCTATGGGCTGCCAGAACAACTTTTACATCCTGTCGCGCGGGCGTTTGCAGGACACGGTGGAAACGGCAACGCGGCTGATCACTCGGCCGACGATGCGCAAGGTCTACCCGAGTTTCCCCATGAGCCACGTAGTGGACTTGCCCGATGTTCTGGCGGAAATCGACCATTTCCGCGCCGAGCTCGCCCGCCACTTCATCACCTTTGATCCTGGCGATGTGGACGAGAAACTGCTGCTCGATCGAGCGCTTGCGGCGGCCCGCGATGGCAAGGACTGGATCGAAACCGCTGCTCACAGCTTCGGCGCGCGCGCGGGACGCAGCATTCGCGTCTCGGTGCGTGAGGTGCTGGATATCGCCGGCGACATCGACGGGCAGATCTACATGCGCGATTTCAAGCTGATTGACCAGAGCGACATGATCGTGTCACTGGTGCCTGAGCTGGCCAACGGCACTCCTGGTCTTTCGAGCGGTGTGGAGCGCGAATTGCACCACGCTTGGGAGCACACCAAAGAGGTGTATGTGGTGTGGAAGCCGAGGAAGGCACCGAGCCCGTTTATCACCGAAACCGCAACGAAGATCTTCCCGACCGTTGATGCGGCCCTTGCGTACTTCGAGTCGAAGGGCATGTTCCACCCCGGCGACCTCTTCGGACGCTGACCGCGACCCGGGCACCCCGGAGCCAGACCGCGATGCCGCGCTACAAGCTGACCATCGCCTACGACGGCACCGACTTCCATGGCTGGCAACGGCAGGAGCCCGCGGATGCCCCGCCTCTGCGAACCGTGCAGGGAGTCATGCAAGAGGCGGTGACCGACCTGCTGCGGCAGAAGGTCGAGGTAGTAGGCGCGAGCCGAACTGATTCGGGCGTGCATGCGATCGGGCAGGTTGCGGCGTTCACCGCCGATGTGCGCGTGCCGCTCGAGCGTCTGGCGCAAGCGATCACCGCCCGCCTCCCCCGCGATGTGCAGGTGGTGCGCGCCGAACGCGTCCATGACTCCTTCAGCCCGATTGGCGATGCGCGTAGCAAGTGCTACCGCTACACGATCGAGCACACCAGCCATCCTCACCATCCGCGTCCGCTCTTCGACCGCAATCTGGTGTTCGCGACGCCGCACACGCTCGACCTCGCGCGCATGCAGGACGCGGCGGGCCACATGATCGGAACATACGACTGCGCGAGTTTCGCGCAGATCGACCATGGGCGTGCGACCACTGTGCGCAGCGTGCTCGACTGCGTAGCGCGTTCGCCCAGCCCGCGACGGATCGAGATCGAGGTCGCTGCGAACGGGTTCCTCTACAACATGGTCCGCATCATCGCGGGCACGCTGCTGGAGGCGGGGCGCGGGCGTATCGATCCAGCCGATCTTCCGCGGATCATCCAGGCTCGCGACCGCCGCGGCGCGGGACCGACGCTTCCTCCGCAGGGACTCTGCCTTCGCTGGATCTGGTACGGCGCGGCAACTGCACTGCACACACCTGCGGAAAGTACGCCGTGCGATTGATGTCCCTACCTTGCTCTGGAATGAGGCGCGCAAAGACGCTCCGAATGATGCCCGTGATGGCTTTCCAGATGGCTTTCCAGATGGTCAGCCAGATGGCCATCGCATTGACCATCCCGCTCACACTGTGCATATGCCTCTCGAACGCGGCAACCGCCCAGACGCTCGATCTCGGCGGCGTGCCGACTGGGCCGTCGATCCCCCAAACCAACGGCGCGACCGACTTGGCGACGCTTCTCGAGGCTGAGCTGCGTTCGCTCAACGACCAGGCAGCCAATCTGACGGGCGAGGCAAAGTCGGGCGCGAGTGCTCGGGCGCGAGTGCGTGGCATTGCGGCATATCTGCTGCGCGCGGGCGCCATGAGGCCGTGGAACGAAAGCGCGCCCGCGGTCGATGGCGCGCGGCTTGCGCTGTTGATCGGACGGATCGACGCGCTGGTCGCGCTTGCCGTGGGAGGGCGCGGCGTGCCGCCTCGCACGCTCTCGGCAGACAACGCCAAGCGCGCTATCCGTCTGCTCGACGCAATCGCCAACGCCTCAATCGAACCGATGCGAAAGGCAATGGTGTCTCCCACGCAAGAGCTGCCTGCGCAGACTGCGCGTGCGCTGGGCACGGTGCTCGCGCCACTTGCGGAACTGGCGGAACTGCTTGAAGGGCGGCAGAACGACGACCCTTGGCCAGTGCTCATCGACGCACGCGCGGCTTCGCCTGAGCGCATGGCGCCATGCCGTTCTTCGGCGGAGATCCGCGCGAGCTTGGACGCGCTCCCGAACTGTGCCGAGAAATCGACGATGAAAGCCGCGCTCGAAGCGACGATCGCCCGCGGCTCGAGCGCGGCGCAGGATCTGAGGCTCCTCGATCGCGCCGCTGATACGGTCGGGTGGCTTGTGAACATGCGCGCCTCTGGAGCGCCCTTCCCCATTTCAGAGGCGGCGCTCGCGGCCTCACTGCAACGGATCGTCGCCGCCGTAGTCGCGTTGTCGCCAACAGCCGACGAACGCGGAGCAATCGAAGCCCGCAGTGCGTTGGAGGCTCTCGAGAAGACCGACCCCGCCGCGCGCGCGATGCTCTCGATGCGCTCGACCCGAGAGATGACCGAACAATCGCGCGCGGCGCTGTCCGATGCCGCGTCCTCGATACTCAGCAGCGAATCCCCAGGCGCGTCAGGCGAAGTCGAGCGCGCGCGCGCCGCCACCCGCATCATCGACGCATGTGCGGCGGCCGATCGGCTCGAGAATTCACTTCTGGCCAGCGCGCCGCGCGACCTGAAGGATGTGCTCCGACAACTCGACCGCGATGCGCGATTCGCTGTACGCGCGCTGGCGCCTGCGTTCAAGGCGATCGCAGCCGATCCAGCCGCATCGAGCGAGCCGGGCAACCTGTCCGCGCTTGATCGAGTCAAGTCCATTGACGCCGACCGCCAGCGCATCGTCATGCTGCAAAGTGTCATCGACTCGATCGGTGCGATCAGCCCGGGCGCAGGACGAAGCTTTGCGACCGTCGGCAAGCGCATGGCGAAACTCCTGCTCGAACCCCTCAAGCGCGCGCAAGGGCAAGCCGCCTTTGCCGCGTTGGAGGCGCAGTTCAGCGCGGCCTTTCCCTTTGCATACGAAGATGAACTCAAGCGCCGAAGCCCGCGCGCCATCGAGTTGACGGGCGGCGCGCCCGAGCGCGTCATCGAGCGTGCGGCCTCCCTGCGCGCGGCCTGGTGCGAGGCCGTCGCAACCGGCGATCTCGGCGGATCGGCCAGCCGACGGATGGACAACGCCGCGAGGCTTTGCAAAGCGTTACGCGACCTCGACCAACTCATCGAACCGATCAACCGCTCCGACGGCGACAAACTTGCCACATGGGGAGGCTGGGCGACGCGTCGAGCGATGATCGCCCCTGCGACCCAAGACCTCACCGCCCTTGCAAGCCTTGCTGCCCGATCATTCATCGCCAGCGGGACGACCGATGGACAGGCCACCTTCGAGCGCGATCTCCTTGCGCTCGAATCCGCGATCCCGCTCGTGCGACTGACGGCCGAGATCGAGCGAAAGCTCGCGCCGCTGCTTCGCGGCGATCCGGAAACCGTGACCGCACAACTCGCGCCGCTGCTGGTTGCCCCCACAGCCAATGCATACCTCGCCGATGCATGGATTCGGCTGCTCACGATGCATCGAGCGATGATCGAGGCTGAATTCGCGCGCCGCACTGGCGATGCCAAATTGCGCCAATCGCTCGACCAGTACCTCGCGCTCGTTGCCTTGGAGATCGAACAGTCTGCGTTTGGTGGATCGCGCGTCGTCGGACCAGTTCCTGGCTTCGATGGATCGCAACCCAGGACCGATGATTCGAAGCCCACAGGCACACGCGGTCGCGATCGGTAACATCCGACCCTGTGCAAGAACCAGCGACAAATCCGACGCCGATCCCGACACGCGCTGCCATGAACATCGTCGTGGTCGCCCCTCATCCGGACGACGCCGAGTTGGGCATGGGCGGGTCGATCGCCCGCTTTGTTCGCGAAGGGCACCGCGTTCTCATCGTCGACATGACCGATGGCGAGCCGACACCATGTGGCACTCCTGAGCGCCGCGCGACGGAAGCGGCCGCCGCCGATGCGATTCTCGGCTGCTCGCGCATCAATCTTGGACTGCCCAACCGCCGACTCGAGCACTCGGTGACCGCACGCCACGCGCTCGCCGCCGTTCTGCGCCAACACCGTTGCGAGATCCTCTTCGCGCCCCATCCCGAGGATGTCCACCCCGATCACTTGGCCGCCACACGCATCGCCGAAGATGCGCGTTTCGACGCGAAACTCACCAAATCCGACATCCCCGGCCAGCCCATCTATCCGCGCAAGCTCGTCTACTACTTCTGCACCCATCTCAAGGCGATGCACGATCCAACCTTTGCGCTGGATATCACGGAGTTTCGCCTGAAGAAACGCGAGGCAGTCCTTGCCTATCGCTCTCAAGTGGTTGATCACGCGCCCAATCAAGTGCTTCCCGAGCAAATCGATGTACGAGATCGCTTCGTTGGCACACGCATCGGCGTTGAAGCTGCGGAGCCCTTCTGGTGTCGGGAGCTTGCTGGTCTGCGTACGATCGACGCGTTGATCTGATCGATTTAGGCCGCTTGAAATCCTCCCAAGCAGTCGCCTGAACCAAAGCCCAATCGCCCCTTGGCGCTGATAGAGTGCCCGACCTTTATGGACGACACTGTTCTCCAGCTCTCGAGCATCCTCTGTCAAGCGGTCGATACGGCCGCAACAGCGGTCGCATCGGACGATGGAGGCCTGACCAGTTGGCTCCAATCCCATGGCAAGGAATTGGTGACCGAGTACGGCGCGTGGTTCATCTTCTTCGCATTCATTATCTGCGGAGTTGGATTTCACATCTCCGAAGATTTTCTGCTGATTCCCGCAGGCGCGCTGATCTTCCACGGGAACATGCACTGGACCGAAACGCTGGCCGCCGCGTACTTCGGCCTGGTCATCGGAGATACCTGTTGGATCTGGGTCTGTCGAAACTTCGGCACCAGGCTCATACACAGCAAACGCTTCAAACGCATGATGCACCCCCGCCGCCTGCTTGAGGCGAAGTACGCGATGGAAGAGCGTGGCGCGGTCGTGCTCATCCTCGCGCGTTTCATCCCGGGAACCCGCACTCCCGCGCTGACCATGACGGGAATCCTGCATATGGCGTGGTGGAAGTTCCTCGCGGTCGAGCTGATCACGGTGGCCATCACCTCGCCGATTCAGATCAGCATCGGCTACCTCGGCGCCATGGGTTACGAGCGTGCCGAGAGCACGGCGGACATGCTCACGCTGGCCGTCGCGGGTGTTGTGCTCTTGATTGGCTGTGCCATCGCCTACCGCTGGTGGAAGCAGGCCAAGAGCCGCAAGGGCGCCCGACCACGCGCGCCCGTGGCATGGCTGCGGACTTTCGGTCACAGCACCCGCACACCACCGTCGAATTGATCGCAGGCTCATCGGCTTGATCGCAGGCTCATCGGCGATCCGGCCTAGGCAAGAGTCGATCGCGATCCAAGCGCGGCTGTGCGCCGAACTCCTCATCTTCGTCGTTTGAGCCAAAGTCAAACGGCCCGCTGAGTCCGTCTGGAGACAATGACGCCTCGTCTTCGACGAACGAGTGAATCGGATCGACATCGATGAACTCGCTCATATCTGCAGATGGTGGAATGTCGTTGATCTCCTCGACCAGGATCGTCGCGCACAGTTTGGCGAGCAGCGCCCGATCGTCGAAACCATCGGTTCCGGTCAGATAGATGCCAAGCCGCGCCAGGCCATAGAGAATCGTCCACAGGCAACGATGCACATCGGCGGCTGACTTCGGAAGCGAATCGCTCGAGGGAACCATGATGCCAAGCTCGAGCAGCTGCCGGCGGTTGGTGGTCTTGGGTGCGAATTCGGAGTCATAGGTGATGCAAGCAACGAAGCGATCGACCGGCTTGCCCTTGGCGCGCGCATCCTCGAGCACGCGAGCGATGCCTTGTTCGCGCCGTTGCGACTTGCCGGCAAAGAGCGCAACAATCTGCGCGTGCGTGCGCCCAGTGGGAAAATGTTCAGGCCGCGGCGCGTCTTCGGGAACGACGCTCGGCGCACCCGCGGCGAACCTATCGGCGGGTTCAACACGAGCACTCGCTGGCGAAGCCTTGTCTGAGCCGCCCGACGAATCGATATCGAAACCGTGCGCAAAGAATCCATTGGTGAAACCACCACGACCTCCGTCCATGTCAAAGCAAGCGATCATCGCCATCACCGTTTTCCCTTCTGCTGTAGTCCAACGAATCCTGAATGCGCAGCCGAACTCTCCCGCCCGAGCGGAGGTCGCTGCGTGAGCCGAGGCTAACCGCAAAAAACGACTGATCTCAAATGCACCACACTCTTACGCGAACTATTTTTCCGCGTGCGGCTTGGCGAACTGGTTCGCGCTCCACGACCGAGCGCCGGCAGGGATCTCAACGATGTCGCCTGGAAGCAGTGTGATCCAACTCGAGGAAACCGCTGCGCGACTGGCGTGTTCGTCGTCCTCGATCCAAAACTCGCGCATAACCCGCTCCGCGCGAACCAAATCGAGACCGCACCCACGCAACACTGGCGTGGGCAGCATGAGTTGCGCATCCTCAGCGAGAAACCATGTCGCCCGAGCAAGAGTTGGCTCGCCCTCGATACGGGCAACGAGCAATTCGCGTCGCGCATCCGCATCCGCCAAGAGCGTGCGGGGAATGCGTGCGCGCATCGAGGCCGCGGGAAGACCGCCGCTCGCGTGTGGCGTAAGCGAAAGCTCCACTTCCGCTCGCACAACACCGTGGAAGTCGATGCGCTGCACAATTGCACGCACGCG
>Ga0114978_10002251_pt1 | contig 15906 bp, 15 predicted proteins | sample S_140212_EF_Meta_FD_87027 | JGI IMG/M metagenome (GOLD analysis project Ga0114978, IMG submission 87027) | Freshwater microbial communities from Lake Simoncouche, Canada to study carbon cycling - S_140212_EF_MetaG | ecosystem: Environmental > Aquatic > Freshwater > Lake | place: Lake... | reverse complement strand
TATATTTATTTTATATTTATTTTATATTTTTTTCATAATTAAAATTAATTAAATAAAATAAATATTTTAATTAAATATTATTTTTAATATTAATATATTTTAATAGCTATAAAAATTATTAATATTTAAATATTTTTGAAAATGTCTACAAATATTGTTAAGAAGAGAAATAGTTCTAAGAAGAATGGTAATAAGAAGAATAGTTCTAAGAAGAATGTTTCTAAGAAGAGGACTAGAAAGATGAGTGGTGGTAGTAATAATCTGTCGAAATTAAGTGGTGTGAAACCTGACTTGTCTCCGATAAAAGTTTATCCCGTAAATGAAATATATGGTTTTAAACATTTACCAGTCGAACAAAGATTTCCAGGTATTCATTCAGAACATTTACCTATACAATCATTAAGTAGCAACAAGCGTGTATTTGGATTTCCAGGACAACAGATTTTTGAACCAAGTAACTCTTCAGTGAAAGATAATAAAATTCTAAGTTTACTTGGAAAAACAAATGTCCCTATAATAAAAAGGTTACAATCTTTACAAAATTCTAGAAGGTTACCTAATACATCAAAAACAAGATTTAACTATATTTATCCCGTTAAACCCCTTGGAGAATATAAACAAAGTACTATTAATTTTTTGAAACCAAAATTAGAAAAAATGGCAGAAGAAGATGCAATAGCTTATGTTAACAATTTAGGAATTGTAAATAATAATACACGTACAAAAGCAATTAAAGGGGTAACGGATCAATACTATAATTCATATCTTAAAAATTTTGGCAATGTGTTTAAAGAAAAAGAATATGAAGGTTTAAATAATGAAAAAATTGAAGATTTTTATGGTTTTAATAATGAAAAATTTAAAGGAGGTTATAAACAAAATAATAATAAAAATAATAAACAAAAAACAAAAAAAACACCACAACAACAAAAAACAAATTAATAATAATTATTTTATATATAAAATTAATTTTATTATCATGTTTAATTTTTTAAGTTTTTTATTATAAATAAATCATAATATATAAATTTGTTTATTTTTATTTTAACTATTTATTAAATAAAATAAAAATTTGTATATTGTAATTATAGTAAAATAAAAATATAAATAAATATATAATAATTTTTGCTATTTATAGTAAAATGGCTAGCTTTATTAAAGAAGGTTCCTATGAAATACAAAAACCTAGTATAAATTCTCCTCCAAAGGTTTATAATTCAAAATATCCAAAAGCATCATTAAATAATGTTGTATCAAATATAAAAGGATCAAATTTGGTTGGGTCGAGGATTGTTCCTAAAAGAAAAAATTCTCTATTAAATAGTAGTACAAAAGATTTTTTTAATTCAGCAAACTTTAGACTACAAAAACCGGCTTTTAAAAAACCAAATATTTTTCAAAGAATGCTAATAAGTAGACGAAATAAAAAGTCAAAAAAGAAAGTAAAGGAAGCACTATCACATACATTTGGTGATGGTAAGAGGTTATACGACCCGAATGCATTATATCTTGGTAGTAAGAAGAAGCCAAAAGATAAAGGTTATATTGATGTTGTTGTTGGAGATGATTTTATTTATGGAGGTTACAGAAAAAATAATAAAAAAAACACAAAAAAAAAATAAAATAGAACTAAAACAAAAAACAACACAAAACAAAATAAATTAACCCAGATTAAAACTCAAAATAATTATCATTATTAAATAAAATATTTAATAATTAACTAAAAACTATTTTATATATTGTAAAATATTATCAATTATAAATAAAAATAGTTTCTAGAAATATAAAAAAAGTTTAAAGAAGGTAGAAATTATTAGAATTAGTGGTTAAATATATATATAATTTTTAAAAATGTTAATGTTAATGTTAATGTTAATGTTTTTTAATTATTACTATTTCTCTTATTATTATTTTTAATTTTTAAAAATATTTATATATTAATATATTTATATATTAATATATTAATATATATATAAATTATTAATATATAAATATTTTTGAAAATGCCTACAAATATTGTTAAGAAAAGAAATAGTTCTAAGAAGAATGTTTCTAAGAAGAATAGTTCTAAGAAGTCTAAGAAGAATAGTAATAAGAAATCTAAAAAAACTAATTACAAAAAAAATACTCAAAAAATGAATGGTGGTAGTAATAATATTATGTTCGATTATCATATTAAACCAATTTCTCCTAATTCTATAAAATATGTAAAAGCGCATGAAAAAAAAATATTATCAACAGGACAAAAAATATTATCACCAGAAAATCACAAAAAATTATATAAACAAGCAACAAACAATTCACAAATACATTTGTTACAAAAACAAAAAGAAGCATTAAATCATATTAAAAGAAGTATATATAATTCAAGCCATCCAGAAGTACAGAAGCAATTATTAAACCCAAATACAGGAATCTTAGCAAAATATCCACAAAATAGTAATACTTTAGTATTATCACAACCTACTATAAATTATTTACTAAAACAACAACGAAAAAATATAACGAATAGATATAAAAAACTAAAAGAAGAATTAATCAGACTTAAAAGTCAAGCATACGAAAATAGTTTAGGATATGGTTTTCCAGTTAATAATAATAATCCACCACCAGTTAATAATAATAATCCACCACCATATAGAATAGTTGATCCTCATCCTCGTAATAATCCACCACCATATAGAAATTATGATCGTGAATTATATAGATTTAATTCTAATACTTATTATTCTAGATAAATTTAGTTTTTATAAATATAAGAAAAAGTTTAAAGATTATGGTTTTCCAGATACACCATTATATAGCCTAGATGATCCTCATCCTCGTAATAATCTACCACCATATAAAAAATCATATTCAAAAAAGTGTTTGTGAAGTATATGGATTTTCTCCATCAAAAACAACCAATACAAAAAATCATGGAACTGGTTATTATACTTAAATAAATTGATGTATTTCGAACATATTTTATTTGAAAGATAAAATATAATTTATGTTAATTATATAATTACATATTTTTTATCTTAGTAAATATTAATAACTATAAAAATTATTAATATTTAAATATTTTTAAAAATGCCTACAAATATTGTTAAGAAAAGAAATAGTTCTAAGAAGAATGTTTCTAAGAAGAATGTTTCTAAGAAGAATGGTAATAAGAAGAATAGTTCTAAGAAGAATAGTTCTAAGAAGAATAGTTCTAAGAATAATATTTCTAAGAAGAGGATTCAAAAGATGAGTGGTGGTAGTAATACCATCGTTAAATTTAATAGTAAAGGATTTAGCTCAATTAATCCTCAGAAATCTCTTATTTTTAAAACAATACCAGGTATGAACTCATCAGGGCTTCAAAAACCAAGCTTTACATTTAGAGATCAAACATTTACAACCCCTTTTACAAAATATGGTAATTCACGTGTTTTTAAAAAAGTAAGCGGTTTAAGATCAGTTGCACTTGGAATACCATCATTTAATTCAGAACTCCGTAGTAAATATAAAAATTTACCAGTAAATACAAAACAATTTACCAAACCTTTTAGAGATCTTGGTCCTTCAGGAGTTTTTAGAAAAGTACCTGGAATTAAATATTTGGGGTAAACCAAATATCAAATTCCCTATTCCTAAAATAATACAATAATACAATAATACAATAATACAGGTAATCAAATATTTGTAAACTCAGAAACACAACTCTAACAATACAAAAATATAAATCTAAATCTAAATTTAAAATGCAAAACAATAATATAAATCTAATATAAATCTAATAGATAACTAAAAATCACACAATAATATAAATCTTCTAACAAAATTTAAATATTATGAACATTTTCAAAAAAAATATTACAATATTGTAATAAATATAATAAATAATTATTATAAAATGGTAAATTTAACTAAAAAGAAAAAAATTAGTAAAAAATTTAGTAAGAAACAAAATGTAAAGCGTAGATGTAAATCTTTAAAACATAGGGGTGGTTCTAATAGTACTATTCCTAGTTCTAATAGTACTATTCCTAATGTTAATAGTAATTCAATTAATTATAGATCACCTTTTAATAAACAACTTCCATTATATAAAGCTAGCCCTTATAAAAATGTAATACCAACTTATTCTAGTGGTTCTAGTGGTTCTAGTAGTTATCTTAATTTTAATCCAGACTCAAACAGTGGTACCTCAAAAATTAATTATAGTGTTCCTAGTACAAAATCTCCTTATAGTAATAGTTCTCTTTCTGATGGTTATCAGGTCCTAGGTACAGTGACTGTACCTAAAACAGGACATTATGTAGATATGACAATAGGCAGTAAAGTTCCTAAAGGTAGAAGATTTGAAACTATAGCAAAAGCATTAACATTATTAACACCAACAGGCAAACTACCCTCTAATAGTTATATAAAACGATATCAAAATCTTAGTACTCCACCTACCAACCTATTAAACAAAACACCAAACACCAAATCAATAAATTAAACAAAATACCAAAGATAAATAAAAAATAATTAATAATAATTCTAAAAAAAATAATAATAAAAATCAAAATAAATATAATAATAAAAAATAATAATAAAAAGTAAAAAATAAAATCTAAACTAATTATAAGTTAAAATAAAATATCCAAAACTTTTAATAAATTAAACTAAAATACTCAACAAAAAAAAACATAAAACAAAAAAAAACATAAAACAAAAAAAAACATAATTATAATAATTAAAATGGGTTTTTATGAATTAGGTAATGGATGCGATTCTTGTGACACAGTTTCTTCTATTCTTCCAAACAATGTAAACATGAATTCTGCTTCAACTCCAAGCTATCTTTCTCAAGCTAATATGATGTCCCCTTATGGAACACAGAATGGGATGCAAAGTGGAGCAAGCGTTTCTCAATATACTCACGCAACTTCATCAGGATACCCCCAATCTGGTGGTATGGGTTCTATGGGTACTGGTAGTTCTGGTAGCACTATGGGAGCAACTACTATGACAACAACTGTTCCTACAACAATTGTTCAAACTATTCCAAATATTCAAGTACAACAAGCAGCTAAAGCAAAACAAGTAACTGCTCCAGGACCCGCAATGGTTATGGTTCCCGCTAGCAGTGTTGAAGGGTTTACTGATGGTATGGGTGGTATGGGTAGTAGCAACATGAGCAGCATGATGAATGATAAGAAATGGATTATTTTAGGTTTAGTTGTATTTTCAGCATTAGCTTCAAATGAATGTTGTAAATACTTTCTCAACAAAAGCCTCCAACTTAATGATGGAAGCCCCATGTATTACCTAGCATATGCTATTGTAGCTATCTTATTAACTTTTGCTGCTTATACTTATGTAAGCAAAAATTAAAGTATTTTATTGTATTTTTCGGTAATTTTCGGTATTTTTTGGTATTTTTTGGTATTTTTTATCAAAAGTTGAATTTTTTTTCGTTAAACATATAAGTATTTCTTCGGAAAAAACTACTCGTCGATTACGTTTTTGAAATGGCTTCTTGTCCTGTTGAACAATTCGATGCTCGTGATGATGAAAAGATACCTTGTGCTAAACAAATTGGTGCTATTACAAAAGCAACCTTAGGGTTGGTCTGTAAAGAGTTTACAATAGAAGATGCCGATGAGCATATAAATGCCTGTCTTTTAATTCATACAAAATGCCGTGATGATAAACCAACACAGTATAGTACTGAGAAGGGGATTATCAGATCCCCAGTTCCTCGCGATATGACAGACTGGGCGAAACTTTGGACAGAATATTGTCCCATGGAATTTACAACATCAAAAATCTTGGGAATTGGTAACTCCTCAGGACCTCCTGATTATGCGGACATTGAGAAAGATATAGGTGAGTACAAATTCAACGGTCCTGATGATGTCAAGGGTAAATTTGATCCCGAAACGGGTCTTTTGGATAGAACCAGCTTTGAAGGTCCATATAAAATTGACCCTAAAACTGGGCGTCCAATTAACCCTCGTGGTAGAACTGGTATAACTGGTCGGGGTCGCCTTGGGCGATTTGGTCCCAACCATGCTGCTGATCCTATTGTGTCGAGGTTTAAACGAGATGAGAATGGTAAAATATGTGTGGATGCTAACGGAAATAACATTCTGGAGATTGTCTTGATTAAACGTAAAGACAACGGTGAATGGGCTATTCCCGGAGGCATGGTTGAAACCGGCGATACAGTCAATGAAACTCTCGCAAAAGAGTTTGGTGAAGAAGCTCTGGCGCAGTTAGAAATGGATTCGGTCAAGAGAGCCGAAACCAAGAAAGAAATTAACAATCTTTTCTCAAAAGCGGGTGGTGTACCTATTTACAGTGGATATGTTGATGACCCTCGTAATACCGACAACGCTTGGATGGAAACGATTGCCATAAACTTTCATGATGCTGATGGCAAAAGTCTTGCTCTCTTTCATCTTTGTGCTGGTGATGATGCTACTAAAGCACGTTGGACGGTGGTGAATGAAGATACGAAGCTCTACGCAGACCATGCTGAGTATATTCGCAGAGTTTATGAGTTACGCGTCCTGAAAAAGAATCCAGTAAATTAAATTTTAACTGTGGATAATCCAGATCGCCTTTTTAATAGGGTTAATAGCTTTATATAAAATATTTTTTTTTTCATATATTTTAATAAAATATAAATCATTATCATTATTAACATTCATATCATTACCATCATTACCATCATTACCATCATTACCATCATTACCATCATTACCATCATTACCATCATTACCATCATTACCATCATCAATAATACTATGTTGTTCTAATTCATAAAGTATATATTCATAATTATCAAAATCAAAATAGTATCCTTTATTTGACATTAATAATATTATTTTATTCAATAATTTATTAACAGAATTCTTATGTATATAATATTCTAAACTATTAAGTAACTTCTTATTTGGATTTATAATTTTATCATAGAAAGTTTTAATATTACCAAGTTTTCTTAGTTTGAATTTAATTTTATTATCAATAATACTATAATTTTTTTTATCTTTAAAATTATTTATTATATACTCTCTAAATTCTCTATTTATTTGATTTTGTTTTTGTATTTCTTCAAAAGAATTATCACCTGGATTACTAAATGGATTACTAAACTGATTACTAAACGGATTACTAATCAAATAATTACTAGATTGAATTGCAAAGGGGTTTACAAATATATTTGTACTATCATTCATGCTATCATTTATGATATTATTCATGATATTATTCATGCTATCATTTATGATATAACTCATTCTATCATCATTATCTATATGTTTATCATTATAACTATTTGAAATATATGTATTATCAAAAGTCATAAATCTATTTCTAGATATATAGTTACATCTACTTATAAATTACAAAATAAATATATAAGAATAAATATTAAATATTACAATAAACATTACAATAAACATTACAATAAACATTACAATAAACATTACAATAAACATTACAATAAATATTAAATATATCACAATAAAAAATATATCATATAACATTATAGTAAAATAAAAATAAATAGAAATATATAATACGATACGATACGATATAATACAAATATGGTTCCACCTCCAGATGAGAAAGAAGATAAAGAGGAAGCACAACAACATAAATATCCAAAAATAGATGGCAAATTTAAAACAATGTTTGGAATACAACAAAATACAATAAATCAGCTTCATAATGAATTATATACACTTTATACAAATTCAAGTATTAGAAAACCAGTAATATCATCACAAATACACAATATAATTCTTAAATTATTTGTAAATGATTATTATCCATTTATTTCTCGTAATATAAAATCTGATAATCACACAACCGCAATTATTATGGGAGGTATGGCTTTTAATATGAATGTACCAAATAAAATGAAGTTTCTACATACTGAAACTGATGATATAGATATGAAAATATACACAACTGAAATCAATGATTTAGAAAGAAATAATTCAAAACTAGCTCATGTAATGTCTATATTTAAATATGTAATAATTATTTTTTGTATGTTTATGAAGCAAATTATGACTGAAATTATAGAATATACTAGAAATATATTTGAAGCATTTGAACCATACAAAAAACATACAATGAAACAAATAAATAATAAAACTATAAACTTTAATACCACAATTACTAAATTAAAACAATCGCATAAGAAATCATCACATAAGAAATCATCACATAAGAAATCATCACATAAGAAATCATCACAAAAACAACAAGGAGGATTTAAGAAAAATAAACAAATTAAGGTAAAACAAAGACGATTTGGTGTTTTGAAGAACTATAAAGTTATGATTGAATTTAAAAATAATAATCAAACAGAAAGAGTCAAAGAAGCTATAGATATTACAGATTTATCTTATGAAGATACATATAAATTAATTATGGATAAAGCTCTCGATCCAGATACAATGATAAGCCCAAAAATTATATATACAATTAAATATATTAAACTATTAATAGCTTTTTCAAAGTATAAGATTATATTTGGTGATATAAAAATTATATATCCAAATATAAAAAATCCTTCTTTCTATTCATATTATTTTATGAATAAAGACAATAAACATCATGATAAACATCACGATAAACATCATGATAAAATAGAATATGATATAAAATTAAATGCTTTAGTTAAACAAAATATAAATATATATGATATAATTGATACAAAAATATTTAGTAATAATTCTAGATATGTATCAATAAAATGCTTACAAGTTGATATAATATATATGTTAAGATTTGCCGAATTGCTTGAATTTGAAGATATATCTTCTAATAAAATTGTTGTACCAATAGATTCAATATATAAATATTATAAGTATATGATCAAATTCATTAGATTACATTTAATTAAAAAATTTTTTAATAATACATTACACAATAATAAACAATTTATAGATACTTCTAAGAAACTTATTAAATATGTTGATACTAATTTAAATAAAATTACAGTACCTCATATTGAAAAAGCACCACTTAATATTATTTATAAAAAAATAATTAATGATTTTCATCAATCTTTCTTTATAAAAAAAACATTATTTCCAGAATATGAAGCATTACATGAACTAGTAACAGATTATGAAAACACAATAAAGTATATAAATAAGAGTTGCAATTTATTTAAGCAATTGGATGATAATCAAGATAAGAATAATATTAGTGGAGATACATTAGAATCAATTAGTATTCAATATGCGAATAAGCAAATTCATGAGCAAATTCATGAGCAAATTAGTGAACATGATAAATTAAAAGGTGGTAGAATAAATAAAAGAAAGTCATCACAAAGTGTTATTCTTCATGATAGTTATTCATTTGAAGATGTTGAATTAGATAATAATAAATTATTGAGCAATACAAAGCAATATAAACATAATGAAGAACAAAATAAATTTATAATTGATAAAATACATAAAATGTTAAAAAATGAAATCAAATCTCTAAATAGTCTTTCAAAATCTCTTTCGTAACTATAGATACATATTTATTGAACAGTCTAAGCATTCCAACTAGGTGGTAATCCAAAATTACAAGCACGAAAGTTCATTTGTAATGATAATAAATATATTTTTATAATTACATTTATAATTCCAGACCATTCAAATAAAAAATCTAGCTTATTACCTTTAATCCAGCTACCGAACCTTTCTAATATATATCTACTTAATATAGTTTTTTCTGATACATCAGCAATTCCAAAGTAAATATAAACTTGTAACATAGAAATAGCATCAATAATTAATCCAAGATATGCTATCATAACTCTATATTTTTGCGTAAACATATATGATGGTGGGGGATTTAAAGTACCGTCATCAGTAACTTGAGGTGAATCAATAGTAATTTGAGTTATTACAACAAGATACAATACAAATAAATAAATATACCAATATTCTGGTAACATTGTGGTAAAAGGTATAGTACCCCAATAACCAATAACTGTTAATACAGTTGTAATACAAGTAAATATTGCTAGCATATATAAATGCCATTTAAATTCTAAACCACCAAAAGCTTTATAATAACTGAATCTTTGTGGTTCATTTAAATATTGAATAACTGTAATGATAATACCAAGTGATAGGAACATCCATTGTAAAAATGGAGTTGTTATAAATTCAGCAAGACCATATAATATTGAAGAACTCATCTTTCATGTATTACTATTATATATAATTTATATATAATTTCATATACTATATATATAATTATATATATAAATAATAACAATACAAAAAATTATAACAATACAAAAAATTATAACAATACAAAATATAATAACAATACAAAATATAATAATAAGATAAAATGAATAAAAGTATGAGTAATAGTAAAACATTAAAACCTTCTAATAAAGCATCTTTTCTAGATTGGATAACACAATATGAATCATTAGTAATATTTGGTGGATTTGGTGCTGCTATACTAGTTACAATTATATTAACTGGAATATTTCAAGCAGGACCTTCTGAAAGAACTAATTTATTATATAATGCGATGGGGGCTTTTGCTATGGCTGGATTATTTATTTATATTATAATTACCTTTATGGGTTCGCAAATAATAGTATTTGGTCAATCGTTTGATGTTGGGATGTTTGTATATATAGCAATTGTATTGTTTGTAATGTTTGTTTTAGGTAATTAAGGGGCAGAACCTGGTACATTTAGATTTGTTAAATTATTTACTGCTGAAACACCTGGATTACTAAATTTTTGAGTTGCTTGTTGATGAAGGTTAGTAAGACCAGGATTATTATTCAAAGTATTTTTCATATTTGTAATAACTTCTTGAACAACTGCTTGATCTATAACTAAATCATTAATTTTTGGTATAAGTGGTGGTGGTAATTGAATACTTCCGCAGTTAGGTTCTTCTTTATTCTTATTAACTAAATATTTTAGTAAAAATAAAACTATTTTAATAGCATATTTATATTTATCAAATAAATTTATTGTAAAGGCAAATATTTTCATAAGTTCAATATGTTTAGTTAAATAAAGATGTTCTAAATTAGAGCAATTATTAAGTCTATCTTGTAATCTAAGTATATTATTTGGAACATTTAATTCTAAAATTTCAGCATTATTTATATTGCTACCATCATTGTATTGATTTACATTATCAATGGAAAATATATTCGCATAACCTGTTGGATTTCCATTTATAGTATTAATTAATTCATTATTATAAAGTGGGAAAGTATTACCTAGACCATTTCTAATATCAACATTAGAATTAACTATAGTATTACCAATATCTCTATCAATACTTACAGGATTATTAATATTAATATTATTTATATCATCACTTAAAGTATCTAATATACCTACTATAGTAGCCACACTACCATTTACAGCTTGATTATTATTACCTAATGCTTGTTTAAATTCAACTACAATATTATTTATATTACTATTAAGAATTTGTAATAATTTTTGACTTAATATGCTTTCATCGCCAGAACCATCTGGTGGAGAATCACCGGCATCACCTAAATTAGGAACTATATAATTTCTAGCACCACCAACCATATCTTTTAAATCTTCTTCACTTTTTACAGTATCTTCAATATCTCCCATCTCTTCCATCATCTCTTTTTTATTTTTATATAAAATATTATCTTATATTTTATACATATATTATATATTCTTCATAATTACTTATGATATATAAATTAAAATTAAAAAATAATTAATAAAATAATTAAAAAATATAGAAAAAATAAATTTATGTTCTATTCAATATTACATTTTTTTTATGAGTAGCAATTGTCTTCCAGCTTGACAAAATTGATCATTGCTATCACAATTTTTATATTGTCCTAGTAAGTCTTCAATTTTAGTTTTCATATTTGGTTTAATATCTACATTTCTATCTATAATATGTTTTATTTGGTCTCGCATAGTATTATTAAAAGTTTCTATATTTTTAGGATGGCTAGTAACAGGATTAACGGGTATTTTTTCAGTATTTGAAATTATATTTTTAGAAACAAGTTGGTCTTGCATTTTATCTATCATATTCATAACAAAACCTTGGTCTTTAATTAACTTATCCATATGGGTTCTAGAAATAGTGCTACCAGTTGGTAATTGTTTATATTTATCTAGCTCATCTTTGTAATTTAGAACTTTATTGAATAAACTTTGATATGCTTTATAAACAGTCATCAATTCATTATGCTTTTGTAAATAGGCTTCATCTAGTTCTTTAACATTAATTTTTTCTTCTGTATTTTGTTGTAGCATTGGGAGTTGCGTGTAATCTGAAACTGGTGGAGCTTTAAATAATATTAGTAGTCTACCACATATTTTATCTTTCATCTCTTTTTCAATTTCTGGTGATTCTTTTATTTTCTTTAGTATCATTAAGCGTTCTCTGTATAAATTTGTATTATTATCCTTCATTTCAGTATGTATATTTTTTAACATTTCATCATGCTTAGGATCACTTGAATCGCTAGACATACTATTACCATCACTAATAATATTATTAATATTGCTAATATTAGGAATATTACTATTACTATTACTATTACTATTACTACTATTACTATTACTACTACTACTACTACTACTACTACTACTACCATCAATTGTAATACCATTACTACTACTACCACTAGATTGCTTCTCATCTTTATATTTTTTGTAAAGGTCTAAATATGCTTGGTATAATGTTTTTAGTGATTCATGCTTTAGACGAAATGATTTATCCATTTTAACATAATTTTTTAAAAGCTCTAGAATTTTCTTAACTGTTTCTGGAGATGAATTTTTAAAATCTGTTGTTTTAATTTGTAATGTACCTGTTAATTTATGTTCGCTTTCACCTTCTAATTCAGCTTTTAGCATAGTTAATTGTGCGCTTACATTATTAGTATTAGTATTAGTACTATTACTACTACCACTACCACTACTACCACTCTTATTTTTAGTATTATTATTGAGCATATTTTTATGTTTATTATTTATTACTTTTTTTGTTAATTTTTCAAGTTTATTTTTTTCATTAACTATTTGAGATAACATACTATTTATTTCATTTTTTTTATTCTTAATACTCATTTTGATTAAGTATATGAAGCCTAATAAAATATTGTAATAGTAAGTTATATTATTTATATTATTTATATATATATTATTTATTTATATATATATTATTTATTCAATAGTAATATTATCATATGTTAAAATCTTATATATTGTATTAATTAAAGGTGATTTAAATTTATTAATATTTTTAAAATTATATAATGATTTAAGTAAATTTTTTCTTTCTTCTAATTTAGTTTTATCTTTTTCTGATTCGTTATTAAATAATGGATTTAATTCTATAGTAAATGATAGTGTATCAGTAAATGTATCAATATTATATAATTCAGACTTTGATGGAAATTTAATTTCTGGAGAATCTTTCTTTGTATGATATGTATATGGCTTATTATTATGGCTATGCCTATTATTATCATTATCATTATCATTATCATTATCATTATCATATTGTTTACTATCATTTTTTACATTATTTTTTACTTTTGTAGTAATATTATCTATCTTCTTTACATCTTTATCTACTTCTACTACAGCTATATCTATTGCTTCTTCTTTAACAGCATTTACAACCTTTATATTATCCTTCTTTATAACATCTAATACTTCTCTATTTGTAGTTTTTGTAGTATTTGTAGTATTTGTAGTATTTGTAGTATTTGTAATATTTTTCTTAGTTTTTTTAGAATCTACATTATAAATAATATTTTTTTGTGTATGAGCATTTGTATTTGTAAGCTGATGTCTAATAACATTATTTAATTCATTCTGCTTATTTTGTATAAGCCTTAACTTTTGTTTTTCTTGGTCAATACTCTTCATTAATTCGATCTCTTTTTTACGATTATGAATTTTTATTATTTGCTCTTTCTTATATTTAATTTTAGCTAACTCTTTTTGTTGTTGTTCTAGAAGATCTTTCTTCATATTCTCTAATTCTATTACTGAAGTATTAGTACTAGTATTATTATAATTTGATTTATTAGAATGTTGTACTACATTTGATATTTCTTGTGTATTAAAATTATTGTTAATATTCTTAGGGCTTGTATAAATTCTTTTAATTTGTTGTGTATTATTTAATGGTTTAATTATGTTATTCATAGATTCAATATTAATGGATTCTCTATTATTGGATTCAGTATTACCTTTATATGTTTGTGAATCTGCTTCTGATAATTTAGGATTTATTGTAATTGTTTTATAAATATTCTTTGGTTTTTGTATAGTATTCTGGTTATTATTGTTCTGGTTATTATTGTTCTGGTTATTATTGTTCTGTTGATTTATGCTTCTAGAATTACTATTAATATTATTTTGTTGATTATAGTTATTCTGATTCTGATTTTGATTTTGTATTCTAGAATGATTATTAATTTGATTACTATTTATGTTTTGTTGTTGTTGAAAAGTTTCTTTAGGATGTTTGACAGTTGGTATTATATTATATATATTGCTAGAGTTCATAAAATCTTTAGGATGTGTTTTATTAGTTATTATAGCTTTAGGCATTTCATTTTTTGCTTGCTCAGAGTTTTGTTTATCTTTATTTATAAGTGATTGTATTGAAGGCTTATCAGGAAGTTTTTCCGTAAATTTTGGCGCGGCTTTTTCTAAAAGCTGCTTTGGCGCGACTTTTTCTAAAGGTGTTACTATAGATTTCTCAGCTACTTTTGGTGCGGCTTTTTCTAAAAGCTGCTTTTCTAAAAGCTGCTTTGGCACGGCTTTTTCTATAGGTGTTATTATAGGTGTTATTATAGGTTTTATGGTGGGCTTCTCGATAGGCTTCTCGATAGGCTTCTCGATAGGCTTCTCGATAGGCTTCTCAACTGCTACTGTTTCTACAACTTTGTTGGCAAGTTTTGGTGCGGCTTTTTCTAAAAGCTGCTTTTCAAAAGATGCCTTAATTTTATAATCTCGTTTATCTTCTATAATTTTACTTTTTCTTGGTGCTTTAAGATTATATTTTTCCATAATAGCATTAATTTCTGCTTTTTTTTGTAAATCATCTTTTTTCTTAGTATGTTTTTTATCAGAATTGTTAGTTGTTGCTGGTTCAATTCTAATTATTTTTTCCATATTATTAAATTATTGTTAAATATAAGAAAGAAAGTAATAATCAAAATATTACACGATTAAACAATAAAAAAAAATAAATATAATATATAATAAAACTTTTTAATATATTTAATCTAGATTACTAGATTACTAGATTACTAGATTACTAGATTACTACATTATATTTTGTGCTAATCCATCAGCAACATAGTTACCAAACCATATATTGAATGCTAGCTTATCATTAGAATCTGGACAAGGTTTATGGGAGTTTACATGTATTAATTTAACTTTAATTTTATTATCACCTTCTAATTTACTATTAATAACTTTAATACGCATCATGCTGCCATCAATGCTTTCGATTAGTTCTTTGTTCTTAACATCTTCACCTTTAGCAGTTTTCCAATTATTAGTTTTCCACCCTTTTAACCATACTGAACAAGATTTAATACTATATTCACTATCACTTACTATTTTAACTACTTTATTCATTTGAGAAAGTTCTCTATAATATCTAACAATTAATTTAAAAGCATAGTCCATAGCCATTAATTCACATTGATTATTAGTTTTTTCATTATATTGTTCTTTAATATTAGTACAATTATAACCAATATAAACACCAATACCACTATTAAAATAATCTTTTGATTTGCGACTAGAACCATCAGTAAAAATATATATTTCATCTTCAATAATATTCCATTTTTCAACACTATAATTTAGTTCATCACTATATTCAGAGCTTTTAATATTT
>Ga0114978_10002250_pt1 | contig 15910 bp, 6 predicted proteins | sample S_140212_EF_Meta_FD_87027 | JGI IMG/M metagenome (GOLD analysis project Ga0114978, IMG submission 87027) | Freshwater microbial communities from Lake Simoncouche, Canada to study carbon cycling - S_140212_EF_MetaG | ecosystem: Environmental > Aquatic > Freshwater > Lake | place: Lake... | reverse complement strand
TTTTTTACGATATTTTTGCTTTACTTTTTTCTAAAAAGTAATTTTTGCTTATCTTTTTTCTAAAAAGTAATTTTTGCTTTACTTTTTTCTAAAAAGTAATTTTTGCTTATCTTTTTTCTAAAAAGTAATTTTTGCTTTACTTTTTTCTAAAAAGTAATTTTTGCTTATCTTTTTCCTAAAAAGATATTAACTATTATTAATATTAAATCGTGGTGTAATCATCATACCTTCTAACTCCTGCATTAATAATTTACAGGCATAGGGTATTTTCAGCTCCATAAATTGTGAGTAATTTTCACAACTACCGCAAGTGCGAGCTCCATTTTCATCCTTTGGATTAACAATACTAAATAAGCCACATTCTTTACAAATATGAACTGTAAATATATCGCTCACATCCATCATTCTTTCTTTTAGAAAACCAAGGGCTCCGTGAGCTATCATACAATTGTGAGCCACAACACCATTTGCCAAGAATGATTCTTCTTTATCTACTTGAATATCATATACTTTATGAATACCAGCTTTACGTATATCAATAACTTTAAGGTTCATTGTTGGTAGAACTTCATTTTCTTTAATGACACCATAATTATTTGTTGGAATAGTTGTATTAGTGGTAGCGGTAGCGGTAGTTTCTTCAGTAATAGCAATATCTGCATCTGTAATAGTAGGTCTATTTATCTCTGGTTCATTAAACCAGTGAATAGCATCAATACTTTTTAAGAAGTCTGTTGAACTCATAAACTTTGCACTACTAAATTTACCACCTTGACGTTCATTAACTAAATGTTCTAAAATATCATGAGTTGATGGTACCGAACATTTGTGTAAAATAGGTTCAAGTGCTTTTAATTCTTCAACTGCTTGTTTAACAGCGTTACTCGTTCCAACTATTTTATCTGAATTTTGTGACTTAAGTTCTTTATAATTAGTAAGTTCATTAACGCGATTAATAATCCAAGTCTTTTGACGAGTTACATTAGTGCGTAAACTCATATATGCCACTGCAGCTTCTAATCGTTGATTTTTATGACAACAATATCGAAATCCAATTTTCTCATGAAAAGGTATAAGTTCGCTAATATCTAAATGTAATACAATTTCATAATTTTTATCCTCATCAGCTCTAGTTTTAGAACTTGAATTTATTTTTTGATTTTGAATTGTTACTTTATTTATTCCCATTCTAGCTAATAATGTTTTAATATTTTCAATCATAGTTTTTAATGATTCAATATGAGCTATAATTTTACTCTTAGAAAATGAGATTGATGTAAATGTATTCTTAGCAATATAACACGTGTGACCATCACCACCAAATAGTCCTGCCAAGAATTCTCTCACTATTGGTAAAGGACAATCATCTTTTATGATGAAATCAGGAAGTTCAGAAGGTTGTTTTACCTTTTGACCTATAGTAATACCATTTAATTTAACTATATTATCCACAAATGCTTTTGGTATGCGCACTAAATAAAGATTTTTATATTCAAAATTTATTTGTGTAATAGGTATAAATAATTTAAGATCTGTAATTAATCTTTGGACGTCTAACTGATGTCCTAAATAAATACAAGCATTATAACTATTTTGTTTTAATCCAATATAACCATCAGTTATTAAATAACCTAAAATTCTGGCGAATGCCATTGATTTAAAATATTCTTCTTGTGTATTAGTTTTAAGTATAAGATTTTCACTAATAGTAAGTGACCAATTATTACATTTTCGAATTTCTTCTTGAATATCAATAGTTGGATAATTTACACTACATTTAACTCGTGTTTCATATGCTTTTAATTCATTTGCTTTAGTCCAAATATTAGTAGATGTTAAAAATTTATGTTCTGGAGTACAAGTAATTTTTTTACCATTTTCAAAGTATATATCTACACATTCTTTTTCTCCTTTGTATAGAAAATGTGTTTGTTTTGATTTAATCATTCCATTATGCTCTTGATTCCATCCTAATACTTCAAATGTTTGATTTTCAAAATTTTTTATTTTAATTGATAGACCGTTTACGCTCGTTATTGGGGTTTCTCCGCTCAAACAGTCACGCTCCATCTCACCAAAGCGTAATCCTCCATCACGAGAACGCCCCTCAGCAGGTTGCCGGGTGAGTTGAACGATGGGACCACTGGAACGGCTATTACCGGACCAATATTCTAAATTATTACATCTTACATAAAATGTTTCTTTAGGCATTGTAAAGCAGAATACATCACAATTAAATTCTAATTGATTAATATCTTTTTTATTTATTTTAAAATTTTTTAATTTATTTAAAATTGTATCATATTTCAAGAAATCTATTTTATTATTCAAATCATTCATATCATTAGACTTAATATTTTCTAAAATATTATTAATTTCATTAATTTCATTAATTTTTATAATATTATCATTTGAATAAATATAAGGAAAACGATGATTATCTGTAACAGTTGTATCAATATATTCATTTTTTATATGATACATACTTCTTAATTGTTTTGTATAATAATGTTTTTCAATAGGTTTATCATAAGATGTTTCTAAAGTATTTATATCTAATGAAAATAATTTATCATCATTATTAATATCTATAAATTTCTTCCAACCATTTTGAGTTAGTATTTCATGGTTATCTACTTGTATGCAATGGATTTTATCCAAAACCATATGTTTCAAGCGTTGGTAATAAGTTGGACCAAAGAATAATTTAACATCCATTTGTTGTCCGGTTGCTCCGCTGTATAAAATTTCTTCTCCAGAATAATTAAATCCGTTTGCTTCTAAAATTGCATAAATTTTATCACGAGGAATATCATTAAAGGAAGTGCAATCACTATAGCCACCTAAATAAGAACAGGCTTTACCTAAAATACATTCCATAAGTTGTCCTATAGTCATCCGACTGGGGATAGCATGAGGGTTCATAATAATATCAGGTGAAATACCATCTTCGTTAAAAGGCATTTGTTCTTGTGGAAAAATCATTCCCACGGTGCCTTTTTGAGCACAACGAGAAGCAAATTTATCTCCAATAATAGGTGTTCGTTCAGTGCGCATACGAATTTTAGCAAAACGAAACCCATCAGCATTGCGATCAGTATAAACTTTATCAACAAAACCAGTTTCATTTGAACGTAAACTGGTAGAACAATCTTTATATAATTGGTGTCCATTATCATCAAATTTATTTTTTAATGGTAAAACTTTACCTATAATAATATCATCACTTGTAACAAATTCATCTTTGCGAATAATACCACGTTCATCTAATTTATTATAGTTACCAGGTTTAATACCACGTGTATATTTTACATTAGGTTTAGCAAATTTCTCTTCACGTCCACTGGATTGAATTTTCTTTTCATCATCTTTATAAGTTCTATAGAAAGTGGCTCGAAATAAACCTCTATCAACAGCACCTTGATTCATTAAAATACTATCTTCCATATTATAACCAGTATAACATCCAATTGCTACCATAGCATTTACACCACAAGGCAATTCATCATAATTTATATATTTAGAAAATTTAGTTTTAACAAGTGCTTTTTCAAGATTATTTAAGACAAAACCCAAAGTATCCATACGCTTTTGATAATTACGAGCAAAGAGCCCAATAGATTGTTTACCCATAGCGCAATTACTTGAAAGAAATCCATTACTCGTAATAAAACTATGATTTTCTGATTCAACAGTAATATCACTTACTAATTGATTTTCAACTTTAATTATATTTAATATATCTACAAATGCAAATTTGTATTTACCTTCTATATAATCATCATAGGTCATAAAACAATCATGTAGTTTAATACCAATTTTAATTGTATTTGTATTCATATTCATATTCATATTCATATTCATATTCATATTCATATTCATATTCATATTCATATTCATACTCATATTCATATTCATTAGCATACTCATATTAATATTACTTACGTTAATATCTACTATCATATCTTTTACTTCTTTCCATCCTTGGACACCATTTTCAATACACATAAACTTATGATCTTCGGTAGCAATAATACTATCACCATTAACCGTTGTTAATTTATAAACAGGTTTATCATTAGGTCTAATAAAATGATGACTCACTTTAGTTGCACTTAATTGTAATGTTTCAGGGTGAAATGTAATTACTTCATCACCAATATTAATATCTTTAATTTGTTTTTCAATACCATTACTCATCAATACGGTTTCATTAATGCCTAAACATTGGTAACAGTTACGAGGAGATTGATTGGCATCAGAAAATGGAATAACCGATGCCACTGCACCTAACATCAGACCAGGATGTATTTCACAATGTGTAAATTCATTTACATAAGGTTCTTCTTGATCCAATAAATCATTGTTTGTCATAGCAATATAAGTATTATTAACTTCATTTGTATCTATATATTCAATTACACCTTCAGTACCCCAAGTATCAATAATATCACTAATATTTTTATAGAGTTTACTTGTTGAAATAAGACCATTATGTTTCTTCAATGGTTTTTGTTTAGAAAGTGATTCATAAGATAAAGTAGGTTCATAAAATTTAGGACTAATTAAAAAGTTAAATGGATATTTACTTTCTTTTAACATATCATGATATGCATTAGTAATACGTAATTTATTTTTAACAGTTTCTGTATTATCTACAATATAAAGTGGTCTAACCAGACGTCCAGCATCAGTATAAATTTTCATTATACGTTGTTCGACATTCCAATAGATACCTGTAAAAATATTAAGATTACCATTACGTCTTTCAGTTCGCAATGTTTTAACAAGGGTATTAGGGTCATCATTCATACCAATCCAATCCCCATTTAAAAATATAATACATAGTTTAGAAATATCATCAACACTACATTTTTCTAATTCTTTAATATTTAATGTATTTAATAGAGTTCGAACAATCATACTATTACTATGATTTGTAATTTTAGAAATAATGGATAGATTTTTAACTAAGCCAACAGGTTGACCTTCTGGTGTTTCTGCAGGACAAATATATCCCCAAGTAGTTCCGTGCAATTTGCGGGGTTTTACAATTTTACCACCACTACCTTTATCACTTGGTGAATTGACACGTCGTAAATGAGATATAAAACTCTGATAGCTAAGTCTATTTAAAACTTGTGCTGTTCCAGCTTTAACATTTCCTTTACCATTTGCTTTTACGCCCCAATTACCAGTTGCTAATGCATATTTTAATCCACCATCAATAATAGTTGGTTTAATAATTTTATAAATATTGTTACTTGTAATTAAATCAAATATATCACGGCGCGATTTATTATTTTTAATTTCCCGTGTTAATGATTTAACCATATCTTTTACAAGTTTATTAAAACATTGTCGAAATTGAGAGGCTAATAAAACACCTGGTGTATCGATACGTTTATTATCATAAGCATCACGATCGTCATAGGGTAGATAATCAAAATGAACTAAAATTAGTTTGCGACACATAAATCCAATATATTTAATCTTTTTATCAAATGATTCACCAATATGTGGTAATATTTCATCTTGTAAAACAGTTTTTAAATACTCAAGTTTATCTTCATTATTTAATTTAATTTCACGATTAGCATTTTTATATTTAAGATAATTTAAAGTAATAGTTTGAAATTTAGTTATATCAGCATTAGTATCAATATTATTTTGTTTACAAATCTTTTTAAATTTTTCAAAACTATTTTTCAATACACTTGTAATAAATATACCAAGTTCATCTTCCATATTCCATGCAATATATTCAAATAATTTTTTATCACTTGAAACGCCTAATGCTTTCATTAATAAGAATATAGGTATTGGCATTTTAAAATTAGGTGAATCAAATTCCAAAGTTTCATCTCGATAGACATATCTAATGATATTAGATATTACTACACTGAAATATTGATCTGAAGCACAACGTATCTCAATTTCCTTACCTTTTATTTTTTTTTGATTATTAAATACAAAAGCATCATTTTCAGCAATCCTTTCTTGTGAAATAATAACTTTTTCATTGCCACCAATAATAAAATAACCTCCTAAATCATAAGGGCATTCGCCATTTTGTTCTACAGTAGTACCATCTTTTTTATTTAATACACAATTTGAACCTAGAACCATAATAGGAATACGTCCAAAATTAATATTGTTAAATACTTCTTGTTTAATATCTTCATAATTAAATGTTTCAATAGGTTCATTTGTATCTGGATTAATCTGTGGTTTAAGTGTAGACCTAACTATACGAGTTAATTTAATATTTAAAGTTAATGGAGCACTATAAGATAAATTGCGTAATTTTGCAATTTCTGGTGTCATTACTTTAAAACTACCATCATTTTCGTGTATTGTTGGTTTACCTAAGTTAAAATTAAGAAATTCAATGTGAACTTCTGTTTTATGTTTATTAGCATTAGCATCATAATTAAAATATATTTTTCGAGGATTAAATTGTTGAATGATATCATCTAAATTTTTATCAATAAATTGTTTATAAGATGAATGTTGATGGTTAACTAATTCATTAGTATGACGTTGATATAAAATACTATCAATGACATTAAATGTATTTTCATAATAATTAAAATCATGTTCATCTTTATCTTTATCTTCATCTTCATCTTCATCTTTATCTTCTTTTTCTTTTTCTTTATCATCTATATCAGGTTTTAGTTCAGTAGTTTCTTTCTTATCAAGATTTACTGTATTTTTATTAATTACTTTTAATTTTTCTTTAAAATCTTTATTCATCACTTTTAATTTATCTTTAACATCTTTATCTTTATCTTTATCACTAACTTTCAATGTCTCTTTTACTTCTTTTTGTTTAATAGTAATAGATGATTTTTGTGATGCCATAATATTGATTATAAATTATAACAAATAATCAATACTTTATAAATACTTTATTATAAATTATAATATATTCTAAAAATCAATTTTTATATATATTGAAATATGTATAATAAAGTATAATAAAGTATAATAAAGTATAATAAAGTATTCATATAAAATATATAGTATTATTTTTTTATATTGATTATAATATGTAATTTATTTAATATTTTTCTAATTTAAAAATATAAGTTTTATTTTTATAAATAAATAATACATAAGATATAATTTATTATTTATAATCAATATTAAAATGACATATCCAACCAGACCTAAAAGAAAGATTTATGCACCAAAACGATATGAAGATAACACAGAAGAAAAAAAAGATAAAAAAGATAATAAAGATAATAAAGATAAAAAAGATAATAAAGATAAAAAAGATAATAAATATTATAAAAATAATAAACATTGCACAATCTGTGATATTTTAATAGATAGTTGTTATATGGATTTTTTTGAAATTAAAAATAAAATATATTGTGATGTATGTTATAATGATTTCAATACTATAGAAGACATTACAGAAGATAATCCTATAGAAGAAGATACAACAAACATTACACCTTTAAATAATGATAAACCTAAATTAAGATTTATTATTATGAATAAAGATAATCCAAATTTAATAGATATAATTAATAATAAAATATTGCAGGAGCAGGATTTAGAGCAGGATTTAGAAAATCCCGCGCGCAAACAGCAGGATTTAGAAAATCCCGCGCGCAAAGAGCAGGATTTAGAAAATCCCGCGCGCAAAGAGGATGCAGAAAGTGATGAGCATGATGAAGAAGATAGTTATGATGAAGAGGATGATAGTTATGATGAAGATGAGGATGATAGTTATAATGAAGAAGATAGTTATGATAAGCATGATACAGGGAAGCCCTCGTATGAAAATGATTTTAATAATTTATTCATTAAATCGATATTAAATAGAATTAATAATATCAATAATATGGATAATATGGATAAAGGTTGTTGTGCTCCAATAAATAATAAACAAAAAAATAAAGGTAATAAATATAAAGATTATGAATATAATTATGATAATGATAAAGATGATAATAGTGATACTAGTTTAGAATATGTATGGTTAGGTAAAGATATAAAAGACATTGATGACCTTATAAGAATTGGAAAAACATATAATCCTAAAAAAAGAAAGCGTCATAATTTAAATCTAAAAAAATTAAATAAATTAGTTGACCCACTTATAGAACTAAAAAATATGATTGGTATGAAAGAAGTTAAAAAAATAATTTTTGATCAAATTATATATTATTTACAAAATTTAGATGATAAAAATGTAGATATGTTGCATACTGTTATTGTTGGACCACCTGGTGTTGGTAAAACGCAACTTACCTATATTATAGCTAAAATATATAATAAATTAGGTTTTTTAAAAACAGATAAAGTCATATGTGCTAAACGTGATGATTTAATCGGTGAATATATAGGTCAAACTGCACCTAAAACGCGTAAAGTAATAGAAAGTGCTTTAGGCGGTGTATTATTATTAGATGAAGTATATGCATTAAGTCCAAATTCTGAAAAAGATTTTGCCAGAGAAGCAATTGATATGATTAATGTATATTTATCAGAACATTGTCATGATTTTGTATGTGTTATTGCAGGCTATAAAAAACCTACTTATGAAAATTTCTTAGCACATAATGAAGGTTTAGCCAGAAGATTTACTCATCATTTTGAAATAAAAGGGTATAATGCAGAAGAATTAACATTAATATTTAAGAAGTATTTAGAAGAACAAAAATGGGGATTGCTTTCTACAGTTGAAGAAATGAAACCGATTATAGAAAAAAATTTAAAAATATTTCCAAATTTTGGTGGTGATATGACAACCTTATTTGCTTGTTGTAAAAAAACACATTCTAAAAGACTACTTTTAATTCCTACAGAAGAAGAATTAAATACTACAAGAAAAAAAATACATATTGATGATATTGAAAAAGGCATAAAATTATTTATTGAAATTAAATCAAAAAGTGGAGAAGATATTGATGATAAAGATAAATTTGTTCATATGTATAGTTAGATAAATTTTTATTTTGTTTAAAAATACTTTTAATTTTAGTTTTATTTTTTTCAGTAAATAGAATTATATTATTTTATATAAATATAAAAAATAATAATAAAAATTAAAATAATTCATTCTGTTTTATACATATGATATAAAATAATACCAATGATTAATGCTATAATAAATACACTAACAACGATAAGTGGTATTTTATATTTATCGGTAAAAGAGTTTATAGTAGCTTGAGTTGTTTGCGGAATAGTTGATTGTATTTTAACTATTTTCGAAGAATTACGAATTGCATCTTTTTGACATTTATGAACAAAATCATCATATTCGTCAAATTGCGGAGGATGTTCTGATGATTGTTTTGACGATTGTATATTTGTTGATGTATTGATTTCTGGAACAGTGTTTGGATTAGTGATATTATTTTCACTTTCACTTTCACTTTCTCTTACACTTACACTTGCTTTAGTAGGTTGAGGATTGAAACCTGAATTACTATTTGTAGGTGTAATCTCATTGGTACTAATCTCTCCAATATTATAAGTCATACCTGTTGTTTGCGGAACTTGATTAGTTACTGTATTGTTATAATTTTGTATTTCTGAAGGTATTGTACCTTTTGGTATTTTCTTAGGTTGTTTAGGAAAATATAAATCTTTATCTTTGAGTTCATCAATTTTTGTTTCTTCTTCTGGTAGTAGTTCTAATTTAATTTTTGTAGTTCTATTTTTAATTTTTACTATTTGTCCACCTTTTGCTACACATTCATCACTATCTTCATTACCTGTCATACCATTACCAACACAGACAGTATCTAATACTTCTATTGGTGAACCTTTAGGTATATCATCTACACTTATATATCCATTATATTTCTTTGGATTATTTCTAATGACATTATTAAATAAAAGTGTTTGTATTTCTAAAAGCTCTTTATGTTCTAATGTGTATCCAGATATATCTTTAGTTCTGTTTTGTGCTCCAAAAGTAGATTTTGTAGTACTCGGTGTTGGTCTTGTAGGTGTTTGTAATGTTGTAGAAGTAGAAATACTATTCATAGAATTACTAAATGCTTCACGAACAGGTTTAATATTAAAAAAATATTCAGTAATATCAGCATTCTCTTTTTGTATATCTTCAGCACATTCTTTATTAAGTTCTCTATTCATTTCTTTTTGTGTAAGTTCTAATGGTGTTAGTCCTGCTAAATTTAATTGTTCTGTATTAATACCTCTTTCAATAAGAAATTTAATAATATCACTTTTATCATTTTTATCAACACCTCTACCATCTTCAAATTCTTTAAATGAAGGACAATTTTTCACACAATAATGTATTAAATTATTACCTTCTTTATCAACATTTAAAATAGGAGAATTATTATTATATAACATTTTAATAATACGTAAATTACCTGTCAACATAGCATAAAACATTGGCGTTTCACCTTTAATATTACTTAAACTCATATCTGCACCTTGTGTTAATAAAATATCTATATTATCTATATTTTTACTTCTAACTGCAAAATGTATTGGAGTTTCATTAAGTTTATTTTTAATATTTAAATTTGCTTTTAGGGCAATAAGCATATTAAGAATATCAATATTTGGGCTTTCACTTGCTATATGTATCATTCTATTATTATAATCATCATTACTTAATGGTAAATCAATTACTTTATATTTTGCAATATATTCTTTAACATAACTAATATTACCTTCTCTAATGGCTTGTGTTACTCTAGCGTCGTCAATATAAGTATATTTCATATCTGCTTTTGAATTTTGTAATAAATTGTTAACTGTTATTTTTTCTATATTACTACATTGATTTGTAAAACAATCATTTACTAAATTTACTGCCAGTTTAATATTAGGATCAGAAGTATCTTTGATAGTTGATTTAGATATTTTACAAATCATATAGGGAGAGGGATCTACCCACCCCTCACCTGTAATATCTTTATTCGTAGATAATTTAATTGATTTTAGAGTGCTTCTTTCATATACAGGCATAATTTTTGGAAATCTTTTTAAAAATTGTTTTGTAAATACGGGATCAGGATTTGATGTTGGATCATTAGCATCACAACATACATTTAATTTACAACCTTTAGCATTTGATACACGATATAATGCTGTTTTCATTGCATCTTTATCTTCATTACTATAATTACGACCAGTATTAGGATTAATACCAGTAATGTTGTCAATATAAAAAGGTGTTATACAATTACAATTTTGCTTATCAGTTTTAACGGATGATAATTTTAAATATGTATTCATTTTTTATTATGTTTTATATTTATTATTTATTAATATTTTTATTATTGATATTTATTTTTTTATTATTTATTATTAATAAAATTTTTTATTATTAATAATATTTTTTATTAATATTTATTATTACAATTTTTATTATTAATAAATAATAAAATGATTACTATTATATATATATAAAAATATATTATGGAAAAATACTATAAAAATAATTACTATTATATATATATAAAAATATATTATGGAAAAATACTATAAAAATAATAAAAAATATTATGATAAAAAAATATGAAACATGACAAAAATTATAACTATAATGTTTTTTGTTCTAAACCTGCAGATGGTCCCAATGCAGGTAAATTAAATAGACCTGGTGGTGCCATAATTGGCATACCTGGTGCCATACCTTGTAGTGGTGGTCTATTACTTTTTTTACATTTTCTTGTATATGTTTCAAAAAAACAGTCTGGTCTTAATGCATTGCAAGCAGTTTCATTTTCATCATTTAATTTACATTTTGCTTCGAGTAATTCATCTGCTGACGGAGGGTGAGCTGCAAGATAGGCTTTAGCTTCAGCTTCTAATTTTGCTTTTATTTCTTTCTCTCTATATGATTTTGGCTTTTCTATACTATATAATGATCTTTTAGATTTTTTCTTTGATTTTAAAATATCTTGTACTTGTTGATTAAGATGACTAATACCTTTTTTACTGTTTGAAGCAAATAATTGCAAGTTATGTGCAGATTCTTCTTTTTTTATATTATTTTTTTTAGTATTATGTTTAGTATTGTGTTTAGATTTTCCACTTATTGAACTTTGATGTTTTCTACTACTTTTAACACTTTTACTCTTTCTACTACCAGTATTTAATGTATCTTCATCATATATAACAATTTCACTATCTCTTTTTAAATTTCTTTTAGTTGTATGAATAATATCTTTTAAAGCACTTTTAACTTCACTTTTATTAACTAGAAAATCTTCATGTGCTATTTTACGATTGTATTTTTTATTATCAATTGTAACAACATTCATAACAAATGATGTTTTTGTAATATCAGTGATACTTAAATAATTAATAAAAGCATTATCTCTTAAAGCAAAATATTTATTACGAAAATAATCTATTTGACGTTTTAAATGTTCATTACGTAAAGTGCTTGGCATTACTTCACCTTCAATCATATAATTTCTAAATAAAATAGGATTACTTTTATCTATATTACCTGTTTTAATATTATCTTTCATAAGTATTTTTTTAAATAAAGTAACCATACCATTAAAATTAGCATAATTATCAAGTGTTTCTAAATTTTCTAAATGATCTGTATAAGCTTTTGTATATATACGTGTCTTTTCATCCATTTCTTCATAAGTCTTAATTAATTTCCCTTCACTTTTTTTTGTATTTTTTACCACTGTATCAAAACTTTCATCTTGTTTACCTTTTGGTTTTGAACTTAAAAAATGCATAAAACCCCCATCCATTTTTTTTATATGTGAATTCATTTTATTGTTTATTTATTAATTTATTATTTTAATTATTAATATTTTTTTATAATTTGAAATTTAAATATTTAATATTTTTATTATTTACAATTTAATTAGAAATTAATTTATATTTATTTATAAAAAAAAATTATTAAATATCAATTAATAATAATAATTAAAAAAATATCAATTAATAATAATAAAATATTATAAGATGAAAACAAAAAATAATAAAAATAATACTAAATTTAAAAATACTAAATTTAAAAATACTAAAGGGAAAACTTTTAGACAAAATGGTGGTAGTTTTATAGGTAGAGCAATCTTATATAAACCTTTAGCAAAAATGTTAGTTAGTATTGCTAAAACTGCCGATATTCTCATCAAAGAGCAATTAAAAACTACAACTGCAACTAATACTACTATTAAACCTGTTTTAATTTTACCAGAAAATATGAATGAAGATGAATTAATTAAAAGTATAACTAATATTTTAGATAAACTTAAAATTAAAGATATTATTAAAACTATAAAGACAGCAGCATCAACTACTTCTCCTGAAGAATTAATTGATGCTGGATTTGCAACACTAACTGATATAACTGATATTCCAAATTTAGACAATATAAAATTAATTATAAAAAATGGTATAAAAAATATATTAAATAAAGAAAAACAAAACCCTTGTTCTAATTTTATAACAGAAAGTATTGAAGAAACAACTCAATTAACAACACAAGTAGATATAGATGCAAATATCCTACAATTAAAATTATTACTAATGACACGTATAGAAGAACTTAGAATAGAAACTATTAAATATCAAACAATTGAAACTACATATAAAACATTACAAAAACAAATTGAAGACATTGAAACACAACAAAAAAATATAAATGAAACAAATCTTGAACCTGTCACTGAACCTTCCACTGAACCTAAGCCTGAACCTAAGCCTGAAGCTAAACTTAATATAAATAAAAATAAAACATCTCAATTAAATGAATTAAAAACACAATTAATTAATCAACAAACAAAATTAACTACATTACAATCAGAATTAGCTAAATTACAATCAGAATTTAAATCTTCTAAATCAAATGAGAGTAAAAACAACACTACACCTAATACACCTAATACAAATAAAACTACTACAAATAAATTAACTACGCTACAAAATAAAATTACAAAAATATATGAACTATATATCATTCAATTAAAAGAATTATTACCAAATAGTATAGACAAAAAATCAACAGAATTAGAAGAATTAGCAGATTTATTTAATAAATTTAGAGAACATATTACAGAATTACAAAAATTAAATACAAAAGTTGAAACAGATATAAATACATTACAAGAAAAAATTACAAAAATAATAACAAATATAGAAACTAATATAGAAGAATTATCAAAACCAGATCCAGAACCAACAATACCAGAAGCACAAACAACAATACCAGAAGCAAAAACAACAATACCAGAAGCACAAACAACAATACCAGAAGCACAACCAACAATACCAGAAGCACAAACAACAATACCAGAAGCACAAACAACAATACCACAAGCACAACCAACAATAACAAAAGAACAAGTACAAAATATACCACCACTAACACCAGAATCAGTACCAACAATAACAGGTGGTTTTTATAATAATAAAATAAAAAAACATAAATCTAATAAAAATAATTCCAAATCAAAAAAAAATAAAAAATCTAAAAAAATAAACAATCTACAAAAATAATAAAACAAAAAATATATATTAATTATAAATAATTATAAAAAAAATATTGGTACTTATTAATAATAAAATAATTATAAATAATTATAAATAATTGTAAAATATTAATATGAAAACTACAATTAAAAACAAAAAACAAAAAAATAATAATGTTAAATCTAAACTTAATAAAATTTTTAAAAAATCTAGTTTATTAGGCAAACTTAAACGTAAAACAAATATAAAAGGTGGTTTTATGAATTCTATGTCTTTTGATTTTAGTAATATTATTGAACAATTAGTTTCTCCATTTAAATTAAACATTTTATTAAAACTATATATAAATGCATCAGCACCAAAAGACTTAACAGATATATTGAATAAATGTCGTAGGTCTTTTATAGATGCATTAAAATCATTAACATCTGATGAAAGAAAGAGTTTAAAAGAATTTATAAAAAGCATGATGGTACAAGATATACCAAATATACCAGATAATATACAACAAATCATACAAATACTCCAAAAATTATTAAATCCCATTGTAAAAGATTTAATAAAAATATCAAAAAGTAGAGATGATAATATGATAGTATCAGCAATACAACCAATTTTATATTTATATGAAGGGTTAAATAACTCAGACGTTAACATAATAATAACAAATATAAGAATTTTTTTACAAAATTTAACATTACCATCATTATCACAAAAAACAGGCACAGGCTCAAAACCACCTGGATCTGGATCTGGACCCGCACCAGCACCTAGACCAGCACCTAGACCAGCACCTGCACCATTAAAAAGACCTGGACCTGGTTCTGGTTCTGGAACAATACCACTTAAAAAACCTGCACCTTCACCAACACCTGCACCATCAGCAACAAAAGCACCTGCACCATCAGCAACAAAAGCACCTGCACCATCAGCAACAAAAGCACCTGCACCATCAGCAACAAAAGCACATGTACCATCAGCAACAAAAGCACCTGCACCAACACCTGTACCTTCACCAACAAAAGCACCTACACCAGCACCAGCACAAGCACCTACACCATCAGCAACAAAAGAACCAGCACCTACACCTACACCTACACCTGCACCAACACCTGCACCAACAGTAACAAATGCACCTACACCTACATCTGCACCAGCAAAAAATGTAAAATCTAATAACACGTTAGGAAAAGAAATCTCAAATTCAAACATATTAGCACAAAAAGCTACAACACCAGATATACAACCTCAAGAACAAGTATCAAGTGTAACACAAGTGGAACAAATAGATCCAATAGTTTCAGTAAGTCCAGAATTATCAAATACGCAACCACAAAAATCAAATGTACAAAATACTTTACCTATAAATCCAATAGAAAACTTACCAACTAATTTAAACACTATAATAACTGGAAACTCAGAAGTTTTAGCATCACAAGTTTCAGAAACAAAC
>Ga0114978_10002249_pt1 | contig 15919 bp, 5 predicted proteins | sample S_140212_EF_Meta_FD_87027 | JGI IMG/M metagenome (GOLD analysis project Ga0114978, IMG submission 87027) | Freshwater microbial communities from Lake Simoncouche, Canada to study carbon cycling - S_140212_EF_MetaG | ecosystem: Environmental > Aquatic > Freshwater > Lake | place: Lake... | reverse complement strand
TTCTAATACATAAAAAGACTCAGTTGTATTTTTAATTGATGCTTGATCTAAAGTAACTCCTTTAAAAATACTTTGGTTTTGATCTCCAAAACTAACTTCAAATGCAACCACTTTATTAGTTTTTGATAAATCTCCAGTCTTAAAAACTTTAGGTAAAGTAATCATAACTGGATTATTATTGGTATTACTAATATTAAAACTATCATCGTTAAATTTATATTTACCAAGTTTCCCCATATCGGGACGTGTTGAATTCTTACCCACATATTGAATAACAATTTTGGGTGAGGATTCTTGGGTATCTACTTCTAAAAACGTTCCAAATAGATTCTGTGCAATTTTTTTGGATGGTATTATTTTAGGTGTATTTGAAAAATTAGTACCATAAAAATTAACGTAAGCCGGTAGTGCTCTTAAATCAAAGCCAGTTCCACTTAAAAAAGTTGATATGGCACTAAATAAACTTATTTTTGAATTCTTAGGGTCACCTAACATTTTTAATCTTGATATGTCAAAATAGTAATCGTTACCAATATCTTTATTTGCCTTATCTAAAAATAAAAACTCCTCTAATAAAGATCTTTGTCCTATTGAATTACCGGCGATCCATTTATCATTCATGGATTTAAAGAAATTATAAAGTTCAACTTTTAGACCTTTATTATTATAACCATCAAAAAAAGTAATTTTTGTTTGGTCTTTTTCATCTATTAATTTTGTAAATTGGGGTAATAGATGATCAATAAAAGTATTAAATCTTGAATTTGCCGCCAATGGTAAAGTAAAAATATTTTCATCAAGATAATCTTTAAAACTTATACTTAATCCAAGTTTTTTAAAACCTCCATACATGTAAACTATTGGTCTAAACATTAATACATTATCTTCTGTAATTTCAATATCATTGTCAATAAAGAAATTTTTATAGCAATCAGTTGTTGGTTCTGGTCCTAAATAAAGATCTAATAACTTTTTATTTGGTGTTGTTAATAGTGGACTATTATCGTACTTACCATAAGTTAAAGTATTATTTTTATCCTTACCGATAAAACCAGTTAAAACGTGTGGATCAAGTTCTTTTGGATTACCGATTGTTATTTTTATTAAATTAGAGTTAGATAAAATTGATGTTGTTATATTTTTTAATTTTTCCGCCTGTTTAGTTTTAATTTTTATTATTTTATTAGATATATTAGATTCGTCAATTTTATCCACCGTAACCATATCTTTTAATAAATCTTGAAAATTGTTATAAACCGTTGTTTCAAATTGTTTGTTTGATACGTTTAAATTAACTCTTTCTGATGCAAAATTTAAAAAATAATTTTCAAACTCATCTAATATTGATGGATTAAATGTTGCAATTAGATCCATGACTTTTTTACGATCACCTAAAATACTATAATATCCACCGATTGTTAAATTATATTCATTTGGAGATGCAAATGTTCTTCCACTAAAACTATCATTTAATGATTCATCATCCCAAATAATTCTAAAATGATTTTGTTCTTCGTTTGAGTAGGTATTATTTGAGCTTGTCAATTCTCCAAGTGTTGTTGAATCTATATTACCTACCCTTGCGTTTCCTCCTGCGGATGGTAATAATGTAAATGTATCTTTATTTGTTATTAAAGAATTATCAACAAATTGTGTCCAATAATATCTTGTACCTCCCGTATTTGTTACAATATCATTTTTTAAAAACAATTTACCATCAGTTATTGATTGACTATAATCGCTTGTTTCTGCTAATGAAAAACTATAATAACTAAGATCATTTATAACATTATAGAATATATTATCATAATATGGATGTATACCTAAATCAATTTGACCTTGAACTGAAACTGGATTAAGTGGGTCCGTAAAAATATCATCTTGTGTGTTATATGTAACAGGATATCCCGTATTTGAACTTGGTTCAGTAAAATACATTAAACCATTATTATTATCAAAAAAATCACTTCCATCAATAGGTGTTGTTGTCGTATTAGTGTTTGATGTTGTAAATCCCGTTAAAATATCTATACCTTCATTTATATGTTTTTTATATCTATGATATATAGACCCCCATTTTAAAATTAAATGATATGGTATATACTGACTAGAACTAACTTCTCTAAATAAAGAAGAAGGTAAAACACTATATGGTATTTTATCTTCAATTGTTAACCCTTCTTTAATTTCATCTAATTCGGTAAATCCCATTGAGTTTAATAAAAGGTATGCAGATCCCGCATATTTTCCATAAGATGTTTTTGTTGTATTAAAATCGGTATACAATTGTTTGTGAAAATATGGTGTATTTAAAATGTTCGTGGCGGTTGTGTTTACATTAAGTTTTCTCGCAAATAAATTTGTTTCGTAATCTGATTTAACCCAAAATTTAGGATCTGCTTGTCCTGATATTAAACCTTGTGTTGTATCAACCTCTAAAAAACCATGAAATCTTAATAAATTCTCATCAAAAGTTACTTTCCCTTTTATGTAGCTTATATATGTGTCAGAAGAAAATGGATATATATTAGTTCTATATTCTTTTGGTACAAGATTAATTAATTCTTTTTCTAATTTTGGATATGATGTTTTATCATTGAAATTACTAGAAGTTTTATACTGTTCAATATTAAAAGATTGTTCGTAAAAAGATTTTAAATAATCTGTTGTTGGTAAATTATCTTTGTAATATGAAAATTTATCAAAAGGTGATAATTTTTCTAACTGAGTTAAAAGTGATCCACCATTTAAAATATTTTCTTTTAATAATTTTCTTATAGTTCTTTCTTTATTTACAGATTCAAAAATATTATTATATTCAATGTCTGCCAATTCTTGTATGGTTTCTGTTGAAAATGAATCAATTAATGTATACGTTAACGCTCTTTCATATATTTCATAAACAAAATTATCCGGTAATTTATTTACATATGGTAATATATTAACAACACTATTTGCTGAACTTATTTTTTTAATTTTTTTATTGTCAACATTACTCTCAGTTTGATCTGGTACTTTATTAGTTCCTCCTTCTTTGTCAGCCAAAGGATCTACTTTATTTGTTGCAATACCGATATATGATTCAAGGAAAGCTACTTCAGGCCATCTAGTTGCATTATCAGATCCTAATCTTACTTGAAAATCAGGGTCTCCAGGATAAATTATTGTATTCTCTTTATTTTTTACTGTTGCCTTTAATTCAGGCCATGGATAAATTGAATCTCCCGTACTTTCTTTTGAAAAATCAGAAACAATTTTTTTCCTTGTTTCTCCCTGATCAAATGCTCTTTTATGTACGTCTTTCATTAAACGTACCAAAACTTCAGCGTTTGCCAATATAACAGCAAAAATACTTCTTATTGTTGGTTCAAACCCAAAACCGTTCTTTTTATTACGAACAATTTCATTCATTTTTGTTTCTACCGCTTTTTCTAATTTATCTCTTTGTTCTTCAAAACCTCTTCTAACTCCTCTAATATCATTTACTAACTTTTCAATCTTTACTACAATTTTATAATCTTCTTTATCGTTTACTTCAATATAGGAATCTATTTTTTTACTAACTTTACTAATACCTAAGGAACTTTCAGTAAAAGAAGAACCAGTATTATTAATCATACTTGGTTGATTCTTAATTAAATTTTTAGTAAAAAGTTGACTTTTATCTATTTTTGTTGTGTACAAATTTAAAAGATGATCCAAAGTACCGTCTTCATTTGGTCCTACAACCCATTTTGCTGATTTTTTATCATCTCCTTTAAGATAATAAGATTGAAATACTGAAGTTGGGTCAGTCGGATCATATTCTTTTTCTAATGTAGTTATTGGAATATTTTCTAAACGAGTTTTTGCCCAACCGGTAACAGATTTTTCAAATTCATCAATATGTTCACCGAATTCTTTCATTGCAGCAAATAATCTCATATCTACAACTTGATCGAATATTTGTTTTTCTAATAAAGTATCTAAGGTCTCGGCAATTGTTAAAACCCCTCTTAATGTTTTAACAGGAAAATCATCAGGTATAAGTCCTTTTAATTTATATTCATTATAGACCGTTTTTAACATATCATAACCTCTCGCAGATTTCTTAATTGTTTCAAGTTCTTTAAGTGTTATTGTGTTTGTTTTACTTGTTTTAATAGCTTCCGTTGGGAAAAGATACGGGGCATTTAAAATTCCTTGTAACGGAATATCAGATAGATATGCATATGTTGAACCGACAAAAGAAGTGTTTACTTCAAAATTACCGCTTGATTCATTAAATTTACTTGTAAACTTAACTAAATGTAATCTATATTTTATAGCCTTACCATAATACCCTTTAACAGTTAAGTAAAATATAGGCCATGGTATATGAAAAAATGCTTTATATGGTGAATTTTCAGGTGACTCAAATAAAGTTTTACCTCTTATATCTATGAAATTAATGTTAATTGTTGGTATTGAATTAAATCCTTTTATTGATATTGTTATATCACTTATACCAAATGATTGGCCGGTCTTATCTGATTGAAAAAATTCACCTGTTGGGTTTTTATCACTATCTTTTTTTTCTTCTGTATTTAAAAAAGCATCCGTCCACGTTGTATCATAATCTTGTCCGTCACCATTTTTAAGAAAATTTAATGTTCCGCTAGCTAAACTTGTTAATGTATTTGTGTCATTAATTGAAGATAATATTGATCTTGGAACAATATCAGCCTCAAGATTAACATACATTACTAATTTTTCTGCTTTTATATTTCTTGCAGACACATTTCCCTCACCATCAATTGTGGAGTTTGGGTCAATATAAATTAAATTATTTTGATCAACCTTAACGTATATATCTTCCGTATTTGATATGTTATTTTTCTCCATAATATAGATTATACAATTCTACACCTCTTTTATAATCTTGTAAAGAGCTAATTAATGGATATGGTATTCTTAAAAAGAAATTATCGGGTATATTAAATTCAATACTTCCCGCCGTCGGGTTAGCCATTAAAATTAACCAACCAAAAGTTGGGCTACCGTAATATTCTTGTGACATTTTATCCAATCTATCCTTACCTTTTTTATATTGTATATATTTGTCAGTTCCTTTAATTGCAACCTCAATCCCTGGTACAATTCTAAAATTACCGTCATTTATAAAAAATTGATATCTATCAAAATAATCTCTACTCATTATCTATAATAATTTAATTTTTCTGTAACATTATTTTTTGACGATAATAAAGCCTTTATTTCATCTGTTATATCGATACTTTCTTCACTTATATCTAATGGTGGTGATTGATAAACAATTGGATTATTATTTTTACGAATTGGTGATTTTGATAATTTTAAGTTTTCTTCTTTTGTTTTAGAAAAAACAGTTATTAATTTAACTTTTATTTTATCAATAAGTGAATAATCTTCAGAAGGTAGAGCTATACCAATACCAACTATAATGTCATCAATTTTATCATAAAGTAATGGATTTAAAATATTTTTAGTAATATCTTCAGTTATAACAATATTTGAAAAATTTAAAGATGTGTCTAATTTTTTATACATTTTTTCTGTGTTATCTTTTATATAATTAATACATCCACTATAGTTTGAATAGAATTCATTTCCTGTGAAAGTTCCCAAACCAATTGTCAATTTACTTGCTTTGTTTTTGTTCACTTTAACGTCGTAACCATATTTTGTGATAAAATTTAACTTATCTAATGTTAGGATTAATTGATTTCTATTTACTTCAAATTCTTTTATACTTTTTATTTCATTAATTTCTTCTAACTTTGTTGGTAATACTTTAAGGACATTATCATGTATTATTTTACTAATATCACTTTCATATTTATTAGGTATTGTATTTTTAAGATTAAACATTTCAATAATATATTTGTCATTGGATGTATATTGATCTGTTAAAAATGATTTTAAATTAGTTGATAATTCAGAAATATATGTTGGTAAAGTTTTTTCTTTAAACAATCCAAATAAACTAATTGTGTTTGTTACGGTGTCTCCGGTATAAACATCATATTCATTTATTACTCTATAGTCTTTATTAACAATTAAATTTGTTAATATTGGTCCGTAAGATGTTAATACATTATTATAAAAACTCTGATATGATGTAAAATACGTATCAGTTTTCTTATATAACTCATCTACTAAAGTTGTATAAGTTAATGTAGGTTCTTTAGTAGATAATACACCAATATATTGACCCTCTACTGGTCCTTTACCTTTAGTATCTTTTAATCCTGTTTGTGGTATAGATGTTTCATTTAAACTTTGTAAAAACTCTGTAGTAAATTTACTTGTACTTATATCTTTACCTCCCATTGTCGTGTTTGTGGTAATTGATCTTTCATCATACATTTCTGTATTTGCAAAGAAATTTGACGATAATGCGTTTTGTAATCTTTCCACTGGTTTTTCTAACCCTTGACCACCTAAGAAACTTATTTGCATTGTAACATCTGCAATCATTGGTTGTATACCAATACCCTCAGGATTTAAATCCCATACGTTTTGATCAAACTGTATATTAAGATCTTTTATAATAACTTTTGAGTTATAAAAATCTCCAACCCTTAAAACACAAACAGGTGGCGGACCAAATGTTGTATTCCTTGCATTTATATCTGAATTATCGGATAAACCTTTAACTGGTATTGTATCACCTGGTCTTAAACATTGTTGTAAAAATGTTAAACGTGAGTTCAACCCTTCAGGTGTCATTGAGTGAAAACCTGGATGAAAATATCTTAATTTTTCTTTTAATGAACTGTATATCATCGGTGAACTTTCCTCTAATTTTTTAAAATAAAATTCTTCCGATAATGTTTTCATTATTATTCTTTTCATCACATCAATGGTAGGTTTAGTTTTATTAGTACTAATTGTACCTGTTGGGTTTAATTTAGTATTAACCGAACCATTAATTGGCGTATCTACTTTTTTAGATTTGTCATATTCAACTGAGAATACTGAAGCTCTACAACCATATGACACCGGTGTAAATTTAACTAAATCTTTATTTTGATAATCGACTTTACTACAATCAACATTATCCATGTTAGCTTTATATCCGTAATTTGTGGTTCTTATGATAAGATTACCCGTTTGACCTTCATAACCTAATCCTTTATCTATTGAACTTAATGGATATTGATTTTCATAAGTGTATACCTCCATTCCATCTGCAAATGATTGGCTGTCTAATTTTTTAAAATCCCATTTACTTGCTACTTTATTTTTATTTAATATATCTAATACGGTTAAATAAACGGCATGTGATCTTCTAACAGATAATGTATAATTACCTTTTTCTTCTCCTGCTCTTGACGTTGTTGAGTTAATTAATATTACTACATCTCCAGTAACACTTTTACTTTCTAAATCTTTTTGTAACGTGTTTAACGTACTTACCATATCAGATGTTGCAGTATCGTTTGCTGTAAACATTAATTGTAAATCTGTGGCAATTCTATTTATGGTGGTACCTGAATCTAAACTCCCTATTCTATCTCTTCCAAAAACACTTATACAATCTTTTAAATCATTTTCTGTTGTTCCTGTAATAATTTTAGATAAAGTAGATCTTAGTGACGTTTCAATTTTAGTTTTACTTATATTTGACATAAAAGTTCCATAATTAGATTCTGATTTACTTGAATCTCCTTTTCCTGGTTCCGCATTAGGAAAAACTAATTTTAATTTTTTCTTAACATTTTCTTTATTTGCATCTTGGGTTGAAGTACCGTCTGGACTATCTTTTACTACGGAACTAACTCCATTTTTAAATCTTTGTATATCAGATTGATTACCTCCGTTACCTAAGTAATTTTGAATCATTTTAATATCGTCAGAATCTAAATGTGAATATTGTCTAATTAAACTATAAAAATCAATATCTTTTGCTCCAGCAAAAAATGCGTTTATATATGCGTCCGTATCTTGCTCATTAACAGATTTAAAATGTTCTCTTATTAATAAATTTAAAACACTTGGGTGATCGACAACTACTTTAAATCCAATTGTACCATTTCTTTCACTATTTTGATATGTATAAATTGGTTCGGGTCTTCCTAAAAATGTATTAGGTTCCCATTTTGCACTATTTTGTTCAGACACTTTTAAATCGTATGGTGGAAACCACATAACACGACCACCATTAGGTCCTCTTTCTGAATATGGTAAATCGTTAACTGTAAATCCAGGTAATGTTGATGAAGCCCAAGCTAAGTTCTCAATAGATAACATATATTTTTTAGCGTAAAATCCTTTTCCATTTGGATTAGGTAATATGTTACTTGAACCAGGAAACTTATCGCTTGAAGTACCATCTGACATTGGTGCAATATTAAGGTTCCATGTGTTTGTCATTACGCTACTATCAAATTTTCTTATACCGGTTCTTCTATATGGGGTTGTAGTTCCACTATAATAAGGTTTATTTGTAGTTTCCTTATATAACGGCATTGTGTCGCCGTAATTAAAATACGGTCTATTTTTAGTCCATACCCTTGCATATTCTACACCTATATCTTTACCTGAATTATCCATATATTTAACGCCAGAACCTCTTGAAATATATGTGTCTCCATCTTTAAAAAACTTACTTGTTTGATCCAATACATGTCCAATATGTGCTAACGCATCTCCACCATTTTGTGGTTTTGAATCTAATATTTGTTGTGTGGTGTCTAATATTGAATCTGTTCTAAATTTAAAATCAGTTGATTTTGTTTTACCTAAACCTGTAACATCAGATTTATCTGTTCTATTTTTACTAATCCAAGTTAAGTTACCACCAATAGGTCCGTTCTCAATTATACTTTTTGTATTATGAAATAATTCTGCTGACACCTTATCATACATAAGGGTTAAATAATAACTACTTCTATTTGGTCGTCCACTAAATAAATCAGTTGTGGCGTTTTTTACGTTATTTTCTCTATCGTCACCTATATAAGCCCCACTAGTTGGTGCCTCCATACCTAAAAGAGATTTAACCCCCTGTGCAATTTGACTTGGAAATTTTCCTAATTTAGTCGACATTTGTGATCTTGCCGTTGTGGTATAATTTGGTGAATACTTTGAATACGATAATAAATCAAATAACCTATTTTTTGATGAACTACCCATATGTTCAATCAATATATCTGATGGTTTTCTTGATGGTAAAGGTCTTCTCTGAATACCCACTATTGACCCTAAAACACCTGTTAAATCCTGCCAAGCCTTTGTTCCTGATGAAACATCTGTTGGTCTTATATTAACGGGATTACGAGGGTTTGTGAGATAATCTCCAGGTATTGTACTAAATGGTAATTGAGTTCCTGCAACTGTCTGTAAAAAATCAAATCCTTTACCTAATAAACTACTTGATACCGTAATACTTTCATTTCCCTCAATAAAAGGTTGTTTACCTCTAATGATATTAATTAAGGTAGTTGTATTACCCGCTAAAGCCTCTCCTATCTTATTTTTTGCATTAGTTGCAGTGTATAGATTTTGACTTATTCTTGCTAAAACAGGTCCTTGTGGATTTGTTCTAATGTTATTAGCCGCAAATTTAAATAATTCAGATTCAGTATCGTAGTTTTTTGTTAACATGATACCAACTAGATTATTATCACTTTGAATAAAATACGGATATAAACTTAAATTTGCTCTTCTTGGTATATCTTGAAATGAATCTTTAACAAAGTATTCATTTGGTTTAAATATATTAAACTTTTGGGGTGTTAATAGATCATTAGACCTATTATCGTCAACATCTGGTATTAGTAAATTTTGACTATCTCCTAAATTTTGAACACTGTAATTTGAACTTGTAAAAGTTTTTGGGGATGGACTTCTTCCATAAACAGGATTTAATGTCCTATTTAACATTTTATCCCTAAAATCTTTAGTAGTGTTAAAATCTAATGGCATCTTATTCTTTTATCTATAAATAGATAATATATAGTTTTTTAAACGTTGTATTCAGAATTGTATTGTGGTATTGTTTGATTACCTGTGAAACCTTTGGAAGTTTGGTCTATTGAGAAATTTTCTAAATTATTGGTCTTAGATATCTTAAATGTATGATAATGGTTTACAGATGCATTTCCCGCCTTTTGTCCTTCTTTTCTACGATTATTTTCTTCCTCAATCCTTTTTTGTTCTTCAGTTGGTTGTGTCTTTGTTGCATTTTTTAAAGCTTGGGTGGCGTTGCTAATTGTGTCTACCATATTAGTTAAAGCCAAATTTAAAAATGTTGTTCCCGATTTTAATATACTAAGTGGTTGATCAATTATACCTTTTATATAATTATTATCCTTTGAAAATTCATATTGACCTTGTCTTAACTCTCCTAACGCCTTTATAGCTGGTAATACTATAGGTAAACTACCTTCTGTTTGCATTCTACCTTCTCTACCAAATATTTGTCTTTTACCGTATGTAACTAAAGCTTGAGCTGTGGCTTCAGTTGCGTTTCTAATTTTAGCGGTTTCACTAAACATATCTTGAGCCATTTCGGCCGGTGTTTTTGTTTCTAATTGATCTTGATATTGTTTTAATAAAGCTACCTGTGTATCACTTAATTCACTTAATTTTACCTCATTTTTACCTAATTCTTTTCCTAAACTATCTTGTAATGATTTAGGAACTACGATTTGCATCTCTCCATCTTTCATTGATGATAAGTTAGTAAGGAATTCCATTTCTTTATCATCTATATTAAATCCTTTTGATAGTAAAGTATCGTTTGCTAAAATTCTCTCTTGTGCGGCTATTGCACCTTTAGTAAATTCTTTATAATCTACACCTAATGTTTTAGCCATTTCTTGTGCTCTTCTTAAATTTGCACCCGTAATTTCAAATCGTTGTTGTTCTGTATTATACGTTGCTAATGTACTTGCCGCACCTTGAAGAGCGTCTTGAAGTCCTTCCACATTATTAGTTGCCATGTACATTAACTTAAGTGGATCGTTAAGATCACCGATCGCACCACCTAACATCTGCATATTTGCCGTTAATTCAATTGCCGATTCGGGATTCATAACCTTTTCAGCCACTTTAAATGTTTCCGCCATATTCATTCTAAACTCAGCGGCCTTTTGAACCATTCTATTTAACCCATCAACTCCATTTTTAAAACCATATTCATTTAATTTTTCAATATTAGTTTTTAAATCTTGTGTTGTTTTTCTTGCATTTAAACCAAGTGAGGCCGACTTCATACCCGCCTTATTAATTTTATCTAACGTGTCCGCTGCACCATAACCCACCTTTTCAAATTCACCCATTGCTTCGGTTAATTGAGGTAAAGTCATACCAAATGCACGAGCAGTTTCAAATCCTTGTTCTAAAGTGTTAGATGCGATGATATTTAATTTACCTGTTTTTTCAGACAAACTTGTAATAGCGTCACTAATGTTTTGAATATCATATCCTAACATTTTGGCTTTAGGTAATGTAGATATTATTGAATCTCTAAATAATTCTGATAATTCACCTGTCATTCCCATACTCTCATTAATCTGAGTATGTAAATCTGATTCTAATTTTAATTGTTTTAAAATTGCTTCATTAAGTTTTACCGTATCAGTTAAATCCGCTTCAGTTTCTAATCCAGTTTTTAATTGTTCCGACATTTGAGAAATTCTAGATTCTCCTTGTCCGGCCTTTATTACTGCATATGGGTCTAAAATTGAACCCATTTGTGTGTTTGATGATTGTTGTTGTTGGGTTGGATTCATACCCTTCCAATGATTTGAAATTTCTTGGGGGTTATAACCTTCTGTTCTTGCGGCAGTTTCAAACGCGCTTTTACTATTCCTATTTTGATTATAAATTGTATCTATCGGTATTTGCCTATTCGCCATATCTATAAATACAATTATTTAGTATTTTCCAACTCTATTATATAATTAACATAATATTTTCTTAAATAAACAGGCATAGTTAAAATGTCTCCATATGAGAATCCTTTTTTAACTAAAAATAAAATTTCATCTAATTGTGACTTTCTATAATCCGTAGAAAGGACGAAAAAATTCTACCCCAAATCCAATATTAACTTGGATATTATCTCCTGATGGGGTTGTTACTGTTTGGGTTAAATCTAACCCTGGTTTATTATCTTGTATAAATTTTCTAAATTCTTGTGAATCTCTAATTGGCATCATTTCAATAAAACTTCTAATCTTTAATGCATCTTTAACTCCATTGAATGATTTAATCATCATTTCAAGTTGTTTTGTTATAATTGGTGCAACCCCATTTCCTGACCAATTATCCTTTATTTTATCAATTTCGTCCTCTTGTTTTCTTGTTAAAAATTTAAATGTCACATCAACTTTACTTTTTGTTAAATAATAACTGTATTCTCCCTCTGAATTTTCAGATAAATTAAAGTCTTTAATTTTAAGGGTTTCTAAATTAATTGTGGTATTAAATTCTTTTTCTGTTTTTGGATCATAAGTTGTTAATATATATTCAGAACCAAATGCCGTGTTTCTTAAGAATATTAAAATCGCTTGTCTATCTTCCTCAACTATTTCGTCAATTGGAAAATCTCTATCTAAAATTTTTCTTTTAAGTAATTCAGGTATAACCGTATTAGTATTTAAGAAACTAGGTGATGATAATATATTCTCATCCGCGGCAGTTAAGTACGCAACTCTAACTGATTTTCTTTTATTTGAGTAATGAATACCTCTACTTGGTAATTCTACTACATCATACGCAATCGTTGGGTCAATTCTCATTTCTTCCATAATACTATAATTTACTTAATAACTAGTTCAAAGTAAAGTTTTTAAAAAAGAAAAACCGATAATCTTGTGAACTATCGGTTTTATTATATGAAAAATTAGTATATTAATATATCAAAATACATCTATCCATTCTTAATGAACATGTAATATTTGCCAATTCATCTCTATTGTAATCTAAATCACCAAAATTTAAGTCAGTTAAGAAACAGTTCTCTAATAACCATTTTTCAACCACAACTCCTGTTGGGTCTAACATCTCTAATTCAACATCTTTTTTGTAACCTGCAGCATATCCCATACGACCTGTAACAGATTCAGCATGTAAACGGAACCATTCCATTAAAGCTTGTGAAGCTGAAGGACCAATTGGATCTCTAAAAGTTACTTTAATTTCATTCCACTCAAATCTACCTGCAACATATGTTGAAGTGTTCAGGAAAGGAATTGCAACTGAATTGATTTTTGCACTTGGTCTAGACGCTGCAGATATATACCACTCGTTTATACCCAAAGATGAGTTAAATCTTACGATAAATCGGTTGACCCTTTTTGGTTCGTAAGGTGTCGGCATTTTCATTAATAAATCGGCCATATTGTGTGTTTGTTAGTTTTTGTTAGTTATTTACTTTCTTATAAATATATCCAAAAGGAAAATAATTTTATTTTAAATTAATTATCTGAAAAAGGTTGTTTATGTCAATTATTTTTCGTAGTTTTTTACAGGCTCCAGTATCTAGTTCCAGTTTAATACTCTACTTCAATAAATATTATATCAATAATAAATACTAGTATATCCAGTTCCAGTATTCTGGATAAAGTATAATTATTTTTTTGTTATACATATGTTCCACGTGGAGCATTAAAAAAGGGTACCATTTCTGATACCCTTCTTATTTTTATATCTCCTTTTAGATTAGATATTTTCAAATGAAGCTCCTGTTGGAGTAATTACGAACTCTACGTCAATAAATTCAAGAGAACGAGTTGGTTTGATGTAAATCTTACCTCTCATAGTGTTTGCATCAATGTCTTCAGGATCGTTAGAAACTGTTACACGGAAGTCATACAAACCTCTTTCTTTCTTAATTGCGTCCAAGATAGGGTTTACCAATCTTAAGAATTCGTTTCTTACTTGGTCATCGTTTTGTTCAAACAACAATCTTACAGAAACCGCAGAAATTAACTTTCTTGCTCTTAATAACAATCTTCTTACGTTGATTCTATCTAAAGCTGACTCTCTAACTTGTAACGTTTTGTTACCCCATATAATGGTACCTGTATCAGAGAATGTTGCGATTGGGTTAATTCTGTTCTTATATAATACGTCTCTATCGTCTAAAGTCAATTTTTTGGTTGCTTTGATTGCATTTACCAAACCTCTACTATAACCCGCAACCGCGAACCAAGGATAAGATACATTGTCAGTTAAGGCGATGTTTTTCAATACCTCACCTGTTGGTGGGATATATAATTGAGTCGCATTATCTGTGTCTCTTACTTGGATCCAAGGCCAATATGTTGCTGAGTAGTTAGAATCAATTGATGCACTATCTAAAGCCGCAACAATTTCATCTGTTGCGGTGGTACCCGTGATATTAGGTGAGTTCATAACATATAACGAATCCGCTCTATCTGTTTCAATCATATCAATCGCTTGATTAACTAATGAACTATGATCTTGGAAGTTAATACCTGGTGTTGCAAATACGTTAATATCTACAGCTTCAGGGTTTTCGTATGTCTTAATACCATCTAAATAAGCGTAATAATCTGAATTACCTACATTTGAACTGAATACACCACCATTTACTGTGTGACCTGACTTATAGATTGTTTTACCAAAGATATAAGCGTCTGTGTTAGTTCTTGTTCTTCTATAGATATCCCAACCATCTTTACCTCCATAAACCGCAAATGCAAATTTACGATAGTTGATATTTGTTAATTTATTGGTATCATCACTTGTTTGACCTTCTAAATCATAAGATGTAGTTTGAAAAATTTGTCTACTATTTGAATCAACTATTGTTGAAGCGTTTGTTGATAAATGAAAACCAAATGTTTCAGTTGTACCACTTGCACCTTTGTATTTTAACAAATCTTGATCAAATCCAACCGTAGTAGATAAACCTAAAATTACTTTTCTTATCTTATCTCCGCCTTCAATATTTGGAGCACCTGAAACGTCATATGTTTCAACGTCACCTGCGTCATTATATTTTGTTTTATAAATGATATTACCAAAGGTGTCGTTATCGGCACCGAAAGATTCATTATTTACAAAACCTTTGAAACCAGCCGGTATTGCATCCACAGGAGCGTCAGTTGCCATTGTTAACATAATTCTTTTTGAAACCAATGTATACTCACCGTCAGATGTACCAACTTTTTTACCCACATAACCTGGCATATCAGGGTTCATAGAACATCTTGAATATTTTTCTAAAACAACTTGATTATCATCAGTATCGTTGAAATCACGAACTACTAAATCAAATTCCATTGTTTCTAAATTAATGTTTTGAATGTTAATTTTAACTTGGAAGTTAGCCGCTTCTCCGTCAGAAATCGTAATAACTTGGAATAAATCAGCAACATTACCACCACGAACTTCAGATACAACCATTGGAGAAATTGTAGTATCCCAAGAATCTAAGAAATTATTTCCTTCCAACTCATAAGAAACTACTGTAGAAATACCTCTAACTAATCCTCTTTGATAAGCCGCCATTAAATAATTAGGGTAAACCTCATGTACATAAACAGGGTAATTACCATGATCTTTATCAAATGGTTCAGATCCCAATACTTTAGAAATATATTTTGAAGATGTTGTGTCAAACGTACATGTAAATTCTTTTGCTCCGTCAGTGTAACCTGTTACATTGATTGTAAATTCACCTAATGGATTAGTATCTAATGTTTGACCTGAAATTTCAGTTAAAGTGAAACTTGTATTTCCTGTTACTTCATGAATTAAAGTTTGTCCACTATAAATACCTCTTGGTCTGATAGCCGCAACAACCACATCATGATAATCTGTAGCTAATCTCGCGTCATAATCATATTGTGAAATACTCCACTTATCGGTTCCATTAGTAAATTCAAACACATATGAATAAACACCTGTAACTCCTGATTCTGAAATTGGAGTAACT
>Ga0114978_10002248_pt1 | contig 15920 bp, 13 predicted proteins | sample S_140212_EF_Meta_FD_87027 | JGI IMG/M metagenome (GOLD analysis project Ga0114978, IMG submission 87027) | Freshwater microbial communities from Lake Simoncouche, Canada to study carbon cycling - S_140212_EF_MetaG | ecosystem: Environmental > Aquatic > Freshwater > Lake | place: Lake... | reverse complement strand
CCGCTGCAGTGGGTAATCCAACTGAGCGACCAGATTGGCATAGCCTCATGCGTCAGTTGCCAGTACGTGGTCTCGTGCAACAGTTAGCGTTTCAGACAGAGTTGCAAAACTGGGTAGATTCAGCAGCCGGTGTCAAAGCAACCATCGTGACACCGATGCCACAACTGGCTTCCGAAGCATCGGTTGCTCGCCTAGCTGACGCCCTGACAGCCCACTTTGGTAAGACAGTCAAGATCGTGATTGAAAAGGGTCAAGTGGAAGGTAAGACAGTGGCTAAGGTAGATGCTCAAGTACATCAAGAAAAAAGAATGAATGCCGAGCAAATGATTGCAGCCGATCCTTTTATTCAGCAATTAGAAAAAGAGTTTGGTGCCAAAGTAGTCGGTGGCTCAGTAAAACCTCTTTAATACAAGCTGTTTATATCAATATTTAACATAAGCCCTAAGGAAATCAAGCGATGATGAAAGGTGGAATTGCTGGCCTCATGAAACAGGCTCAGCAGATGCAAGAGAAGATGAAAGTAGCGCAAGAGCAGTTATCTGCGCTAGAAGTGACTGGCCAAGCGGCTGGTGGCTTAGTCAAAGTAACGATCTCTGGTAAATACGAACTCAAGCGCGTTCAGATTGATCCAGGTGCGATGGATGATCGCGAGATGTTAGAGGACTTGATCGTCACTGCGCATACCGAAGCATTCAAACAAGTCGAAGCGGCTAGTAGCCAGTTGATGTCTGGCGCAACTGCCGGCATGCCAATGCCTCCTGGCTTTAAGTTGCCTTTCTAATTCAGTAATTCAATAGTTTATGGCACGGATAGAAGCACCTGTTGATGCGCTTGGTCGATTGATCGAGGCATTACGAGTATTGCCTGGAGTAGGCCCCAAGTCTGCTCAGCGTATGGCTTTCTATTTGTTGCAGCATGACCGTAATGGTGCTGCAGTTCTCGCCCAATCCTTAGGTGAAGCAGTGCAGACAGTTGGCCACTGCGCCCGTTGCAATACCTTCTCAGAAACCCAAATCTGTATCACTTGCTCTGATGGTCGTCGTGATCCATCCTTACTCTGTATTGTTGAGACACCTGCTGACCAAGTGATGGTGGAGCAGACTTTGAGCTTTAAAGGCAATTACTTTGTACTGATGGGTCGCCTCTCGCCACTCGATGGCATGGGTCCGAACGAAATTCATTTTGATCGCCTGCTCGCTCGCATTGAGCAACCTGATACAGGGGTAGCTATTCGGGAAGTCGTGCTAGCAACAAACTTTACTAGCGAGGGTGAAGCAACCGCCCATTACATTGGTGAAGTACTCAAAGTCAAAGGCATCAAGGTCACCCGTATTGCACGCGGCATCCCGGTGGGTGGTGAGCTTGAGTATGTCGATGCCGGCACACTAGCCAGAGCCCTGATGGATCGCCGTTAAGCAATCATCAGATAGTAATATCGGTAATGCAGTTGTTTTCAGGGCACAGCTTTAGCTCTATTGCTTGATGATCAAATCCCCATCTGTCACTACAGCGACATAAAGACTAGGTAAATTACTCCTTTTTGGGGATAATTTGGGTTGCGACACCCTTGGGCTTCAATCTCAAGCTGTGTTTGCCTAGTTTTCTCTATCGGTATGTAGCCACTGTTTTGATGCACTGGCACCCAAAGAAATTGTGAATGACCCGCAAGTTTTATCTACTCCTCCTGTTGAGCATTTTGTGCACTTTTCTCGGAGCTACTGCGTACGCGCAGAGGGCAGGGTCAGGCGCCGACCAAATTGCCAGTTTTGCTAATGATATTTCCTGGTTGCCAACAGAGGGTGAGGTATTCGGTTTACCGGTAAATATCCATGGCCAAACTACTTACGTTAACCAACGCTATAACAATTTCACCTCCAGTTACTCTGGTGTAAATAGTTTGTCTGAGTTGAAGTCGATGAGCTATACCTGGTCTGGCACTTTATTCTTAGGTGCGCGCTTAGCCCCAAACACGGATGTGTATTTCAATCCCGAAGTCATTTCTGGCGCGCCATTTTCTGGCCTGGTAGGTTTAGGTGGCTTTACTAATGGCGAGGGCAGTAAAGCGACTAGTACGCAAGCCAAGTTTTATTCTGCCCGCGCTTTTTTGCGTCATACGATTAACCAAACTGGCGATAAAGTCGTTTTGGAGAATGATGCCAATCAAATTACGCAAACAGTTAGCAGCAACCGCGTAGTTGTCACTGCTGGTCAGTTTTCTACTTTAGATATTTTTGACGATAGCCGTTACGCTAAAGACCCTCGGATCCAGTTCATGAACTGGGGCAATATGACCTACCTCGCGTATGACTACGCTGCTGATGCGCGTGGCTACAGTACTGGCCTAGCGGGCGAGTGGTACTTAGATAACTGGGTAATGCGGGCCTCTCGGATGCTGACACCGAAGAACCCCAACGGCCGTGACCTCAATTGGCAAGTGTTCAATGCTTATGGCGATCAATTCGAAATCGAGCGTCAGCATCATATCGCTGAGTTACCTGGCAAGGTTAGTGTGCTGGCCTATCGTAACAAAATGATTTTGGCCAGTTTTGCCGATGCGACGAACTATGTGATTGCGAATAACGCCCAAGGCACACAAGCGATTAACAATGTGCGCAATAACTATCAATATAAAACCGGTATTGGACTTAACGGTGAACAAGCCTTAACCAAAAACTTAGGCATCTATGGGCGTGCGTTTACTTCTGATGGTCGCACCGAGACCATGTCGTTTACCGAAGCTGATAACTCTATGTCAGTAGGTATGGGTTTGAATGGTACGAGCTGGACTCGGCCCAGCGATACGGTTGGTATCTCGATGATGCAAAACGGACTATCGAGCTATCGCAAGAACTATTTGCAAACGGGCGGGGTGTCTTACTTTATTGGCGATACATCCAACCCTTACGCTGGCCCAAATCGGACTATCTCCTATCGTCCAGAGCGCATTGCTGAGGTCTATTACAACGCATTAGTCATTAAAAATGTCCTAGCGGGATTGAACTTTCAGCATGTTCAAAATCCCGCCTACAACTCAGCCCGTGGCCCTGTCAACATCATGTCTTTTAGGATTCATGCTGAGTTTTAAGTGTTTTACTGAGCTATTGGCTAGATTCAAATTGATTATTATGTTTAGAATCAACGGTTTAGGTATTTCTATTTATTCGACTTTTGGATTTTGTCCCCTATAATCCTTAAAACCCCCTGAAATGGGTGTGGATCTGATCTAAATCGGCTTCAGGGGCTATAAAAATGGCATTTGATTGATTTAGGGGTAGCCGCATTTGTTAATACACGGCACACGAAATACGAGCGTAGTTCATCTACTCAAAAGCATTGCACCATCTGCAATCGCTTCTTTTGTCGTTTGCCTCTCTGTTTTTTCAGCAACTGCTTTTGCACAAAGCGCTGCTAGCAATAACACGCCTGCCAGCGTGACAGTGCAGTCTGGTGATGCACTTGCTACGCCGCCCAATGTGGCACCCAGTCCTAAAGCGACTGAATTATTTACACCAGTAACTACGGCCAATACGCCGAAGATTTATAGCAAGCCGCTTGCTAGCGGTCCTGCCGAGATGGATCTGCGTCAGCTTTGGAATGAACTCAAGACTAATAATCCGCAACTCTCATCATTGCGTGAATCCTACTTATCTGCCAAAGCAACCGTGCCCCAGATTGCTGCACCAGCCAACCCACAAGTCGGCCTAGTATGGTCAGGGATGCCCGCGAATTCTCCATTTGCTTTAGGTGCTGCTAATACGCCATCACAACAATATCCTGGTGGCATCAGCAATAACAACGCAATTTCAATTGCACAACCGTTTCAGTTTCCAGGTAAGAAAAGTTTGGCTGCCGATATTGCCAATACCAATGCCGAGGCACTCTTTGCCAGCTCTGAATCGACCTATCTGCAGTTAGGTGCGCAGCTCTCAACCTTGTTCTACAACGCGCTCTCCGCACAAAAGCAATTGCAAGTATTAAAAGAGTCCGTGGTGCGTTCAGAGATGATTAAGAATGTCGCTAAAGCGCGTTACTCTAATAATGCTTCAGCTTATGTTGAGTATCTCAACGCGCAAGTAGCGCAAAGTGCTGCGCAAGCCGATCAGTTTAATGTGGAGCGCCAGCTGCAAGTTGCAATCAATAACATCAATACCTTAGTTGGCCGCCACTCGCGTGAAAAGTTAGTTCTGCGGGCTGATGTGCGCCGTGCACTCACTGGTGTACCAAGCTTAATTGAGTTAGAAGATTACGCAGAGAGCAGTCATCCCGCTTTAAAAAGTTCAGCTTTGCAATTAGAGGCTGCCCGTAAAGGGGTGGATCTAGCCAAGAAAGCGTATCTGCCCGATTTTCAGGTGATCGGTTCTTCTTATACACCGCGCGGCCCCTTTGCATCGAATAATGGCGCACTCTTTTATCAGTTTGAATTAGATTTAATTATTCCCTTATATTTCTTTACCAAAGAAAAATACGGGGTAGAGCAGGCGCAGCGTAATCAGGCAGCAGCCGAGGCGGGTAATATATCGAATCGTCAGCAGATCGTGCTAGCCATCAATACTGCCTACGCCGTATATGAACAAGCCAAGAATCAAACCCAGTTCTTAAGGGATCGCCAGGTACCGCAGGCTGATGCAGCCTATAAGGTCGGTCTGACCCAGTATTCTAATAATGGCCAAGGATTTAATGATTTGTTGACTGCGCAAACCCAATTGCGTAACTTAGAGATTGCGTTAGCGCAGGCAGAAAGTAATTTATTGCAAGCGCAAGCAGTATTGATGGTCTCATCAGGCAAAGAGCCTTTTTAAGGAGTAGTGTTTGATTGACAAGATAATGGCGTTTCTAAAACGGTTGACCGATAAGGTAAAGCCGATTTTGCATAAGGGTGCCAGCCAAGGCTTGAATCATGCCAATGTGGCTGCGACTAGCTTAGCGGATTTGTATTGGAATCTTTCTCCGCAAAATCGTCAACGCGTTCGCTTAGCCGCATTTGCCTTTGCTATCTTGTCGCTTGGCATCGTCTTGGGTCGCGTCACGAACGTCAACCGTAATGTCAAAATTGAAACCTCGGATAAAACGCTTAAAGTAGAAAAGACGGGCGTACTGGAATTGAAATTACCAGGTATCACCCTCAACCCTGAGGTTTATGTATTTCAGTTGGCTGAAAAAGTCCAAGTACCAATCAATATTAAAGTGCCAGGCCGTTTGGCATTTAATGCCGAAAAATCGAAAGTACTTTCAGCGCGAGCTCCTGGTAGGGTAGAGCGTATCTATGCTTTTGATGGCGCCGCAGTAGAGGTCGGCTCACCAATTGTCGAGCTGTACAGTCCAGAGTTCCTCTCAGCTCAGCAAGAGTATTTGTTGTCCTCTAAAACAGCACAAGTATTAGAAAGTAGCAAAACTATGAGCGATTTGCTCGGTGATGCTCGCATTACTCAGCAAGCTGCTGCCAACCGCATGAGAAACCTGGGCGCAGGTGATGGCGACATTAAGAGTATTGAAGCCACTGGCAAGACTACGAGTAATTTGATCATGCGCTCACCTTTAAAGGGGGTGGTAGTCAAACGTAATGTCGAGCCAGGTACTGCAGTGAGCTCGGGGGATGTCATTACTACTTTGGCTGATCCAAAGCAGCTTTGGTTTTTAGGCAATATCTTTGAGCAAGATTTTCGTTTCGTAAAGCAAGGTCAAAAAATGATCTTGCGTCTTGAGGCTTACCCAGACAAAGAGTTTGTGGCATACGCTAATTACATTGCACCCACGATTGATCCCCAAACCCGTGCGTTACTGATTCGTGCCGATGTTGACAATACCGATGATTTCTTACGACCTGATATGTATGCTACGGGTTTGCTGACAACGGGTGTTGCCGATGCGATTGTTGTGCCTCAGTCAGCAGTAGTGCGCATAAGGGAAAATCGCTTTGCCATTATTAAAGTTGGACCAGAGACCTATCGCCGGGTACCGATTAAAGGTTATGACCTCACTAGCAAGGCCTTCGCAATTACCGAAGGTGTAGAGCAGGGCTGGCAAGTCTTGTCAGAGGGCGCAGTTTTGTTAAATGACCGCTTTGCCAAGCAGGAGGACTAAGTGAGCGTCTTTACCTCCTTTATTCGAGGGGTCATCGAGAAGCGTGTACTAGTCATTTTCGCTTCTATCGTGCTACTAGGTCTAGGCATGCTCAGTTTGAGTAAGTTGCCGATTCAGCCATACCCAGGTGTTGCGCCATTAACCATTCAAGCAATTTCTCAATGGCCAGGCAGGAGTACGACTGAGGTAGAGCAGCAGGTCACTATTCCAGTAGAAAATGCCTTAGCTGGTATTCCCGGATTACAGGCGTTTCGTTCGGTATCGCTGTTTGGTTTGTCAGTGGTTACGCTCAAGTTCAATGACACTGCTGATCCATTCAAAGTGCGTCAAATATTTATTGCCAATTTAGCTAACGTAGCCTTTCCATCAGGGGTAACTTCGAGTGTTAGTCCAGACTCTGATGCAACGGGCGAGATCATGCGTTATGAGGTGCGTTCAGAATTCGCTAACTCTGCTTATCTCAAGACTTTACAAAATTACGAGATCTATAAAGAGCTCAAACAAACTCCTGGCGTAGCGGATATTTCTTCTTTTGGCGGTAGGGTGCGCCAGTATCAAGTGATTGTTAGCCCTGAAAGCTTGCAATCCAAAGGTATATCCGTTAATCAATTGATCTTGGCCTTGACTAATGCCAATAGCAATACCGGTGGTGGCTTGTTACCTGCTGGTGAGCAGCAGTTTGTGGTACGAGGTGTAGGTCTTCTTAAAGATATCTCTGACATCAAACAAGTCATTGTCACCACGAACAATGGTGTGCCGATTCGCATTGGTGATGTAGCGAAAGTCGAGATTGGTAATGCACCCCGCTTAGGGATGTTCCAGTTCAATGACAACCCAGACTCAGTAGAAGGCATTGTTTACTTGCGTCGTGGCGAGAATGCTTCTGAAGTCCTAGCTCGCGTCCGCAATACGGTTGATAACATTAATAAGCATGTATTGCCACCCGGCATCGAAGTAAAACCTTTCTACGATCGCCAAGTACTACTTGATATTACTGTCGGTACAGTCAAGCACACTTTGTTCTTCGGTATCTCTTTAGTGTTAGCAGTATTGTTTTTATTCTTGGGCAATATTCGCGCTGCTGCGGTAGTGGCTGCCGTGATTCCCTTGGCGCTGTGCGTCTCCTTTATTCAGATGCATCTCTGGAGTGTGCCAGCAAACCTAATTTCTTTAGGTGCGATTGACTTTGGCGTGATCGTGGACTCCGCAGTGATTTTGACGGAAAACGTCATGCGTCACTTAGAGGAGGGCGGTAAGCGCCTCAACCAAAGCATCATCATGGCCACCAGTGAAGTGCAGCGCGCCATGATTTACTCTACCGGCATCATCATCGTGGCGTATTCTCCCTTGTTCTTTATGGGTGGTGTTGAAGGCATTATCTTCAAGCCGATGGCATTTACGATGGGCTTTGCCTTGATCGCCGCCATGATTTTGAGTTTGACTTTCTTGCCAGCGATGATTTCTTTGGTGTTTGGTGAAAACTTGCAGCACAAACCACCATCATTCATGACCAAGATTTTGGCTAGCTACAAACCCTTGCTCAGAAAGTGGATGGATCGTCCTTTAACGGTTTTCTCAGTAGCCGTTTTTGTCTTGGGCTTAACACTACTCAGCATGACTCGCTTGGGTACAGCATTCTTACCCACCCTAGAAGAAAATAATATTTGGTTGCGCGTGACTTTACCTAACACGGTAGATTTAAATTACTCTGTCAAGATTGCTAATCAATTGCGTGAAACCTTTATGAAGCAGCCCGAGATTGACAAGGTTGCGGCACAGATTGGTCGACCTGATGATGGTACGGACTCTACTGGCGTATTTAACCAAGAGTACGGTCTGTATCTCAAGAGCCCAGAAAATATGCCAAGCGGATCATCTAAGAAACAGTTGATTGCCAATCTGGAGGTCGAGCTTAATAAGATTCCAGGCATTACCTATAGCTTCTCGCAATACATTCAAGATAACGTGAATGAAGCTTTATCCGGCGTGAAGGGGGAGAACTCGGTCAAGATTTATGGTCCTGATCTTGAGGTACTGGATCAAAAGGCTCACGAGGTGATTAATCAACTCAAGAAAGTCCGCGGCGTTGCAGACGAGGGCATTCTCAAAGAATTGGGTCAGCCTACTCTGAACATCCAGATTGATCGTGAGCGTGCATCCCGTTATGGCATCAATTTCAATGATATTCAGACAGTAGTCGCCAATGCAATTGGTGGTGCTGCCGTCACCAACTTGCTAGAAGATGAAAAAACCTTTGGCATTGCCATTCGTCTAAATGAAATCAATCGTAATGACGTTGCCGATATTAGCCAGCTATTAGTCGACTCTCCAGATGGCACGAAGATCCCGCTGGCCTTGGTTGCGAAGATTCAATTGACTGATGGCCCATTCTTTATTTATCGCGAAGCTGGTAAACGCTATATCGCGATCAAATTTAGCGTGCGCAATCGTGACTTAGGTAGCGCTGTCGAAGATGCGCAATTTTTGGTCGAGAAAAATATCACCTTGCCGCCGAATTACTCAATTAGTTGGGATGGCCAGTTCAATCAGATGAAGCAAGCCCAGAAAAAATTGATGGTGATTGTACCTTTAGCGCTCCTAGGTATCTTCTTGCTGCTAGTGAGTGCCTTTGGCAATTTCCGTGATGCTTTTATTGTCATGATCAATGTGCCATTCGCTGCGATTGGTGGCGTAGTTGCCTTACACCTTGCAGGGGAGACCTTAAGTATCTCGGCATTTTTTGGCTTCCTATCGCTCTTTGGGATTGCGATTCAAGATGGGGTGATCTTGATCTCCTTTATTAATAAAACCGCGGCTACGGAGCATAGTCAGATGAAAGACGTCATGGTTGAGGGCGCCTCTTTGCGGGTCCGTCCAGTCTTGATGACCGCTGCGCTATCTGGTCTTGGTCTTTTGCCAGCAGCGCTATCTCAATCAATTGGTTCAGAAGCGCAACGCCCATTGGCTTTGGTGATCGTGGGTGGCATGGTGACCACCACAATCCTTACACTCTTGGTATTACCAGTAATTTATGGCTGGTTTAGAGGCCGTGCCTTAACTCAAGCCAATCCCGTCTAATCGAAGAAAGCACTACGTATTCATGAGTGATCGTCAACCGCATATTTTAGTATCCAATGACGATGGCTATTTAGCCCCAGGTTTACTAGCCTTAGTGAATGCAGTGCGGCCTTTGGGTCGCATTACGGTGATTGCTCCAGAGCAAAATCACAGTGGCGCCTCTAACTCACTGACTCTCTCTAGACCACTATCGATTCATCGTGTGGCGGGTGGTGAGCGTGATGGTTTCTTCTTCGTTAATGGCACTCCAACGGATTGCGTTCACGTTGCCATGACTGGATTTTTAGATGAGAAACCGGATCTGGTCATCTCTGGTATCAATCAAGGTGAGAATATGGGTGAAGATGTCCTGTACTCTGGGACAGTAGCCGCAGCGGTTGAGGGTGTGATGTTTGGTGTGCCAGGGATTGCGTTTTCACAAATTGATCGAGGCTGGAATCGGATTGAGGATGCTGCCAAAGCGGCTCACGATATCGTAGCGCAAATGCTGGTTTCTGCGCTTGCTAGAACCGAGGGCACAGCAACCTTACTCAATGTCAATATTCCCAATCGTCCCTATGCTGATCTGTATCGCTGGCGTGTTACCCGTTTGGGCAATCGCCATCACTCTCAGCCAGTAGTCGTACAAGATAGTCCGCGCGGCGACAAGATTTATTGGATTGGCGCAGCAGGCGATGTCAAAGAAGGCTCTGAGGGAACTGACTTTCATGCGATTAATGAAGGCTGCATCTCGATCACACCAATGCAATTGGATTTAACGCATCACGCACGCTTAGCAGCAATGCGTGCAACGGGTTGGGATCGCGGTTGAAGGCACCCACTGAGCGTTTTGCAGCCTATCGACAGGCCTTAGCGGCGAAGGTCCATGCTAGCGGTGTGAAGCACGGCAAAACCTTAGAGGCGATTGCTACGGTTCCGCGCCATGCTTTCATGGACGCTGGATTACATGCCCAAGCTTATGAAGATACGGCATTACCGATTGGTCATGAGCAAACGATATCAAAACCCTCGGTAGTAGCACGCATGATCGAGTTGCTGCATAAACCCAAGCATTCATTAGGTAAAGTCTTAGAAATTGGTACAGGTTGCGGTTATCAAGCTGCGGTACTCAGTCTATTGGCTGATGAGGTGTATTCCATCGAGCGGATTCGTTCGCTGCACGATATGGCTAGAGCAAAACTACGCCCATTTCGGATTAATAATCTGCGCCTGATTTATGGTGACGGTATTTTGGGCTTGCCACAGGCTGCCCCATTTGACGGCATTATTCTGGCAGCCGCAGGTTTGGGTATCCCAGATGCACTATTAGATCAATTGGCTATTGGCGGGCGCCTAGTAGCTCCTGTTGCCAAAAATGAAAAAGAGCAACAACTGGTGATGGTTGAGAGAATGAGCTCCCAGCGCTATCAAAGAACTGTGCTGGACGGGGTCTTTTTTGTCCCCTTACAATCAGGGGTAGTATGAAATCGAGAGCCATTTCCAATTCCATGACCCATTTATCTAAAAGCTTTCTTATCGCAATCCTGTCAGCATCCTTGGTGCTGATCGCTGGATGTACTACGCCCCGCACTAAACCTGCAGTCGTGACTGATCGCTCTGCAGGCGCGCCTCCTCCTGCTGCCACTGAACAGCCAGTCCCGCCTGGTTACTATCGCGTTAAAAAAGGTGACACCTTAGCGCGGATTGCTTTAGATCACGGTCAAGCACCGCGCGATGTGGCGCAGTGGAATACTGCTGCCAACCCCAGTTTTAATCCCAATGTGATTGAGATTGGTGACTTGGTAATCGTTAAGTCGCCAGCAGGCGCGAAAGTCATCAAACCAGTTGATAAAAAAACCACTGCCGGTGGAGATAAAGGCGCAGATAAAGTAGACGCTTCTACTTCTACTTCAACTCCCGCAGAAGCTAGCAAACCTGAAGTCGTTGCAGAGCCGGGTATTCGTTTGTCTTGGCCAGCCAAAGGTAAGGTCACAGGTGAATTTAATGAAGCCAATAAAGGGATTGATATTGCCGGTAAAGTCGGTGAGCCAGTACTAGCTGCCACTGATGGCAAAGTAGTCTATGCCGGTAATAGCTTGCGAGGCTATGGCAACTTAGTGATTGTGAAACATGACAATACCTATCTCACAGCCTATGCTCACAATAGTAAGCTGATAGTCAAAGAGGGCGATAGTGTGCGTAAGGGGCAGAAAATTGCCGAGATGGGTGATACCGATACCAATGCACCAAAACTCCATTTTGAATTACGCGTGAATGGCAAGCCAGTTAATCCAACGCCGTATTTGCAGTAAGCCTGCAGCGATAGCATAAGAGGCCATGGCCACCGTCCTTGTCTTTGATATTGAAACCATTCCAGATGTAGCGGGATTGCGCCGTCTAGATGATTATCCGGCCGCGATGAGTGATGCTGAAGTAGCTGCAAAAGTGATGGCAGAACGTGCCGCTAAAACCGGTAGCGATTTTTTACCACTCTTCTTGCAAAAAATTGTGGCCATCTCCTGTGTTATTCGTAGAACCACCAAAGAAGGCGCACCGCAAATCAAAGTGGGTACCTTGGGCACAGAACAAGATGATGAGAAAGTCTTGATTCAGGCTTTCTTTGATCTGATTGAAAAGTACACCCCGCAACTCGTCTCTTGGAACGGCAGTGGCTTTGATTTGCCTGTCCTGCACTACCGTGCGCTTGCCAATCATATCCAGGCTCCCCGTTATTGGGAGATGGGGGAGAGTCAAGAGGCCGATAGTCGTGACTTTAAGTGGAATAACTACATCGGTCGTTATCACATGCGGCACTTAGATCTGATGGATCTCTTGGCGAAATTCAACGGCAGAGCCAATGCACCATTAGATGGTTTAGCCAAACTCTGTGGCTTTCCAGGAAAGATGGGTATGGATGGCAGTCAAGTGTGGCCTGCCTATCAAGAGGGTAAGCTCAATGACATTCGGCGCTATTGCGAGACCGATGTGGTCAATACTTATCTGATGTATTGCCGTTTCCAATTACTCCGTGGCGGATTTTCTCTTGCGGAATACCAAGAAGAAATTAATTTCGTGAAAGCCTATTTAGAAAAAGAAGCCAAAGAACCGAACGGTGGCCAGTGGCAAGAATATCTCCAAGGTTTTACGCCGGATGCGTAGAGGAGATAAGCCAGTCAATATTGAAGTGACTGAGCCAATCAGAGTTGAAGCACTCGATTTAGATGCCCAAGGAATTGCCCGCTTAGCACCGAATGAGGAAGACATCCCGAGTGACCTAGATGCCGGCCAGAGCGGTAAAGTCATTTTCATTAAGGGTGCACTCCCTACTGAGTTAGTCACTTACACCATCACCAGCGATAAAGCCCGCTTTAGTAAAGCTAAGTTGCGCGATATCCTCAAGCCTGCTGTCTTTCGGGCAGAGCCCAAGTGCGCAGCTTTTGGTATCTGTGGCGGCTGTACTATGCAGCATTTAGATATTCGAGCGCAAGTCGCGATGAAGCAACGCGTTCTTGAGGATGATTTACAGCACATCGCTAAAGTAAAGCCAGAAGAAATGTTACGACCGATGGGGGGCCCTACTTGGGAGTATCGCCATCGTGCACGACTGAGCGTAGTCAATCGTTCCATTAAAAAAGGTACGGTCTTAGTGGGCTTTCATGAGGGTAAGAGTGCTTATGTAGCCGATATGTTGGCCTGCGAGATTTTGCCAAAGCACGTTTCTGATCTTTTGCCAGAGATGCGCAAGTTGGTGATGGGTTTATCGATTGTGGATCGGATGCCGCAAATCGAGATTGCCGTCGGTGAGCCAGAAGATCCCCAATCAGATGATCCTCAGAAAAATAAGCCCGTCACTGCTTTAGTGTTTCGTAATCTCCAAGCCTTAACACCTGTAGATGAGGCTTTACTGCGTGAGTTTGCAGACTTACATCAGGTGTGGATCTGGCTTCAACCTAAGGGGAATGAGACCGCTGCGCCGTTTTATCCTGAGACCGGCAAGCTTTGCTATCGCTTACCCGAGTTTGAAATCGAGTTGCCATTTAAGCCCACAGACTTTACGCAGGTGAATCACATGATGAATCGCACCTTAGTGAGTAGGGCGATTCGGATGCTCGAGCCCAAAGCAAGCGATCGTGTACTCGATTTATTTTGTGGCATTGGTAACTTCACCTTACCGCTTGCACGTAAAGCGCAACAAGTATTAGGTATCGAAGGCTTAGAAATGTTAACGACTCGTGCAAAAACCAATGCAGAACATAATGGCTTGGCAAGTAAAGTCAGTTTTATGCGCAGTGATTTGTTTGAGGTGAGCACCGAAACCATTTCTGCATGGGGTAAAGCAGAGCGCTGGTTAATGGATCCACCTCGCGAAGGTGCGATGGAAATCTGTAAAGCGCTGGTAGATTTACATCTTCAGAGAAGTGATTTATTGCCACAACGTATTGTGTATGTGTCTTGTAATCCCAAAACCTTAGCGAGAGATACAGAGATCTTGTGCCACCACGCTGGCTATACCCTCAAAGCTGTGGGGATCATCAATATGTTCCCGCATACCTCTCATGTTGAGTCGATTGCACTGTTTGATCGCTAAACTGCCCAATCCAGGCGCTAATCCAGTGCGTGATGCATTATTGCGGTGCAATATAGATGATTAGCAGTTTTGCACAGGGGTAGATTAGAACCGTACAGCGAGGTGTAGCTGCTAAGGTCTTAAAGAATATTGGAGAGCGTCATGAGGCCCTCAGATAGTTTTGCAATTTTGTTGATTCTAATTGCACTGTCATATGCGGTGAGCATGTTTGTAGCGAGCTAATTTAGGATATACAACAGTTGCATCAAAAATAAATACTGCTTTGTGATATTGCGTGATAAAACTACGTTTTATATTTCAACTTCACTTAAGGGTACTTTATGAAATCAATGATTGGCCTCACGCTTGGCCTTGGTATGAGTTTTCTCGTCAATGCGCAAACGATCCCCACTTTAGCCAAGGTCTACAGCGGCAATACCGTTGAAACCTCAATGAATGCCTCTCAAAAGAATCCCAAAACCCAAAATCAGAATGTCAATGCCACATTAACTGTATTGAAGCAAGATGGTCGACATGTTGAATTTACATATCAAAACCCGAATTACAAAGCCTATGAAATTGGTACGATCTCAGCGGATGGTACGAAATTGCAAATTGCTTATAAGGGCGGCTTTGGGGTCTATGACATTAGTCAAAATAAATTAGTTGGCTGTGGATCAGGGCGAGTGAGTGAAGGTCCCGTTAGCCAATGGATTAATACCTACTATGCCTGGTGTGACGATTTAACAGCTAAGTAATCATCAATTCTTGTCTGGACAAAATAATAAAGGCGCCTAAAGCGCCTTTATTAATGAGAGAAAGATCTTTCTTAGTCTCGATTGCCGCCAACAATGCCCAAGAGAGCCAGTAAGTTGGTGAAGACGTTGTACACATCTAAGTAGATAGCCAAGGCAGCCATGATGTAGTTTGTCTCGCCACCATTGATGACGCGCTGGACGTCAACCAAGATGAACGCAGAGAAGATAGCGATAGCCAAAACCATCACCGTCAACATCAAAGCAGGCAACTGCAACCAAATGTTTGCCAGAGAAGCAACGATCAAGAGCAGTACACCGACCATCAACCACTTGCCCATACCAGAAAAATCACTCTTGCTCACAGTAGCAATCGTTGCCATCGTTGCGAAGATCGCCGCTGTGCCACCGAAAGACAGCATGATGAGGGTTGCACCGTTGCTGTAGCTATTGAGGGTAAAGCCAACGAGGCGGGACATCATGATGCCCATGAAGAAGGTAAAGCCCAGCAAGAGCAGAACGCCTATGCCAGTCTCTTTATTCTTTTCAATTGCCCAGAAGAATCCAAAAGCTACTGCCATGAAAACAATAAATCCAATAAATGGACTTTCAGCGAAAAGGGAAAAACCCATCGCTACACCTAGCCAAGCGCCAATGACAGTAGGCACCATCGACAGTGCCAACAGGGCATAGGTATTACGCAGTACGCGGTTGCGTACTTGGACGGTGCTAATTGAGCCTGCTTGGCCAAAGCCGTAAGAGTTCAGATCACTCATATTGACTCCTTCTTTTCAAAGTAAATACATGAGCCCATCGAGGGGCTGTTGACAGTAAGTATAGACAAAACACCTCAATTTCAAGTCCCCCATTAAAAGACCTACAAATTAAGGGTTTATACCTTGTAAATTCAAGGGCTTAGCCCTACACCCATAAGGGTAAATACGGTCAGACAATGTATAATTCGGGGGTCGCTGAGCTGGGATGGCCCTTTTGGCCTAAAGAGACCCGACTTGGCAAATACCTTTGAAATCACTATTGGAGTCTTGAATGGCAATTGAACGCACCCTCTCTATTATCAAACCTGATGCTGTCGCTAAAAACGTCATCGGCAAAATCTATGATCGTTTTGAATCGGCTGGTTTGAAGATTGTGGCGTCCAGAATGGCGCATCTTTCACAATCTGAAGCAGAGCAGTTCTACGGCGTTCACAAAGACCGTCCTTTCTTCAAAGATTTGGTGAGCTTCATGATTTCAGGTCCTGTCATGATTCAAGTATTGCAAGGTGAGGGCGCAATCGCTAAGAATCGCGATTTGATGGGCGCAACGGATCCTAAGAAGGCTGATAAAGGCACGATCCGTGCAGATTTTGCTGACAGCATCGATGCCAATGCAGTCCACGGTTCTGACGCTCCTGAAACAGCTGCTGCGGAAGTTGCATTTTTCTTCCCAGGCATGAATGT
>Ga0114978_10002246_pt1 | contig 15928 bp, 23 predicted proteins | sample S_140212_EF_Meta_FD_87027 | JGI IMG/M metagenome (GOLD analysis project Ga0114978, IMG submission 87027) | Freshwater microbial communities from Lake Simoncouche, Canada to study carbon cycling - S_140212_EF_MetaG | ecosystem: Environmental > Aquatic > Freshwater > Lake | place: Lake... | reverse complement strand
GTATGCCTTATGTGTTCTGCTTAAAGTATTACGATCCTTGCTTGACTTCCCCCAAATTTTCTGCTATGCTGGATGTATGACAAATAAAGAAATATCAGACCTATTGGACAAAGAGTCTTATCGCATCTGGGACACTACTAAGGTTATTAAGAACCAAGACTACCATGATGGTCTAGTCAAGGGTCTTAAGATGGCTGCTAAGTTAGTGGCTAAACTGTGACACACAACTGCGCTTATGATTTAGATTTAGATGGCTCTGTAACCTGCAATATTTGTGGAGCTATGGATGATGATATGGATACCAACATTTTTGAGACTCAGGTAGACTTTGAATAAGAACGAATGTAGCCATACTTGGTATATGCGTGAGGCAGGCATTACATGTACCAAATGCTTGATCTTGTGGCATAAGGGGCTAGACCAGGAAAACTAACCAATAGTGCCCGTATCGGGCATTGGAAGGTTTGTAACCTCTATACAGCGCCGAACTTTAAAACATATTTTCGGCTTGACTTTATAGCACAAAGCGATATAATTAGTATATGTGTGATTGTAGAGTATGTCAGTTAGAGTTTATGTATCCCGCCGAAATTGACGGGGTAATAGGCAAAGTCTTTGAATATATTACAGAAGAACTAACTAATTAGTTCCAGTTAAAAGTAATACCAGTTAGCACAGTAGTAGCATCAGTTGTATAAACATCTAGTCCCAACGTTTCAGCCAGTACACCAAAAGAATCACCAGGAGTAGTTTGTCCAACAGAATTACTATCTCTTGCGTTTAAAGCAAAAGTAGTTCCATTAAGAGATGTATAAGCAGGTGCAGTAATTCCTGATATAGTTATGATTGTATCAAGAGGAATTGAGTTAAGAGTGCTAGGCAAAGCATCGCTCCAAAAAAACGTTGACCCTGCTAACAAAATACCTGGACGCAAATACGTAAGGCCGCCATGTGGTGCCACCTCAGTAAGAATATAACTATATGCAAATCCGCCACCACCACCTGCTGCTACTGCTGTAAAGTTTCCTGGTCCTACTAATAATCCTGGGCCTGCTACTGTATTTGCCATATAACCTTCCTTTAAGATATAACCTAATTACATCAGTATTTTGTATTTCTGGTTATCTACCATAATCGTCTTCAATGCGTTCTATATCGTCTTCCCCAAAATATGTGCCTGTTTGTACTTCTATGAACTCTACAGGGGTATCTAGGGCTTCTATCCTATGTAAATCCCCTGCTTTTATATCTATAGACTGACCTTCTGTCATAATTCTTTTTTCACCATTAATGGTAACGGACGGGGATCCAGAAATAATGAACCAATGCTCACTTCTAAACTTATGTTTTTGATAAGATAATTTATGTCCAGCATTTACATGTATAATCTTAGATTTATAATTATCTCCTTCACCTAAAATTATATAGTATCCCCATGGGCGTATGTCTTTCATGGTTATAAGTCAACCCATTCAGTATTGTGAATATTAGTGAGCCCATGTAAAACTTCTCCATTTTGATCTAAAGTTTCACAATAAAATAATGGCTTGGCGCTTGGTGATATTGAATAAAATTTTGTATTTTTTTCTTTATCAAATAAAAATAAATCTATAGGCATATTGTAAATTGTATCTACAAAATTTTTATATTTTTTTGCACCATCTCTACTAATAACATAAGAAAGTGTAGATCTGTCTTGAAATCCAAGACACATATAGCTTAATCCAACATCATGTAATAAAGCATCATAATATTCATTTCTTTTAGGATGAACATATAATGTTGCTATATCAAAATCATATGGAAGATCTAAAATATATTTATAAACATTTTCTAAAAAATCATCAGAAAGATTAGCATCATCTTCTATTACAATCAATAAATCATATTCTGAATTTAACAGTTTAGTCCAAGAATCATAATGACTAACCATGCATCCTATATCACCATATCTTAGCTTTCCAGATATGTTAAGTTTATTATAATTATCTTTATAATAGTTTAATTCATTAATGTTTGATATTTTGTGCGTTTGAGTATAAAGATACGAGATTTTATTTTTTAATTTTTCTTTTATTGACAAAACGTTTTTGTCTCTGCTGGAAGAAACTTCTGATCCTGACTCAATATGTAACACAGTGTAAGCTAAATTATGCATTTTTTATTCATATCTGTGTTTTTATCCAGTCTGTTATTGTTATTTTGGGCTCCCAGCCCATTTGTGTTTTAATTTTTGTTGTATCTGATAAAGTTTCTTTTGCCTCGCCCAATCTTGGAGGTATAAAAACAACATTACTGGATATCATATCTGCTATTTCTAATATAGAATAATTCTTTCCACCGCCTACATTAAACACTTCACCATAGTTATTTAATTTTACATTCATTGCTAATAAATTTGCACTTATTACATCTGATATATGTGTAAAATCTCTTCTTTGTGTACCATCGCCTACAATAGTAAGAGGCATTCCTTCTTTATTTTGTTTCAAAAATAAACCAATAACTGGTGCGTAATGACCTTTTGTTGGTTCACGATGCCCGTAAACATTAAAATATCTTAAAGTTATTGTTTCAAGTCCATACAAATCAAAATACATTTTACAAAGTTTATCTCCCGTAACTTTTGATATGGAGTATGGATTTAAACAATCTTCTTGTTGTGTTTCAACATTTGGTAAAGAATTTTTTCTTCCATAATAAGATGAAGTAGTTGAGTAAATAACTCTTTTTACTTTATTTTCTCTTGATGCTTGAAGGACATTTGCAGTTCCTAAAACATTTGTTTTAATTGCTAATAATGGGTTAATAATTGCAGGTTGTATTCTTGCTTCAGCTGCTAAATGAAATACGTAATCTATATTTTTAAACAATGGCAATATTTCTTCATAATTACATATGTCGTATTTATAATTTTTAGCTTTATCATTCCAATAAAATTTTTCATGCACCCCAGAGCTTTCGTTATCTATAACTGTTACATTATGCCCTAAATGTAAAAGACTATCAACTATATTTGATCCAATAAATCCAGCACCACCTGTTACTAAAATATTCATTGCTATTCCTCTTTTAAAAATTCTAAAAATATGTCAACATTATTAATGTAATCTTTTACTAATGGATTTTCTGTCCATTGGTCATAGTCACCATTTGACCACTGTTTGCTTCCATAAATATGTCTAACATATTTCCCTTGAAAAGCATCCCAATCATCTCCCCCATAACAATAAAATTTATTTTTTATTGATTGCTCTGCATTATTAATTATATCATATTCAGTAATTAATAACTGACTTTTTATTTCTAAAGCGTCAAAAATTCCTTTTGTCCAAACCCAAGGGCCAGTTAGTCTATGTACAAAATGTGATCTTGAGTAATCGGGATTATCAAATCCTTTTTTCATTCTTTCAATTACTGAACCAATTATTTTATTTTCTGGAGAAGCGGCAAAAGTCCATTGGCAAAACCCTGTATTAAATTCTGGAGAAACTATCATGTCGTATTCATTTTTTATCCATGCGTCTATGGGAGTTAGGCATTCCGTATCTAGATCTGCATAAACTCCACCATATTTATAAATTACTAAATATCTCCATATATCCCCACGCATAACTGAAACGGGAACAGAATTAAATATATCTGCCCAACATTGACCATATTCTTTTAATATGAAGTCTAAAGCTTCTTTATCACTCATATACCTGTATGTATATTCTGGATTCATGTCAATCCATGTTTGTGCAAAATCTTTTACATATTGTGGCAAATCATTAAAATTTGTTTTATATGTTTGCCAAATTATTTTTGGTATACTCATAACTCGTCAAATCTTTTTTTATTATTTATAAAATCTACGGCATTAAAGGATGATATACAAATTGGTATTTGTGGTATTTTATATAAATAAATATCTTGTGATTTATTATTATTCATTTATTTTTCCTATTTTATATATTCATTATATCATCAATAAAAAAATATTTAGCTTGATTTTTCCAATAATTTAAAACTTTTTCATATCCTATTTTAGATTGCACAGAATGTTCTGGATTTGATATAGATTCAAAATCAATATTATACAAAAACAAAGATATAGAATAAACATTTTCTTTTTTAATGCCATATATAATCTCTTCTACGGTTGGATATGTTTCTTGATAAAATGTTTTTAAATTATCAAAATCATATTTTTTTGAAGTTTGATACATGTTAAGATTTAACTTTTTATTAAAATATTGATCAATAATTAACTTTGCTTGTTTTTTATTAATTAAATAAGCTGTTGTGTTAAAATCCCAAAAAGTTCTATGATGAAAATGAAAATTAGGCTGCTTTGTTGTTCTAGTAGAATTTACTAATTGTACAATATTTGTATTTTTTGGCAATCTAACAAAAAAATCGTTCCAAGTAAAATTCCACATCCTAGAAGTACTGAGGTCTAAATCATCTTCACAAATAATTGCCCATTCTTCTTTATGATTTAAAAATTGTTGTAAAGCTTTTATGTGAGATAAAATAACTATTGCTTCTACTAAACAAATTCCTTCAGGTAAATCACCTTCTAAAAATTTTAAATTTTTATGATCATTTATATCTTCTGCTTCTATTCTTTCGTAATTGTTTATGCTATAATCATAAAAATGTTTTATTATGTATTCATTCCTATCTTTACTTTTTTTTAAATTTATATAATATATTTTTGGCATATTTAATAAGTTATTCATAAATCACTTGTATTTCTAATATTGTCTGGATCAATAGTTGATTTAATGTTTTTATATTCATGATCTAAAAATTTAAGCTTATTTGGAATAATTGTATATCCTTCAATAACTTCTTCGTGACATTGCCTAAATATAAAACAATCAGTAGTGTATTGAATACCTTTTCTTTTTAAAATCTTTAATAATTTTTTAGCACCTTTATTTGAATAAAGAATTGCTTGTCCTGCTGAATACTGTGTCAATGCTTTATGTATGTATTTTGAACCAATATCAGTTCCTTCATCAAAACAATTTTGCTCACTAAAATAATATAAAGATAAAAAATCAAAAGATTTTGGAAGATCTGCTAAACATAAGTTTAAATTTTTTATAAAATTTTTATTTAATTTTACATCATCTTCAATTGATAAGAACATGTCTATATTATTTTTAACAATATACTCCCAAACATGTATGGTGCTTACCCATACCCCTAGTTCACCTGGAAGGGGGGGAAATGAACGACCATCATATGGAGACCAAGTATCTTGTTTAATACCTTTATGATTTATTACATCCCAGGAGTTACCAATATTCCCGTTAAAAAATTTTATATCACTAATATGCTCAAAATCAGATAGTATGCTCTTGTTATAATCCATGTTATCTTTAGACCTATCATCTATATGCATTATTGTATATTTCATTGATAAAATCCTGAATTTTCAAACATGTCAATACCAATTCTATCAATCAAACTATCTATTGCCATGTCTGTCCTACGTTGCCAGCTGTAGTCTTCTACTATTTCTGGTATCTGATTGTAAAATATGCTTGATTGTAATTCAAGATTTTCAACAGCTTTTTTCATTAAATAAACCATTGAATCAAGATGCGGGATTACAACTTCTCCAAATCTTGTATAAGTCTCAACAATATCTGAAACACCTCTATGTGACTCTATAATATTACCATTAAAATACTTATCGTATGAACACCAATCTGAAGTTGATATTACTGGCATTCCCGTTGCTAATGCTTGAAGGGGAATTAAACCAAAACCTTCGCCCTCTGAAGGATAAATTAAAATATCGTGATAATGGAATAAACTAATTAAATGCTCTATTGTCATGTTTTCTTTTATATGTCTAACATTTGAGTCTTGCCATTCACCATAATTTTCAAGAATATTTTCATCAAACCAATCTTGGCTAGAAGCAGCATGATGGCTATATTTTAAAGTTAGTTCGTAGTCTAAGTTGTTGCCAAATGCCTTTTTAAAGGCTTCTAGGGCTAGTGAGGCACGTTTTCTTGGTGATCCTGAGTCTATATGTAAGAATCTTATTGTATCTTTTGTGCCCCTTTTTTTAGGGGTCCATATAGAGCTATCAACTCCATGTTCAAAAACATGTATTTTTTCTGCAGGTACCCCAGCATTTATAAAAGCATCTGCTCCAAATTGATTGGCAGTCCACCATTCATCATACCGTTTTGCATGATCTACCCAATGCGGAGGAACTAATGTAGACTCCCATTGAGTCATCTGAATTTTATATTGATGATCATAGAAGAATCCATCGGGAGACCCAAAATAAAGTTGTACTTTAGATTTTGGAGAATTAACATCTACGCTTATCTTATTGCAATTATACCTATATTCTCGTAAATGTTTATTTATTTCATTATATGCATATGCATACCCAAAGTAAGATTCTGATCTTCTTACGTGTGGATGAGCATATAAAGACATTCTAAACATATTACCTCATTTAAAAAATTGTATAATTAAATAGAAAACAAAAACATCTCTGTTTTTGCTTACTATTTTTTTAACTTTATTTACCAATTACAAATTAACTGTAAAAGTTCCACCAGTTAATTCAAACACAGATCCCATATCTAAATAAGATTCTATTGTTATTGCAAATTCATTACCATCTCCATAGTGATCGTTGTATCCAGAATAAGAAATAGGCCAAGTATTATTTAAAAGAGATATGTCTTTTCCTGGTTGGTTAGTTGTAAGATTACTAAATGTTATATTTTTACCTATCCATCTATTACCAGTTATAGGTGAGGGGTCTTGCGCTAATAACTCTGCTAGCAATGGTTCATATATTCTAATGTATACTCTGCCTCCTGGATCATTTCTAACTTTTGCAAAAGGAGAGCTTAAGCTAAAATTAAAATTATTTAAGCTTTCTGTTCCATAAACCTTTACCTCAACAACATCAACTGCTGATGGCAAAACAACTATTCTTGTCCCCGCAGGTTGGTAGTATGCACCATTAACATTAACTGTTGTTGTTACTCCTGCAGCAATTGATTGATCAGCTTGAGTTTGATTTAAATCAGACAAAACAACTCCAGATTCAAGAATCCAAAGATCATAAGTGATTGTATCTGCAGAATTATTTTTAATAGTAACTTGACTAATTGCTGCATTCATACCAGCTGGAACAGTATAAACATCTACTGGAGCAAGAACTTCTGCTCCTACTGTACCTTGATCTCCAATTGAAACTTGTGTTTCTACTAAAGAATTTATTGCTGCAAATGTAAATGAAGTTAAAGGATTTCCTGCTTGTGATCCAGCAACCCAATCTATTCCATATGCATCATTCCTTGAAATGCCATACATTGTTTGTCCACCTTCTGCAACGGCAACAAATTTACCATTTTGATATATTGGTGAATAATTCCAGCTTGCAGTTTGAACTACTGTGCTTTGTAACCAGGAATTATTTTCGGCTGGTTTATACCAGAGTGTATTGCCAGAGTATGGGATAGCAACCCACATGCCATCTGCATAAACTGGTGATGAATACCAATCAGTGCCACCTCCACTTACACTCATAGTGGTCCAATTTATTCCATCTGTTGATCTAACTATAGTTCCGTTAACCGAGATTGCCATCCATTCACTATTCCCGTATGCTGGAGGGGTTCCCCAAGTATCAGAAGGTAAAGCTCCACCAGCACTCCAGCTTATTCCATCTGTTGAATAGCGAGTACCTGTAGCACCTACAAAAACAATAAACCTATCACCTACATATACTGGATGGGTTTTGGATCCACCGCTATTAGCTCCTAGTCCAGCGCCAAGAGTCCAAGTAATACCATCTGATGAATATGCTGAGTTTCCATTATAGTCAAAGGTAACAAATTTACCATTTCCATAAGCTATTTTATAAAGCCATTGAGATCCAAGATCGTAAGTAGAAACGGTCCAGTTTATTCCATCTACTGAATATGCTGTAAGCCCATTAGATGAAATAGCAACCCATATCCCATTTGCATATATTGGAGCATGCATAAAAGAAACAGGACTCAATTCTGATGTTGAGTCGTGCCAGTTTAGTCCATCTACTGAATATGTTGTAAACCCATTAGATGAAAGACCAACATATTTATTGTCACCATATCCTATAAACCAAGTATCAAAAGTAGGGTTTGGTACCTCTGGGCCAATAACCCAATTTATTCCATCTGTTGAATAACTAGCTTTTTTGTCATTTGCAAAACCAACAAAAGCAGGACTTGAAACTCCTACAGTTGTTGTATAATATGAGCTGCCACCACTTGTTAATACCGTGGTATACCCAATAATTCTTGTTATTAATAGGTTAAATGCAGACACTACTGCTGCTGTGAAGTTTCCAATACCGCTAAAAAATCCTGGTCCGCTTATTGTATTTGCCATGTTTTACTCCTATGGGTTGATAAATTTATTATAACATATTATTTTGACTTTGCCGCCAAAGTTTGCTATACTGGGTTTATGGACTGCGAACACGCATATGAAGTTAACCTTGATGGTTTAGTGATTTGCCATGCCTGTAAGCATGTTGTTGACGAAGTAAATACCCAGCTAAAACACGAATTCTGGGAATCACAGATGAGTTTTGAGGAGTAGAAATGACGCTAGGACTAGTAATATTTTTTTGTGCGGTAGTTTGGCTAATAACAATGATGTATTATACTGACAGATATAAGGTATTGTTACATAATAATGGCCTTGAAAAAATTAGGTGTGCTCACTGTTCAGTTGCACTTTTAGTTAATTATGATAACCTTAGACAGCCTATGTATTGTGTTAGATGTAAATGATATCTTTTGATACCCCCGAACATAACACTAAAATTCTTCCACTTAGATGGTTTGCTAATGGATGTGAGTTTTTTGCACATAAACATTTAAGCTTTGCGTTGCATTATGATGATCATGATGATCATGGGTTTGCCTATAGATACCACGCCTTTTTATCACACTGGCTTTACAAACCTTATTTAAAATGGGGTACAGTATATAAGTTAGACATTAAATATGATGATTAATTATCTTGATTGGCTTAGTGTTAATAATATAGAATGGGAATAAAAATGACAGGGATAAACTGCTCTGTATGTGGGCAACCAAATGCAACTCAGGCTACTAAGGGTGCTATGTATTGTGCTACTTGTTATAAAAAATATTATGTTGACAATGCCTTCAAATTTTGATATACTAAATAAATGAAAGAACCAAAAATCACAAAGATGGACTGGAAAGCTTTAGGCTATTGGCCAGTTTATAAAGATGGAAAACTTAAGTGGGTACCACAGGAAGAAGTAAAGAATGATTAATGCATTATTTTTAATACCAACATTTATCATGGGCTATGTTGCATGTTACATTGCCATGACATATAAAGTTAATCAATGAAGTATGATTTTTTTGGTGAAGAGTGGCATGGCAAATGTGGTGCATGCGGCACTCAAATGTATGCTCCAACAAAATCAGAATACTTAATGTCTTTTAATCTTCATACACATTCTGAAAACTGTTTAGGTGGGTACTAATGCATACCTACGAGTTTAAATGTTTTAGTTGTGGATCTACTGCTAACTTTGAGATTTATAAAAAAATAGATTATATCCTTAATTGCACTTGCGGAAGTGTGTTCATTATGATGTTTTATTTAAATAGTCCAGACACTAGGGCTAAAGCAAAAACTTGACTTATGTCAATGTTTAGTGTATGATTGTAAAACAACAAAAGAAAGGTAACAAAATGTCAAATCCAACAGTAACAATGACAGGTCGTGTAGGAACAGAGCCAGAGGTAATTAATTATTCTGGGGGCAAGGGAATTAAATTCCGTATGGTAACAAGTGATAGAGTTAAGAATAAAAATGGTGAGTGGGAAGATAGAGATACTTCCTGGTGGAATGTAGAAGCTTGGTCACGAATAGCAGAACAGTCTCAAAATGTTCTAAAAAAGGGTCAAGAGATTACAGTTGTAGGAACTGTTAGAGAAGAGTCTTACGTTGACAAGTCTGGTAATAATAAGTTTGTTACCCAGATTAAGGCTAACAATATTTCTGTTAGTGTATATACCCTTCAAAAAAACTTAGTTGGCTCAGCGCCAGTTCAAGATAACGCTTGGGATTCTGACGGAGAGTCCTAATTCTAATATGTTTTGCATTGTTTGTGGATCTAAATTAATCAACGGAGATTGCAATAACTGCTTTAGTAGTTCTAATGCATTAAAAGATTTTGAGGATGAAGATGACTGACTGGACAGAAGAGTTAACCGATGAACAAAAGAATAACATTATGAATCTTGTTGTGACTACGGTTAAAGAAATTAGAACTCAGATTGATCAGGACATTTTATTTACTCAGCAAATCTGGGAACGAAAAGGTTTTCTAAAAAGCCGCAGAACCCGTAAAGCATTTCAGGCTTGCCGTTCTATTGTCCAGGGCAAGAATGAAGTGTTTGAGGATACTAATGGCTGATCCAAATCAAACTTCGGAACGTGGTGATTGGATTTGTCCTTGTAATGGTTGCCAAAAATCTGTAGCATCAGAAAGAAAACAGTTGATTGATTCATTTGAAAAACATAAACATGAATACTTGGTTTATCGTGGATCTTCATTTGATGTAAATGGTAACTTAATGTGGGCCAAAGATGATGCTGATGCTTATGCTGAGGGTATTGATTCTGTTATAAATTTAATAAAAGAAAGAATTCCCAAGCCAAAGAAAAAAGCATGAGTTATAAAGATATAATTGCTAAAACTTTACTTAACAAAACATCAACAGAGATTAACATTCATCCAATAAATAAACATTTTATACTTGAAATTAACTATGAGGTTATTGTTAATGCAATAGTTGATGATCTTGAAAGTAATGGATATTTTATTAATAAGCAGCAGTAGCTTAGTTGGTTAAAGCCCCGAACTCATAATTCGGTAATCGTAGGTTCAAGTCCTACCTGCTGCACCAAGCCTTTATAGCTCAGAGAATAGAGCAGACGGTTTCTACCCGTAAGGTCGCAGGTTTGACTCCTGCTAAAGGCACTTAGTTGTATTTACCACCACGGCGTTTGTATTCAGCAACTACCCAAGCATTTGCTACTGCTGATGGATATACACTAAACTTTGCTTTTGCTGCAGCCTTGACTCTTGCGTATAATTCTTTATCTTTTGGCTCACCTTTACGTGGTTTAATAATATTTGCATAGTTAGGCTTTGCTGCTTTGCCCATTTCTGAATCCATCATGTGATCTTCAATATCTACTACTTCAGCATCTGAGTAAAGCATTCCAATACTATAAGCGGTTGGCTTCCAGCCTTCCCCTTCTTCTTCATATATTCTAACTGCCATTGCTGGATTATCTGGGTTTGACTGAATTGCATACTCAGTTCCAGGAACTCCGTACACTCCACCCTCAGTCATAATATGTTCAACCATACCATGAATAATACCTTCAGCGGTTCTACCCATTACAAAGTCGCCTTCTTTAATTGTATGTGCATTTTTCTGTATACCAAAAATTGTTGTAAGCATTTCTGCACCACCAATAAACTTACCAAAATCCATAAAGATATCTGATGACTCTTTAGTTCTATTTACAATTGCTCTTGACCATGAGAAACCAGCATCTCCGCCCCATGCATCCCACATGATACGACCATTAGATGGATTAGATGTATTATAAAAATCTTTACCTTTTTTATCTACTTCATGCCTTGAAAAAAATGAGTACATTCTTTTAACTGTATCAAGAGACATTGCAGATCCATTAACAATATCTGTTGCTCTACCCCAACCTACAGGAGTTCCAGCACCAGTTGCCTTGCCATCTTCTTTCCATTTTAATGCACGTCTAGCAGCAGCCTTCATGCCAGCGTTCGGGGTATATGTATCAGCCATAACAACTATTTTACCATAGATTGTGGTACAATAATTAGATGGAACAACTAATTGCAGCCCTAAAAGAACTCCTTGCCGATACAGTGGCACTTAAATTTAAAGCCCATGGCTATCACTGGAATGTTGAGGGTGACGATTTTCCCCAAGCACATACATTTTTTGAGATGATTTATAATGACTATGAAGAGGCAACCGATGAATTTGCTGAAAATCTTCGTAGGCTAGATACATATGCTCCTTTTAAACTATCCCGTTTAACATCTCTTTCAACTGTATCAGAAACAGAAGTTACCTCAGAGTTTGAAGATATGGCACTAGACCTTTTAAGATCAAATGATGCAGTTCTTGCAAAACTTAAAGATGCTTTTGATCTTGCTGATGCTGCTCGTGAACAAGGTGTTGCAAATTTCCTTGCAGAACGCATTGATATGCATGGAAAGTGGCATTGGCAGTTATCTGCAGTAGTTAAAGAAGAAATGATGGAGTCTCAAGTAGAAGAGACTGCTGAAGCAGAACCTGCTATTCAAGCATAATTTTTAAAGGGGTAAATCTTGGCTAGAATTGTTTTTTTAGGTAACTTTGGTGTGGACTATAGTAGTGAGAATCATCATGCAAAGTCTCTTGAGTCACTTGGACATACTGTCGTTAAAATGCAAGAACGTGAAGCAAGAAGTCAGCTTATCCTTAGTGAGTCTTTAAATAGCGATCTTTTTATTTGGGTTCACACACACGGCTGGCACACTCCTGGAAATATTGGTATGGAAAATGTTTTACTAAAACTTAAAGAAGCAAATGTTCCAACAATGACCTATCACCTTGACTTATGGTTTGGTATTGAGCGTCAAAAAGATTTAGATGAAGATCCATTTTATAAAACCATTGGACATTTTTTTGCTACAGATAAACTAATGACTGATTGGTTTAACGAAAATACAGAAGTAAAGGGACATTTCCTACCTGCTGGGGTATATGATAAAGAATGTTATGTTCATCCAGCCTACAATAATACTTTTGATTATGATGTTATATTTGTTGGAAGTAAGGGATACCATCATGAATATCCATATCGCCCACAATTAATAAACCATTTAAGATCAGTATACGGCAAACGTTTTCTTCACGTTGGTGGAGATGGAGATACAGGTACAATTCGTGGGGATGCATTAAATAAAATTTATGCTCGGAGCAAGATAGCAATTGGTGATAGTCTTAACATTGGTTTTAATTATCCTTACTACACAAGTGATAGAATGTTTGAGAGTACTGGTCGTGGTGGTTTTACTATATACCCTCACATTAAAGGCCTTGAAGATTTATTTACAGATGAAGAGATTGTTTTATATGAGCATGGCAATCTAAAAGACTTAGAAGAAAAGATTAATTATTATTTAGAGCATGATGAAGAAAGAGAAAGTATTCGTATGGCTGGGCATCAAAGAACAAAAACTGATCACACATACGTGAATAGATGGTCAACTATAATGAAGGAGTTAGGCTTATGACAGAGATGGTAAAGGCCGTTATTAACGGAGAGTTTGAAATTATGCTACCAAAGCATCGTGCTGATAGGCCAGATTGGTATCAGCCACACGGTTGGGAAAAACCTAGACTTAAATCAATGCATGAGAATATTAGTAAGGGAGATGTTGTCTATTACGTTGGTGCAGAAGAAGGAGAGATGCCTGCTTTGTGTCAAATGTGGGGAGCAGAAGTAGTTTTGTTTGAACCTAATCCAAAGGTTTGGTCACACTTCCCATTGCTATGGAGTGCAAATAACCTAGATATGCCATTGGCTTCAATTCCTGGTTTTGCATCTGACGTAGATAATAAACTTGCACGTATTTATTACGATGCATGGCCTCCAGAGGCTGATGCTCCAATTGAGGCAGCCCATGGATTTAAAGAACTACAATACGAAGCAGATAAATATGGTCAAACTAAGATTGATACGCTTGTTTATGAGCAAGGAATGAAGCCACCTACAGCAATCTCACTTGATGTTGAAGGTAGTGAGTGGCGTGTTCTTGGCGGAGCAGAAAAAGTTATGAGAGAGTTTAGACCAAAGATCTGGCTATCTGGCCATCCAGAATTTATGATGATGTACTGGAAAGAATATCTTTATGATCTTAGACAATTTATCAAGGGTATTGGTTATGTTGAACACTTAATAGACTATCAGCATGAGGTTCATCTATACTATGAACCAGCCTAAAGCATACATATATTCTATTGATCCACTGGATGCTGCCGATGGAAAATGGGATTACGGACTACTTAAAGAAACATTTGAAAAAAATAATGTTAGTCAGGTAGTTGTAAAAGAAATACCCAAAGCAGATCGTGGCTTTGTTGTTATTCCTGGACAGGGCAATGCTGGTAAAGAAAAAGAAATATCAAGCCAATTAAAAAACCTTGATAGGGCTGTCTTGTTTATAACTGGTGATGAGTGCGCTTATTTTAATGTAGATGAAATTGATCATCCTAATATTTCTATTTGGGTTCAATACCCCCGCCAAAAACATGAAAAATATAATAAATTTTTTATTGGTGTGCCACAACATCTAAAGTCTAATTTGCCTGATTATCCTATTAAAGAATATGATATTTATTTTGGTGGACAGATAACTCATCAGCGTAGAAAACAGTTGTCCAAAGTCATGCCAAACCTTCCTAATGCCCTTTATAAGCCCACAGAGGGCTTTGCACAGGGCGAGCAGCCCAAAGACTACTACAGGACTTTATCAAAGACTAAGGTTGCTCCAGCCCCTGCTGGTGCCCAAGTAATAGATACCTTTAGATTCTTTGAGGCTATTGAAATGCTGGCTTTGCCTGTTGGTGATCTTATTGATTCTAATGGTGAAATGACTGATTATTTTAACTATGTTTACCCTGCAGGAATTCCAATTGAGAAAGTTAAAAACTGGAACCAACTGCAAAAAATACTTCCTAATCTTATTAATAATTATCCAAACAATATGCACCAAGTTGTGTGTTGGTGGATTAAATATAAAAGAGACTTCTCTATTAGGGTAATGAGGGATCTATATGAATAAAAATGATGTAACTATTATTGTTGCTACTTCTGTTTTGCCAAGTCACCCAGGTACTGAGATAATTGATGAGACAATTTCTACAATAAGGGCACACTTTCCTAACAATGAGATTATCTTACAAATGGATGGCCTGCGTAAAGAGCGCTTATCCCACAAAGCAGATTACGATGAATATAAAAATAGAGTTTTGTGGAAATGTTTGCATGAATGGAAAAATGTTTTACCAATAATTTTTGATGAGCATAGCCACCAAACAACAATGATGAAAAAAACAATTGATATTATTGATACTGCGGTAATACTTTATGTTGAAGGAGATGCACCAATTACTCCAGACTGTGAAATTGATTGGCAAGAGTGTTTAGATATGCTTGAATATGAAAAGGCTAACACTATTAGGTTTCACTTTGAAGCCTCTATACCAAAACCACACAAACATTTAATGTTTGGACTTGAGAATGGTTTTATGAGAACTGCTCAGTGGAGTCAGCGTCCACACCTAAGCACAGTTAAATATTACAAAGATGTTGTTCTTCCTTTCTCTGATGACAAAACTTTTATTGAAGATAGATTTCACGGCAAGATTCAAGACGATATTTTGCCTTATGATGAGTTTGATCAAATAGGTTGGAACAAACATAAACTTTGGATCTATCATCCAGAAGGAAACATTAAGCGCTCATATCATTTAGATGGTCGCCAGGGCACACAAAAATTTACAATAGATGATAAAATTTGGGGGTATACTGAATGAGACTAGGAATCATTGCAAGATCGGACAACACTGGTTTAGGTAATCAAACAAGAAACCTCGTTAACATGCTTGAGCCAGATAGGATTTTACTAATTGACTCAACCCCATTTAACGAAAACAAGCAGCATCCAGAGTGGTATTTTGGCTATGAATGCATAACTACAAGTCAGGGTTTTGCTACTAGGGAAGAGATTGTTCGTTTCCTTGATGGC
>Ga0114978_10002245_pt1 | contig 15932 bp, 11 predicted proteins | sample S_140212_EF_Meta_FD_87027 | JGI IMG/M metagenome (GOLD analysis project Ga0114978, IMG submission 87027) | Freshwater microbial communities from Lake Simoncouche, Canada to study carbon cycling - S_140212_EF_MetaG | ecosystem: Environmental > Aquatic > Freshwater > Lake | place: Lake... | reverse complement strand
GGCTTGAACTTCTCGCGCTTGACAGAGACACAGCCGTTTCCGCCATGACCGGCACGTAGATGAAGCGTGACGTTATCAACGAAGGTAGCCATGTCCCCTCCTTTCTGCGGTCACGCACGGTGACCAATATCGCTTCGGGGAAGCGAGAGTAGTGCGGTAAAAATGGAAAAAGGCGAGCTATAAGCTCGCCCCTTCCAAAGATATTGAGTGTGTTGGCGTTAGACCATCACGATGTTGACGACCTTGCGGCCACCCTTGTTTCCGAATTCAACCGAACCGGCGGACAGGGCGAAGAGGGTGTCGTCGCCACCACGGCCAACGTTGACGCCGGGGTGGAAGTGGGTGCCCCGCTGACGAACGATGATTTCGCCGGCAAGAACCTTCTGGCCACCAAAACGCTTCACGCCGAGGCGCTGTGCGTTGGAGTCACGACCGTTGCGAGAAGAACTCGCGCCTTTTTTATGTGCCATTTGAGTTTCTCCTCGGCCTTACTTGATCTCGGTGATCTTGACGCGGGTGAGCTCCTGGCGGTGGCCTTGGCGCTTCTTGTACCCGGTCTTGTTCTTGAACTTCTGGATGATGATCTTGGGGCCGCGAAGGTCTTCGAGGACCTCAGCCGTTACCTTGATCTTTGCCAGCGAAGCAGCGTCAGACGTGATCTTCTCACCATCAACGTGGAGGACGGCGACGAGTTGAATCGAGCCAGCCTTGTCAGCCTTGATGCGGTCCATCGTTACGATGGTGCCGACCTCTACCTTTTCCTGGCGTCCGCCGGAGCGCACTACTGCGTAAACCACTTCTGGTACCTAATTTCTCAAGCGAATCGCAGTTAGCGATTCGGTTTCCATCTCACAAAGACGTCACTGTCTCGACATAAAGGCCAGATGGCCTCAGTCGAACAGAAAACATGGGGATTGGCATCTAAAAATCAGATGCACACCAAGAGTCAAGAATAGCCCCCTTGGACACTGCGGTCAAACCAACCGCGGTGCGTGGCGGAATATTATTCTCCGCCGTCAGCCGAGCTAGGCGCTGGCTGCGCAAGCTCCCCCGCGGTGATCTGCGGGGTGGAGACACGGCGACTGCGACCGCGACCCTGACCAGGCTGTTTCGGCTCAGGAAGAGCCTCCAACACGTGATCAAGAATTATTTCGGCACTCTGGGACGAGACGCGTGCCTTTCGCTGACGAGATGCCTTAACAGGAATGTCGAGAATCTCGATGGTTTCGGGATTCGCCTCCTGAATCGGCTGATCGAAAGCGTCTGCGGTGGCTGACGTTGACTGGCCGCTGGAGGATGAACGCCGGCCGGCGGAGCGCGAGGAACGTGAATTATTCGATCGCGTCGGTTCAGCCATGGACGGAGTGTCATCAAAGCGCTCGGCAACAGCAACACTCGACGGAGAGCTCTCGTCGGCATGGTGACCGTTACCAATGGTGCTGGCAGCGATCTGCGCTAGGGCAGACTTTGCTCCTTCAGGGATAGCGTGGGCCACAACCGCAGCCACGGGGGCGCCCGAACCGTTTCCGTTGCCGTTTCCGTTGCCGGTACCAGCATTCCCACGGCTCTTGCCCGTGCGACGACGAGGCTCTGGGGCACTGCCATCGTTGCCGCGGTGCCGCGTAACGGGTTCGTGATGCACAATGACGCCTCTACCAGCGCACACCTCGCAGGGCTCACTGAAGGTCTCAAGGAGGCCCAGACCAAGCTTCTTACGCGTCATCTGAACGAGACCGAGCGACGTGACCTCAGCGACTTGATGCTTTGTGCGGTCGCGACTCAGGCACTCGATGAGGCGGCGGTGAACGAGATCTCTGTTGGACTCGAGGACCATGTCAATGAAGTCAATGACAATGATTCCGCCGATATCGCGCAGACGAAGCTGGCGAACGATTTCTTCCGCCGATTCAATGTTGTTCTTGGTCACGGTTTCTTCGAGGTTTCCGCCAGATCCCACGAACTTGCCGGTATTGACGTCGACAACCGTCATGGCTTCGGTGCGGTCAATAACGAGAGAACCACCTGAGGGCAGGTACACCTTGCGATCAAGAGCCTTTTCGATTTGCTCCGTGATGCGGTACTGCTCGAAGGCGTCGCGGTTGCCCGTGTGAGCCTCGACCCGATCCAGAAGCTCGGGAGCGACCTGGTTCAGATAGTTCTCAATGGTGGATTTTGCCTCGGAGCCGGAGATGACCATGCGGTGGAAGTCTTCATTGAAAACGTCGCGCACAATCTTGATGAGCAAGTCAGACTCACTGTGCAACAGCGAAGGGCACGGATCAATTTCGGCCTTGCGGCTAATCTCAGCCCATTGCGTGGTGAGACGTTGAACATCAACGGTGAGTTGTTCCTCGGTTGCACCCTCGGCAGCCGTGCGCACGATAACGCCGACATTCTCCGGAAGAACTTCCTTCAGGATGCGCTTCAATCGCGCACGTTCCGTGTCCGGCAGCTTACGGCTGATGCCGTTCATGGATCCGTTGGGAACGTACACCAGGTAGCGGCCAGGAAGTGAAACCTGACTCGTCAGACGGGCACCCTTGTGACCGACTGGATCCTTGGTGACCTGCACGAGAACCTTGTCCCCGGGCTTGAGCGCGAGTTCGATGCGCCGAGGCTGGTTACCGGTTTCGGCAGCATCCCAGTCAACTTCACCGGAGTACAAGACAGCGTTGCGGCCGCGACCAATATCAACGAACGCGGCTTCCATGCTGGGCAAAACGTTCTGAACTTTACCGAGGTAAACGTTGCCAATCAGGCTCGCTTCGGAGGATCTGGCAACGTAGTGTTCCACCAGAACGCCGTCTTCGAGGACACCGATTTGGATGCGGTCGTCTTTGTCACGCACGATCATGGTGCGATCGACGGCCTCGCGACGGGCGAGAAACTCGCTTTCGGTAACGACAGTGCGGCGACGCCCGGCGTCCCGACCATCGCGACGACGCTGTTTCTTCGCTTCAAGACGCGTAGAACCCTTGATGCGCTGGGGTTCTGTGATCAGTTCTGGTTCTCGAGGGGTGCGCACGCGCACGACAGTGTTGGCGGGATCATTGTTGCCAATGTGCTCCTCGCCGGGACGACGACGAGCGCGACGGCGAACCGTCGAGCCACTTTCGTTGCCATAATCGTCATCTCGCTCGTTCCCACGGTCCGCATTGCGATCTACCGTGCGATCGGCATTTCGGTCGTATCGGCCACCCGAACTCCGTGAAGATTCGTTTTCAAAACGGTCGGGATAACGATCGTTGAACCGATCCCGTGTCGCCGGCCGCTCCGCAACAGGAGGAAGGTCGGGAGCAAAGAACACGAGGTCTGTCACTGAAGTCGCAACCAACGTGGGGTACGTGGGTGTAACAACTTCAGGAACACTGACCTCTTCGGCAACCGATGCTTCGGCAACCGATGCTTCGGCTACGACAAGGTCGTCAACAGGCATGGCGGCAATCGTTGCCTCATCCAAAACCTGCGCGGCCTCCACCTCAGCGACCACGTCTTCGATGACGACAGCAACGCTCTCGACAACAACCGCTACGGGTACTTCTTCTGTCTTTTTTCTTCTCACCATGAAGGTGTACTCTCCGCTAAATCCGCGACACCGCGCCTGCTGAATTTAGCTACTACTCGTCTGGCGGGAAACCGAAACTTCCCACCTAAATCTTGTGTGTTCTTCCTGAACTACCGGCTCGAAAGCTCTGGCAATTCAGCGGCAAATCGCGGCGATTCCCCGTGCGCAAGACATTTTTGCCTTGCAAAGTCTTTATCTGTCACAGTGCCCAATGCGTGAGCAACTCATTTAGTATCGCACGTTCATGTCCCGGTCGATGATTATGAGCTTAACCGCGCGTCATTCCCCCTCCGTTTGAGCCTCCTTTTTTAGACAACGCGTGGCATAGTTAGAGGACCATGGATACCCCAAACAGAAGCCGCCACTTCGGCATCGCTATTTTCTTCATTATCGCGAGCGCCATTGGGATCTTGGCCGCTTTTGTCTTGCTCGTGGAGAAGCTTCACCTTCTGCAGTTTCCTGACTCCAAGGCATCGTGTGACTTCGGCCTCATCGTGCAGTGTGGCAAGAACCTCGCCTCCTGGCAGGGGTCTCTCCTCGGCTTTCCGAACCCGACTCTGGGCCTGATTGGCTGGCCTGTTGTGATGGCAACCGGCGTTGCCATCCTTGCGGGGGCTCACTTTGCTAAGTGGTACTGGCGCAGTTTTAATATCGTGGCCCTCGCCGGTCTGGGCTTCGCCATCTGGCTGATGTACCAGAGCATTTTCGTACTGGGCACTCTCTGCCCCTGGTGCATGGTCACCTGGTCCGTTGTCATTCCCGTTTTTTGGGTCTCGTCGCTCTGGAATCTCAAACACGGCGTGTGGACGAGCAATGAGCGAGCCAGAGAAGTTGGCGCTCGACTGCTCGGCTGGTCCCCCACCATCGTCTTTGCCAGCTACCTTGTCGTCGCCGTGGTGGCGCAAGTCCAACTGGACGTTCTCTCGTACCTCTAGCCGTCAATATCGTCTCTTCGGGAATGAACCCGGGCATGGCGCGTTGCCCTCTGAGTACGGCTAACAGAGAGAGTCACAGCGCCCCATGAGTAATGACGTCAGAAATACCGAAAATCCCCCAGAGCAAAACACCACGGCGGGCCTCACTCGGCAAACGGACGGCGTGAAGCTGGACCCCCGCAGTCGTGTCATTTTGACGGTGCTTCTCATCTCGGCTTTTGTTGTCTTCTTGAACGAAACAATTTTGAATGTTGCGATTCCCCAGATTATGGATCAACTCGGGATTAGCGAGAACACGGGCCAATGGCTGACCACTGCATACTTGCTCACAATGGCCATCGTCATCCCCATCACCGGATTCTTACTGCAACGGTTCACCACTCGGTCGATGTACATCACGGCCATGACACTGTTCAGCCTCGGCACCTGGGTTGCCGCAATAGCCCCTGATTTCACCACGCTTCTGGCGGGGCGCATTGTTCAGGCAGTGGGAACAGCCATCATGATGCCCCTGCTTATGACCACAGTCATGGTGCTGGTGCCTGCCAGCATCCGCGGTCGCATCATGGGGATGATTTCCATCGTCATGGCTGTCGCTCCGGCCATTGGCCCTTCCATTTCAGGACTCATTCTGAGTTTCCTGGACTGGCGTTGGCTCTTCTGGATTGTTCTCCCCATTGCCTTGACAACGCTCATCATTGGAGCCGTTCGCATCAAAAACGCCGGAACGACGCGGAGCCTGCGTATCGACATCGTCTCCGTTGTCCTCTCTGCCTTCGCTTTCAGCGGCTTGATCTATGGCCTCAGTTCGTTTGGAGATGCGGCCCGCGGCGAAGCAATCGTTTCACCATGGATTCCCCTGGGCTTGGGCGCAGTGGCGTTGACGCTGTTTATCATGCGTCAGATCCGACTCCAGCGCAGCGACCACGCCCTGCTCGACCTGCGAACCTTTCGCTCCTCCGCCTTTAGTTCCTCCATCATTTTGATGGGAATCGCCATGATGAGCCTCTTGGGAACCATCATCTTGCTGCCGATTTACATGCAGAACGTTCTGATGCTTGAGCCCCTTCAATCAGGATTATTCTTACTGCCGGGCGGGCTCGTGATGGGGATCCTTGGACCTATCGTTGGTCGACTTTATGACCGCGTTGGTGCTCGAAAGCTCCTCGTTCCTGGTGCCATTGTCGTGAGCGCGGCCCTGTGGATCCTCGCCTCTTTCAACCAGTTCACTGCCCCACCCATGATCATCGTCGCGCACGTGACATTGAGCGTCGGTCTCGCGTTTATCTTTACTCCCCTGTTCACTCTGTCGTTGAGCTCTGTGCCGCCGAAGCTGTATTCCCATGCGAGTGCCATCTTAGGAACCGTTCAGCAGGTGGCCGGAGCCGCCGGAACCGCCTTGTTCGTCACCGTACTGACAACCGTCTCCGTCAACCTCGGAAACCAAGGAGCGAGCAAGGTCGCGGCCACCGCCGGTGGAATGCAGTTTGCCTTCCTCAGTGGTGCCATCTTGTCTGTTGTCGCAATCGGCCTAGCCATAGCCATCAAGAAACCCGCGAGCCAAGAAGAACTCGCGCGCGAGCTCGCGCCCTAAACAGTGGTGGCCGAGGACATTGTCCCCGGCCACCACTGTTGGTAAACGTTCTCTCAGCTAAACCAGAGCGCAAGCTCACGCGTTGCAGACTCAACCGAGTCACTTCCGTGAACGAGATTCTGCTGAACTTTTAGCCCCCAGTCGCGGCCAAGGTCGCCACGAATCGTGCCGGGTGCTGCCGTCGTGGGATCGGTCGTGCCGGCCAGGGAGCGAAAACCTTCAATGACACGGTTACCGGCCAAGCGAATGGCGACGACGGGGCCGCTTTCCATAAACTCCACGAGGGGTTCATAAAAAGGCTTTCCGGCGTGCTCCTCGTAGTGCTTGCCCAGAAGCTCACGGTCGGCCTGAACCAGGCGAATATCAACCAAGGCATAACCTTTGGCCTCAATGCGGGAGAGGATGTCACCGGTCAAACCGCGAGCGACACCGTCGGGTTTGACGAGGACGAGTGTTTCTTCAATGTGAGCCGTCATGAGGCCCTCCTTTTTTCTCGATCGATTCGTACACCATTGAACATGGCGTAGGTCCAAATTGCGGCAAAGAGCGCTCCGATGACAAACATCATCGTCACGTAAATACCGCTCACAATGACAATTCCCTGCAAAACCCAGCCCGCAGCGGGTGCCCACCGGTAGCGCAGGAGGCCTGCGGTGGCGAAGAGAGCAACGCACACGGCGGCACCGCCACCGAGGGCAACGGCCGGAGAGGCCGCATGAAGTCCATTGACAACGAGGGCGGCAAGACCGACCACAATGGCTTCAAAGGTCAAGACGATGGAACCCAGCAACTCCTGCACGGAGCGCTGGCGGCGCGGACCCGATGTGCGAGAAGACAACGAAAAGATTCCTCGCCGCGCCCGGGGTGTTTCTTCGCCCTCAGGGGTGTCGTTTACGGTAGTCACTTTGTCCATCCTTGGGTGTCGTTGGAGCGCTCAATGGCATGGCCGATCAGTGTGATGGATCCGGTAAGGAGCACAGCGCCTTTGGGTGAGTGTGCGGCATACCCGCGTGCCATCTCGATGGCGACGTCGGCATCCGCTTCGACAAGTACGTTATCGGCACCAAAGACCTCCCGCGCAATGGCGGCCAGATCTGACGCCGAGCGGGCTCGTTCCGAGGGGGCCGTGGTGATAATGACGCGTGCGACCGAGGAGACGAGGGCCTCGAAAATTCCGCGTGCGTCCTTGTCTTCGAGAATGGCAATGACCGCCGTGACGTCATCAAACGTGAAATAGCTCTCGAGTGCCTTCGCCAGTGACGCCGCGCCGTGGGGGTTGTGGGCCGCATCGACCAAAACGGTGGGCTCGGTCGCAATGAGCTGCAAACGACCCGGCGATGTGACGGTAGCGAACGCCTCGGCAAGAATGTCGGGATCGAGTTCAACGCTGGCACCGCCCAAGAACGACTCGACGGCCGCGACCGCGAGGGCCGCATTTTCTGCCTGATGATCACCGAACAGGTCGAGGAAGAGGTCCGAATAGGTTCCCGCAATTCCTTGAATACTGACGAGTTGACCGCCCACGGCCACCGTGTTGGACAGAAGTTTGATTTCCCGCCCGCCATAGGCAAAGGGAGATTCCGTCAGGGTTGTGGCCTCCGTGAGGACCGCCAAAACATCCGGGTGTTGGGCTGCCGAAACCACGAGCGCCGACGGTTTGATGATGCCGGATTTCGTGCGGGCAATGGCATCCAGCGTCGAACCAAGGCGATCCATGTGATCCATGTCAATGGGGGTAAAAACAGCTACGACGCCATCGGCAACGTTGGTGGAATCCCATTCGCCGCCCAACCCCGCCTCGACAACGGCAACATCCACCGGGGTGTCGGCAAAGGTGCCATACGCCAGAATCGTGAGAACTTCGAAGTACGTGAGACGCAGTTCCCCTTTGGCCTCGAGTTCGCGATCCACCATTTCGACGTAGGGCTTCACATCCAGCCAGTTCGTCACCAAAGCGTCGTCACTGATGACCTCGCCGTCGATAAGGATTCGCTCAGCCACACTCACGAGGTGGGGGCTGGTGAACAGCCCCGTTCGCAGACCATAGGCCCGCAGGATCGCCTCAATCATGCGCGAGGTACTCGTCTTGCCGTTGGTGCCGGCGATGTGGATGACCGGATACGCGCGATGGACATCACCCAACAGCTCGACAACGCGGCGCGTAGGCTCCAGCCGCGGCTGAGGGTTCCCTTCCCCCATGCGGGTCTTCAGCTCTTGGTGCACCAAATCGGCGGCGCGAGCGAATTCTTCAGCTTCAGACATTGAGGGTTCGCTCCTGACGCGAGACGGCAACGATAAAGGTGTCGGCGTTAGCGTACTGACCGCCGGTGAACGTGACGAAGTGTTCCGGGGTCGCCCCGGTCACCGCCGCCAGCCATTCCGACGCGAGATCGTGCCCGAAACCTTCCAGTTGTGGGCTGGTAGAGGGCGAATGGATGCCGAATGCGGTCGCCAACGTATCCCCCGCAATGTCGACGCCATCGACGGAGTGAAGGGCCTCGGCATCTATCTCAGAGAAACAGATAACATCGAGCCGGATGCGGTCGCTGACATCGAAGCCAGCGGACTTTCGGGTGTCTTGAACCGCACGGATGAGGTCGCGAGCGAGCCCTTCCGCCTCGAGTTCGGGGGTGGTGACGGTGTCCAGCAAGACAAAGCCTTCCCCGGGCAGCAGTGCCAGCGCGCGTTGCGGACCACCCTCGGTCTCGAGAGTTTCGAGAGTGAGTTCGTACTCCCCTTCGACGAGGACCGTGCCCCCCGCGGTGACGGTGCCAGAGGATTCGGACCAGTCTCCAGCTTTGGCGGCCAGAATGATGCGTTGAACATCTTTGCCGAGGCGCGGGCCCGCCGCGCGAGCATTGACGGCCAACTTCGACGTGATCCCGTACTCGGCGGCGCTGGACGCTGCCAGCAACACGAGCGTGACCTTTTTGACGTTGAGTTCGTCGCGCAGGATGTCGGTGAAGGGAGCAAGGGCAACGGCGTGCTCGGTGACAATGGTCAACTCGGCCAGTGGCAAACGCACGCGCAGCCCTGTCTTCTTGCGCAGAGCGAGTGTGGAGGAGGTGATGTCGCGAATGGCATCCATGGAGGCCACCAAAACGGCATCGGCCGGAAACTGTTCGGCTTCGGGCCAGTCAGTGAGGTGCACACTGCGTCCTCCGGTGAGTCCCTGCCAGATGTTCTCGGTGACCAGCGGCAACAGCGGTGCTGCTACCCGAGTCAGTGTTTCGAGCACGGTAAAGAGTGTGTCGAAGGCCTCCCGGCCGGCACCCTCGTCAGCCAGGGAATCCGCTTCAGCGGAGGCTCCCGCCCAGAAACGGTCGCGGGAACGACGCACGTACCAGTTGGTCAAAACATCCGCGAAGTCCCGCAAGGACGCCGCGGCGAGCGTGGCATCTAGGGCCTCGAAATGGCCTTGGACGTCGACGATGAGGTCGCGAGTTTTTGCCAGCAGGTAGCGGTCCAGCACATTCGTGGAGTCCGTGCGCCAGGTGGCCTGGTACCCATCAGCGTTGGCGTACAACGTGAAGAAGTAATAGGTGTTCCACAGTGGCAGCAACATCTGTCGCACACCATCACGGATGCCTTCCTCGCTCACGACGAGGTTTCCCCCGCGCAGCACCGAGGAGCTCATGAGGAACCAGCGCATGGCGTCAGAGCCATCCCGGTTGAAGACCTCCGAGACATCCGGATAATTGCGCAACGACTTCGACATTTTCTGGCCGTCGTTGCCCAGCACAATGCCGTGGCTGACCACGTTTTTGAAGGCGGGACGATCAAAGAGGGCGGTCGAGAGGACATGGAGGGTGTAGAACCAGCCACGGGTTTGCCCGATGTATTCGACGATGAAGTCGGCGGGGCTGTGCTCGTCGAACCACTGCTCGTTCTCGAATGGATAGTGCACCTGGGCAAACGGCATTGATCCCGAGTCGAACCAGACATCCAGCACGTCTTCGATGCGCCGCATGGTGGATTTACCCGAAGGGTCGTCGGGGTTGGGCCGCGTCAGCTCGTCAATATAGGGGCGGTGCAGGTCGGTGGGACGAACGCCAAAATCGGCCTCAATCTCATCGAGGGACCCGTACACATCCATGCGGGGGAATTCGGGGTTATCGCTCTTCCACACCGGAATCGGGGAGCCCCAGTAACGGTTACGGCTAATTGACCAGTCGCGCGCGTTACCAATCCACTTGCCAAATTGTCCCTCTTTGACGTTCTCGGGAACCCAGTTGATGTCCTGGTTGAGGTCTTCCATGCGATCGCGAAAATCGGTGACACGCACGAACCAGCTGGAGACCGCGCGGTAAATCAGCGGGTTGCGGCAGCGCCAGCAGTGCGGGTAGGAGTGGTCATAACTTGCTTGGCGGATGAGGCGGTTGCCGTCGCGCAACAGCTGCGTGAGGGGCTTGTTGGCGTCAAAGACTTGAAGCCCGGCCACCTCGCTGATGACGGAGAGAAACTTGCCACCGGAGTCGATGGAGATCTGCACGGGAATGCCGGCAGCTTCACAGATCTTTTGGTCCTCTTCACCGTAGGCGGGAGCCTGGTGAACGATTCCGGTGCCGTCGGCGGTCGTGACGTAATCGGCAACAAGGATGCGCCACGCGTTGGTCTGGTACTCGGGAACATCGGCGTAGTGCTCCCAGAGCCGTTCGTAGGTAACGTCGGCAAGCTCGCGACCTTCGAGAGTGCGCGTAATAGCCGCCCGGGCCTCCTCGGCACTCTCGTACCCGAGCTCCTTGGCGTAGTTCCCCAGCAGGTCGTTCGAGAGCAGATAGAGCGCAATGCCGGCTTCGCCTCCGTCGGTTGCCCCGGCGGGACCGGCGGGAACGACGGCGTAGTGAATCTCGGGACCAACCGCGAGGGCCGCGTTGGTGGGAAGAGTCCACGGGGTCGTGGTCCAGGCCATAGCCCGCACGCCGGCGAGACCCAATTCATCGGCCTTTTTGCCTTCGAGCGGGAACGTCACGGTGACGGACTGATCTTGACGCATCTTGTAAACGTCGTCATCCATCCGTAATTCATGATTGGACAGCGGGGTTTCGTCATTCCAGCAATAAGGCAAAACCCGGAAGCCCTCGTAGGCCAAGCCCTTGTCGTGCAGGCGTTTGAAAGCCCAGATCACGCTCTCCATGAAGGTGATGTCGAGGGTCTTGTAGTCGTTTTCAAAATCGACCCAGCGAGCCTGGCGGGTCACGTATTGTTCCCACTCACCGGTGTATTTCAGAACGGATTCGCGGGCGACCTCGTTGAATGTGGCGATGCCCATCTCTTCAATTTCGTCTTTCTTGGTGATGCCCAACTGGCGCATGGCTTCCAGCTCCGCGGGCAACCCGTGGGTGTCCCACCCGAAACGGCGCTCAACACGCTGGCCACGCATGGTTTGAAAACGGGGAAAAACGTCTTTGGCATACCCGGTGAGGAGGTGGCCGTAGTGGGGCAGACCGTTGGCAAAGGGAGGCCCATCGTAGAAGACCCACTCGTTCGCGCCGGCTTCATCGCGCTGCTCGATGGACGCCTTGAAGGTGTCATCGGCTTTCCAGAACGCCAGAATCTTCTCTTCAAGCGCGGGAAAGGAGGGCGACGGCACAATGTCGGCAGGGGTTCCGAATGCGGTGCGGCGAGGATAGGTCACGGTGGGCTCCAGTTATCGATTATCACTGTGCCAGGACGGGGAATTTCTCTCCCGCGGTACCACCTGAGCTTGCTCGAAGATAAAGAACTCGAGCCCCTTGTTCTTTGGCTGTGACGGGCCAGACCCGCTCGGTTCTACTAGGCCCCAGATGACCTGCATCCAAACGGATGCGGATCAAACGTTGCTGTTCTTCCGAAGACTCCCCGGTGATGGCCGGATTAGCGTCGTTAGTGACCATTCTACGCGTTCGGTAAGCTGGAGGCATTCACATTTGAGGCATCTTCGCCAGCCATCAGCGCCGGCAATAGACACGGTGCCGCCCATATAGAGACCGAGAGATTATCGTGACAAACACGCCCGCCAACGTTCCTGACAAGCCGGCTCTCGAAGGTCTCGAATCCAAATGGGATGGTCTCTGGGAGGCCTCGGGAACCCATCACTTTAAGCGCGAGTGCCAGAGCCGCGCCAGCATCTTCTCGATTGACACTCCCCCGCCAACGGCATCCGGTTCACTGCATATTGGGCACGTTTTTAGTTACACCCATACCGACGTTATTGCGCGTTTTCAGCGCATGCTCGGCAAAGAGGTCTTCTACCCCATGGGATGGGACGACAACGGTCTACCCACTGAGCGTCGCGTGCAGAATTATTATGGAGTTCGCTGCGACCCCTCCCTTCCCTACGAAACCGCATTTGTTCCCCCCTTCGAAGGGGGCGACAACAAGAGTTCCAAGGCCGCCGATCAGAAGCCGATCAGCCGTCGAAACTTCATCGAGCTGTGCGAGCGTCTCACGGTCGAAGACGAGAAGCAGTTCGAAGATGTCTGGCGCATTCTCGGTCTCTCCGTTGACTGGAAGCAGACCTACCGCACCATCGGTGACGAGTCACTTTTTGTGAGCCAACTTGCCTTCACTCGCAACGTTGAGCGCGGCGAGGCCTATCAGGCGCAGGCACCCACGCTGTGGGATGTCACCTTCCGCACCGCTGTCGCACAGGCAGAGCTCGAGGATAAAGAAATGCCGGGCGCCTATCACCGCCTCGCTTTCCACAAAGCTGACGGCTCCGACATCCACATCGAGACCACGCGTCCCGAACTTCTCGCAGCCTGTGTTGCCCTCGTGGCCCACCCCGATGACGACCGGTACAAGCCCTTCTTCAACACGATGGTCACGACGCCGGTTTTCGGTGTCGAGGTTCCCATTTTGGCCCACCACCTCGCCCAGCCCGACAAGGGTTCGGGCATCGCCATGATCTGTACGTTCGGTGACCTCACCGACGTCATCTGGTGGCGCGAGCTTGACCTGCCCATTCGCGCCATCATCGGCTTTGATGGTCGTCTCCTGCCCGACGCTCCTGAGGGAATCTCGACCGACGCCGGCCTCGCCGCCTACGCCGAACTTGCCGGTAAAACGGTGTTCTCCGCCAAGCAGAGCATGGTCGATATGCTGACCACTTCCGGAGAGATGATCGGCGAACCTAAGCCCATCGTTCACCCCGTCAAGTTCTTCGAAAAGGGCGACAAGCCCCTCGAAATTGTCTCCACGCGCCAGTGGTACATCAAGAATGGTGCCCGCGACGAGGTTCTGCGCGAGAAGCTCCTGAGCTTTGGGCGCGACCTTGAATGGCACCCCGAGTTCATGCGCGTTCGCTACGAGAACTGGGTCGGCGGTCTCACCGGCGACTGGCTCATCTCGCGTCAGCGTTTCTTCGGCGTTCCGATCCCCGTTTGGTACCCGCTGGATGCCGACGGAAACCCCGTCTTCGAGAAGCCCATGATCGCCACCCGCGAGCAGCTCCCCGTTGACCCCTCCACAGACGTTCCGGCCGGATTCACCGAAGCTCAGCGCGGTGTGGCGAATGGTTTCGTCGGTGAAGTTGATGTGATGGACACGTGGGCTACGAGCTCCTTGACCCCTCAACTGGCCGGGGGCTGGGAACGCGACGAAGAACTCTTCTCTCTCGTGTGGCCCTTCGACCTGCGCCCCCAGGGCCAGGACATCATTCGCACGTGGCTCTTCTCGACCATGCTGCGCGCCACCCTCGAACTCGGCGAGAAGCCGTGGAAGCACGCCGCTCTGTCGGGCTTCATCGTGGACCCCGACCGCAAGAAGATGTCGAAGTCCAAGGGCAACGTTGTCACTCCCGCCGACATGTTGGAACAGCACGGTTCGGATGCGGTTCGTTACTGGGCGGCCTCCAGCCGTCTGGGAACAGATGCCGCGTTTGACCCGCAGAATCCGACGCAGATCAAGATCGGTCGTCGTCTGGCAATCAAGGTCTTGAACGCCTCCAAGTTCATCTTGAGCTTCGAGTCCAACGAATCCGCCCAGATTACGAACGCTCTAGATCTCAGCATGCTGGCGTCGCTGCGCGGGGTCGTCACCGAAGCAACCACGGCCCTCGCCAACTATGACCACGCCAAGGCCCTAGAAGTCACCGAGAGCTTCTTCTGGACCTTCTGCGATGACTACCTCGAGCTGGTCAAGGAACGTGCGTACAACCTCGATCACCCCGAGCAGGGCTCGGCCGTTGCGGCACTGCGGCTCGCTCTTAACGTCATGCTTCGGCTGTTCGCACCGGTTCTGCCTTTCGCCACGGCTGAGGTCTGGTCGTGGTACCACGTGGATTCGGTTCACCGTAGTGCATGGCCCGTCGTCGGCGAGTTCGATGCGGCCATGGTGGGCGAGAGTGACCCCGCTATTCTGGTAGCCGCCTCTGCTGCCCTGATTGGAATTCGCCGTGGAAAGACCGACGCCAAGGCCTCGCAGAAGACCGTGGTGCTCTCGGCAACGGTCAACGCTCCCGCAGCGATGATTGCCTTGCTCACTCATGCCCTGGATGACCTTCGTGCCGTTGGGCGCATCGAAGTGTTGACTCTCGCTGTCGCCGACGAACTTTCGGTGACGGACTTTGAACTGGCACCGGCCGAACCAGCTGTCGACCCGACAGCTTCTGCTCACTCCGGAAACTGAGAATGCAACTCGGCACTCGCTGGAATCTGTGGCAGCAGCCACCCGCCGGGCTTCCCCAACCAGTCCTGTCAGCGATCATGGGCGTCGAGGGTGAACTGACAACGGTAGCCGCGGCGAACCCGGATGCTGGGGTGGCCTCGTGGCGTTGGACACTAACGTGGCTCGAGGGGCGCCCCGTGGTCGAACTGGATGACGGCACGACCATCCGCGTTGATGCTCAGGGCACTGTGACCCTCACCGAGGATTCCGGGAACTAACCAGCCCGCTCCCGACCGCCTGAGTGGCGGTGCCTGCATGAACAACGCTCGCGGGGATGGGCGAAAAGGAAACTAAGCGGACTTTTCGACGCGTGCGGGCTCGCGCGCAATGATCGTCGGTGCCGCACCATCGACCACGGATTCGCGAGTCACGATGACCTTGGCAACCTGATCCGTTGAAGGAACCTCAAACATGATCGGCCCAAGCACGTCTTCCATGATGGAGCGAAGGCCGCGAGCACCGGTCTGGCGCAGAACGGCGAGGTCGGCAATAGCGGAGAGAGCATCGGTTTCGAACTCGAGCTCAACGCCGTCGATGGCGAACATGCGCTGGTACTGCTTGATGAGCGCGTTCTTAGGCTGGACCAAGATGTCGATGAGCGCTTCGGCATCAAGTGGTGTCACAGTGGCAATCACCGGAAGACGACCAATGAACTCGGGGATCAACCCAAACTTGTGAAGGTCTTCGGGCATGACCTCGCTGAAGAAGTCGCGGTTGTCATCTTTACTGTGGAGCGGAGCGCCGAACCCGATGCCCTTCTTGCCCGCACGAGCCGAGATGATGTCTTCCAGACCTGCGAACGCTCCCGCAACGATGAACAGCACGTTGGTGGTGTCGATCTGGATGAACTCCTGCTGCGGGTGCTTGCGGCCCCCCTGAGGGGGCACAGAGGCGATGGTGCCCTCGAGAATCTTGAGCAATGCCTGCTGAACGCCTTCACCGGAGACATCACGGGTGATGGAAGGGTTCTCGGCCTTGCGGGCGACCTTATCGATCTCATCGATGTAGATGATGCCGCGCTCGGCGCGGGCAACATCGAAGTCTGCGGCCTGCAGGAGCTTCAGCAAAATGTTCTCGACGTCTTCTCCGACATAACCCGCCTCGGTCAACGCCGTGGCATCGGCTACCGCGAATGGCACGTTGAGACGACGCGCAAGGGTCTGGGCAAGGTACGTCTTGCCACAACCGG
>Ga0114978_10002243_pt1 | contig 15944 bp, 16 predicted proteins | sample S_140212_EF_Meta_FD_87027 | JGI IMG/M metagenome (GOLD analysis project Ga0114978, IMG submission 87027) | Freshwater microbial communities from Lake Simoncouche, Canada to study carbon cycling - S_140212_EF_MetaG | ecosystem: Environmental > Aquatic > Freshwater > Lake | place: Lake... | reverse complement strand
TCATCACTATTACGAATAGCATCCATCCAATATAAAATATGATCTATATCAACTATCATGAAATTTACAGTTTATTCCGTTTTTCTTTTATTAGTATTATATTCATGTTCGCAAAAACATCCTATTTTTTTACATGTTGTAGATATTAATTTAGGATTAAATTTAAGTGCAAAATCAATATCATATAAATTATATGGAATATCTAATTTATATAAAAATTCTCCGCATGAGCCTGTTAAATCTCCTGTAAATTGTATACTAATATTATCAATACCAATATCACAATCCCATCCTTGAAAATAGTTTAAATTATGTATTAGTAAATAATTTTTCTTTACATTTGTTACTTTATGATTTTTATCAATAATAGATACTTTATAATTATGTTCTTTATTAACTCTATAAAACCAAAATAAATTAGGCATTCTTTTGAGATATTTTTTTAAAAATTCCTCTTGTTCTAAAGAATATTTTGGCGTGTCATAAATGACTTGAGAAGCAATAATACTCCATCGTCTTTTGCTAGATTTTAATTCTTTAATTATATTAACAGCCCTATCCCAATACATTACATCCATTAAGACACTTGTATCAACATGAACTTTTTTTTCATATAATAAATCTGCTACATTTATTATATGTGCTGTATTAACAAATTCCGGATGGCAACTAATTAATACATGATCAAACAAATATCCATTTCGTTCCCACCATTTTTCCGAACGTGATCCATTAGTAGTAATCATTATTGAGATCTTATTTCCTAATTTATCTTTTAATCTTTCTACAAACAAAGATAATTCAGGCCACAATGTTGGTTCCCCGCCTAATAAGTTTAATTGCATTTGTGTTTTTCCTAAATTTTTCCTATAATATTCAATAAGATACAATAGATTTGACGTTACTAATTCAAGATTAGGCCAACGATATGTTCCTTCATTAGATCCTTTAAAACAATATTGGCATCTATAATTACAAACATTATGTATTGCATAATTTATTAGCAGTCTATCACTTGGCCAATTTTGTTTAATTTCTATAATTTCCATTTTGGTACCTTTGAATCTGCACTACTAATACAACTAGTAGTTATACAGGATTTAGGAGAATCAAATAATATAAATCTATCATTTATTGTACCTAATATATTGTCATGACAACTATATGATCTTTTTACTTCATTACCTCTAATTATTATGCTTTGATAACCACTATTACAACTCCATCCTTTAAATCTATTAAATCCAAATGCATTAAATCTTTCAGCTTGATCAAATTCATATTTATTTCCGTTGAAATCTGTTAATTCGATCTGATAAACAGCATCATGCTTAACATGTTGAGGAAATCCAGTCTGCATAATGTCTATCATTTCTTTTGTATATCCATTAACTATTTCAGTAGCTGTATCATTACTTTGAGGTTTTAAGGTTACAGATATACCACGATCATGAAACCGTTTACACCGATCATAATATTCGTAAAATTGATCAGGAACCATTACTTGATTAATAGTTACATGTATTTGATTATCAAGAAGAAATAATAATTTTTCACTAAATTCTATTTCGTTAGCAAATTCTGCATGAAAACTAGCAGTAACACTGGCTCTATCTAAAAGAGACAACTTACTAACTAATCTTTTCCACCATTTTAATCCCGGACTACAATTACTAGTCATATGGAAACTTTGATACTTAGAATCAGTATCACTAGCATAGTGATCTATTAAATTTAAAAAATCTTTATAAGCAGTCGGTTCTCCGCCACTAAAACTAAAATGAAAATCTGTAAATCCGTTAGATCTTGCTTGTTTTTTAATCTCGTCTATAGTTGTTTTATATAAATCAAGATTATAGTGATCAACTTTATCACTACGAGCATATGGCCAGCAATAAGAACAATTATAATTACAGAATCTTCCTAATATCCAACTAACAGAAAATAAAGGATTATTTAACATAGTTTTTTGTCCAAAACTAGTTATATCATTCCAAGGAATATTTTGAAAATTAGAGTTTGTTAAATTCATTTGTTAACCATTCCCAATCATTAATCTTAGATAACATCTCAACATTCCCTGTATTGGCAATACCATATTCTTTACCTTGATTAGCACCCTGTATAGCATATTTTCCAAAAGGTTTTTCAGATCCAACAGTACACCATATCTCTAATCTTTCCTTATTATCTTTAAGATTATATCTATCTATAGTATTACTTGACAATTTTACACACTCACGAAATGCCGATCTCCAAGTATTAAATGGGTCAGTATTAAAATTTGTTATATTTGAGACCGCATTAGCTATCTTGAATCTACTGCTAATGCTAGTAGTCATATCAGTTTTAGATATGTCCATTTTCTTAGTTAAATTAGTAGGTAGAAGTTTAACTCCACCGTAGCCATATATTAATCCATTTACAGGATTTTCACTACGCCAAACATGAACTGTATTTAGATCCCATTCTGATACAATGTGATCAAATTTAAATTCATCTTTAATAATAGCATCACCATCAACTACCCAAAACATTTTAGTAAAACTTTTTTTAGCAGCAACTATATGGGATTGATGTATTCCTTTGATACCAGTTACACGTTTAGCCATAGGAAATCTATCTTTTAATTTTTGCCAATTTTCTTCAGCATTAGGCTCATTGTAACTGATAAAAATTATATCATACATTTGTAATCTTTCTAATTAAGATTTATTTTTGAAAAGATGATCTTTTTCTAGGATCATCATTTAAATAACCATTAGTAACATAATGCAAGTATTGATCTAAATTTTCCATTCTTCTAAAGATATTTTTTTGAAATCTATCATAAGTAAAATTATCAGTGTTTCCTGTCTGTAAACTTTCATAGATTAAATTAACTAATATTTGTCTATTTGGAATAGACAAATGATTTTCTCTAAAATCCCATCCGGTATATTTTGACCAATCGTTATATGATTTAAAATCTATTATTTCGTTTTCGGCAATTTTATTTAAATCTATATTAGGCATATAGAAATTTGATAGTGTTCGTGAAATTGGAAATTTTATATCCTGAGAAGTATTTTGTAAAACCATTACTTTTTGATTAGGAAAAGATTCAGCATAATTCTTCATAACATGTATATAACATTCATGATTTATAATGTTAACATGATTATCAAAATTACCTAAATACCAATCAATATGATTTTTATTTTCTTTCCACCATTGGTATTTATAATGAGTAGGAGAAACTGGGTGATAAAATAACGAAGCAGTTTCAGGGTAATCACGCTGTATTTTTAAATAAAATCTACCAGGTGTACTAAGTTGGAATATAATAGTATCTCCATCATTTATTTCATTATTTCTAATAGAAGATTCAAATTCAATCATAGCATTTTCAGTACTAGATCCACTAATTGCCTTGTTTCTTACTTCTACATTATATTGATCTTTTAAAAAAAATGACCAACAAAAGGAATTTTCACAAGAAGAAAAACTGTCACCATAAATTAGAATTTTTGTCATTTTAAATTATCCTTGATGTATTTTCCATTCTGAAAGAGGGTTAGTTCCGTATAATATTACATTCTTTTTAGATAAAAATATATCTATAACTTTATTATGACTAGTAATAATTTCAGTTAGCATATGATGCCTAATCATATAATCTGTAGCAAATATATTGCTATAATAAAATAAAGTTTTTCCAGATACATAGTTAGATAAAATTTCTAATGACTCTTTTTCGTAAAGATTAGCAACCGTAAAAGTAACTTTACATTTTAAAAATTTTTGCCAAAGATTATACAACTGTTCTTCACCACCAAATTCTTCTAATAATATTCTTTGATTGTCATTGATATCTTTATTAATAAATTTGTAAATTTTTTTCCATTCTTCTTGCCGTTTAATAAATCTTAAAAATTCTCTACCGTCCCATGTTTCTCTAAGAAATTGAAGCCATTCAATAGATTTAATATTAAAATCATAAAAGACAAATTCTACATTATCAGAATATTTTAAAACATCTAAAAATTTAAAACCAGCACAAGGGCCGATATAGGTCTTTAAATTCTCAACTTTATGTGGAAAACTATAGCGTTCGCTATTGTAAACCCATATTTGTTTCGAGGGTTGGGTAAAACTTTTAATCCATTTTTTTTGATTTGGATTCATATCATCTATCGGTTGCTTTGCCTGTATACAATTCCAAAATGTTTCACTATCTGCTTCTGGATATAGATATAATCTACAATCTCGCATTTCTTGGGTAAAATTATCAATCTTTATTCCTGCTTCTAAGGCTGTTTTGAGAATATTCCAACCTTGGCGTCCGTGTCTACATAAAGTATTTCCAGGTTCACCTTTGATCCAATACGGAGTATAATGATCATGAAAATTTTCAATAGAACGAGTGTAATTAGGTAAAGATTCTTCTTTCTTTTCCCAACCACCATACGAAGGTCTACCTAATTCTTTCCATTTATTCATATTCATGACTATCATCTGATTATGTAGTTCAAGCCAACGATCATCTTGCCAATCTAGGGTAAATCCAATTAAGAAGAATTCAGGATTTTCTTTAATATAATCATCAATATATTCTACAAATACATTTGAAAATATATGATTACTAATAGATTGAATTATCATGATATCAGTTTCATCACAAGAATTCAATGCTTGATCTATATTATCAAAATATAAAATTTCACAATCAACTATCGATTGGAATTTATTAGTATAAAATTTTGTTATATCTAACATTTTTTCATAAAGATTAAAATGCTTCATTTTGACGTTGGCTTGGTCTACGATAGCAAAAACTACAGATTTACCATGTAATGGTTTGTTTTCAAAATAAACTTTATTCATCATAATTTTGTAAACTCACTTGATTGATGTCCATGAACTATAATATGATATCTTGGTTCGTCGCTCTGATTAATAACAATATGTTCCTGTGCTACATCAATAATCATTCCAGTGCCAGCAACAAAAGGTACTATTCCTTTGTCTTTAAAAACAAAATGACAATTATCGGGATTATTTATAGCGATATTCAATGGACTGAATATCCGACCATTTCCATCAGTATGAGGCATTATATAACCATATGGTGCTAATCGCATAATCCTAACACGATCAAATATTTTATAAGGAAGACTACTCAAAAATTTATAAAGGTTAGGAACATTTTCACATACATCAGTCCAATGATAATTTGCTTCTTCTAGTGTATTAAATCCATATCTAATAAAATGTTCTGTCTTATGTTTGTCTATTCCATGCAATGTAAGACTCTGCCAACCTCGATGACCATATCCTTTTTTCTTATCTTGGTTTCTATGATTAAAATATAAATGATCTACGCTCTTACATTCTTCTAAAAGTAATTCTGTATCAAAATTAAACTTTATAGGATAATATGCGCAATTTATATCGTCTCGTGACGATATAACATTATCGTGTACAGGAGACGAAAACGATTTATTTGCTTCATAAAATTCCATTAATTCTTTTGGAAAATCTAAATCCATTTTTCAATCTCAACATCTGTTGTACAATGACAAAGATTTATATTGCATTTTACAGGTTCAGTAGGCCATTGAATATTATCCGAATCGTTAATATTTCCAATATATCCACCAACTGAACAATTTCCTCTCTGAATTTGTCCCTGATAATCAATAAATAATGATCTGAGACCAATAGCACAATTATACCCATTAAAATTAGTAAGACCATTATTAATATATTTCACAGTGTTACCGTATTCAATAACTTCTCCATTATTAAAATAAAAAATTGATTTCATAATTAACGGAGGTTTATTATAATTAGGTATTATAAATTTAAATTTATCATTATCATTTTCTTTAAACCATTGTAACTGATCATCAGTATATATAGACGCATTTAGATCAGAGCCGCCGCCCCAATAATGTATACGGACAGCTTCAAAGAAAACAGAATTTTGTTTTTTATAACTATTAAACTTTTCTACACATTTTTCCCAGTGAGCAGGATGCATCATTATCCTAACAGTTACTGGAGTATATTGTGATGCAACTTTTACTTTTTCATCAAAATCTTTATCTATAAATTCCGAATGCCAACTAAAACAAATATATTGTAAATCAGGGGCAAGTCTTTCCCAATACTTAACAGTTTTAGCAGCATTTGATGTTAACCCTATTGTAGAATTATTTTTACGAAAAATTTCTACAAATTCTGGAAAAAATGGACTAACACTTGGTTCCCCCCCTGCTACTGAACAATGAATTTTTGGATATCTTTCAAATAACAATTTAAAAAACTTTTTAGCATTATCCCAACTGTAATTATGATTTGTTCCGTTATGAAGTGATGTTGGACAATAACTACATTGATTAGTACAAATATTGTTAATAATCCATGTTAGGTATAATGGACTATCTTTACTTTGTTCTACTCTTATAATCTTTTCTTGGTTCATCTAGTAATTATCTCTACAGAATCTATAGTATCAAATAAACTCCAAACACTAGCATTCCATTCTTCTTGATTGGTTTTTTCATCAATTGTAGTCCAATTGAGATTATTAATCTTATAACCAGTAAATTTTGCAATTGGAATAAATCCTAAACAAAATTCATTCAATCTCATATTTGGATCATGTATTTCACTGAAATTATTCTTTAACCACCATTTATATAATTTAACACGGGTTGAATATCCTCCAGAATTTAAATTAAAATTCAAGTAAGTTTCAGCAGCAAATCTTTGTTGTGGTCTAATGGCTTTTCTTTTTACTGCTTCTATATCATTATCATGACACGCACTACCCCAATGTTTTCCTAAAGTGTTATATCCTAAATATGCCCATCCCCATTGTGACTCGGGAGAAAATAACATAAAATCTTCTGGTTTTAAATTTTCATGTATGCCAGATGGCATAAAATCAAACAAACAAGTGCATAAGAATCTTTTATTATTTCCATATGAACGAAATATTGCTTCAAAATTATGTATCTGTTCGTTTAATAAAAGAAATCCCTCGTGTAAAATTTTATTCTGTCTTATTCCGGACCAGATAGGATTAAAAAATACACTCTTCATAGGATCATCAAAATATCTGTCATTTACTAATTCTGCTAGCCTATCTCCATAAATCTCATATTCTTCATGTAGATCATTTAATATATCTTGGTTTCCATGTAAGAAATCTAAAGAAATTATATCAGTTAATTTCCTATCATAATGATCATTTATATAAAGAATGTTATTTTTAAAATCTTGAAATTTTTCTTCAACTTCTAAATCTGTTAAAATTCTACGATAATTATATCTTAAAGTACGTTTAAGATCGTTATTTTTATTAATAAGAGATATCCATCGATCAGATATATCAATATCCAGTATCGCATACTCTAATTCTAACATATTTTTATTTTTAGAATTAATAGCATTTACTTTTAATGCTTTATCCGTCTTAATCATATATTTATTCTCCGTATGTCTTCTAAATCAGGAATAACTCTAAAGATATCTTCATCACGAATCGTATCTATTTGTTTTGTAATTTCTAAAAACTTTTTAGCAGCAGAAGGAGAAAATGGTTTTTCAAGTTCATGCAAAATGTGAATAAACAATGGCTCGATATTAGTTCCATAATTTCTATCATAATCTACCATAAATTTTTTTAATTTTTCAATCGTAGATTTCCTATAATCATCAGATAATATATGTACGTGATAATGTGTAGGATGAGATAATAGATTTAAAAAGAAATTCTTATGCTTCAATGTTGGTCTAATGACCCCAATATCAACTAGATGATATATGATCTCAGGTAATCTATTAACATTCCAAGCACCAACTGTAATTCCCGGACGTATAATGATATTTTCAAACTTAGAAATTTCTTTTAGATTATCTTCTACTTTAGACCAGACAGTTCCTGAACGTATAAGTTCGGCACGATCTCCTATCTCGTCAATACTAGGCCAAACTTCTAACTTACCATATTCCCATTGTTTCCAATAATCTAAAACATTCTTCCCACCATATGTTAAATTAGAAGCATTAGTATTATAATTTAATTTTACATCAAATCTCTTGTTCTCTACTAAAAGTTCTAATATCTGCCAATGTTCTGGCATCAATAAAGGTTCGCCTCCAGCAAAATAAATCTTTCTTACTGTCTTAATCTGATCTTTAAGAAAATCAAAATTAGTCTCATCGTCAACAGAATCGATGTTAGTGACCTTTTCCACCTCCATCTTCCATCCTAATTTTTTAATATCAGAAACCCATGCTGAACTATATCTTGGACCGCAACTGCGACATTTAAAATTACATAGATTACTAAAACGAAAATCCCAATATAATAGATCCATAGTAGTACAAGTGCCATCTTCAAGAGTGATATCTGGAATTTTTTCCACTATATCTTTAAATTCTCTATTTTGATAGATGCGTCCGCTCTCTCCAGTTACTTTTTCTCTATCGAAGCAAGTACTGCATATCTTTGGTTCATTTCCTGCTATCATCTCCTTGCGGAGATCTTTCATATTTTGACTATTCCAAATTTCTTCAATAGACTCTTTATTAAGATCACCTGCAAAATAATTATGATAACTTGTTAAACAACATGGCACTACTTTACCATTAGGTTCAAAATTTAGATGCATCCACGGAACAGCACAAATAGTCTTACTCATTGTCATTTTATCTTTCTATCACTCTGGGGGTATTTTGGTATACAGATTTAAAAAATCGAGAAGCATTAACATCTAAATCTGCTATTTCTAAATTTAAATTTTGACGTAAATTATTTCCAATACCTTCAACTTCATTTTCAACATCAACATGTTCAACATGTTTCTTCCAATAATCTGTTAAGTACTCAAAATCTCTTACTTGCGTGTAATCCCATTCAGTACACGCTGTAAGATAACAACCTAACCGAGCTCCATAAATTGCCCATACGCCATTTTTTACATCAGCACCAACATTGCACCATATTAATAATCTATGATAATTCTGCCACCAAACTCTTTTAATATTTTCAGATTTTGCTCCCCTATCAAGACACATCTTAACTCCTTCACGGAAGCCAGCCCGCCATGCTTGGAAAGGACTGCCATTGATATAACTTGTAGAATAACATTCATTCATTTGATAATATCTAGGGTCGAAGCAAAATTCAACTACACTTTCAGCGTCATTGGGATCTGCATTTTCGTGTGTCTTCATGTTGAGGACAAAATCTTTAGTCCAACATTTAAGTCCGCCATTGCCGTATATAAGACCATTTATCGAATTCTTTCCGCACCACGAAATACATAATCTTTATTTTCATCTGTTAAAAGAATAATCTGCGAAAAAAACTTAGGATCTATTATATTATCAGCATCAACTGTAATAAATCTGTCAGTTTCACTTAGATTAGCAGCAGCCTTGTGTGCGCTATCACTGCCTTTAACTCCATGAATACGTTTAGCCCATGGTAATATCTTTACTAATTCTGAATAATTTTTATCAGCATTAGGTTCGTCGTAGCTAATGAATATAGTATCAATATCATGTAACATAATATTCATACAATCACCAAATGTAAAAAATCATAAGAATAAGAAGAAAATATATTAGAATAAATTTCATCATGATCACTATAAGGTATAGTAACACTAGAACATTTTAACAATTCCTGGAATGAAGTATAAAGTGTATTAAGAACAATGTTAGGATCATAATCTTTGGTTACATAAAAAATAAATTGTTGATTTAAATCTAAATATTTTTCAGAATGATCTTTTATTACATCAGACAATCTTATTCTATATTCTTTTTTAATTGTGTCTTGTTCAATTAATATATCATACTGGTAAATCCTGTGAGATATTTCGTTAATAGGATTAATGAATAGTCGTTTGATATCTTTTATATTACTGTATATTCTAGATACATCAATTATTTTTTCTTTTTTAACTAATTGTATTTTTTCATCTTTTTCTAATATCTGATAATCAGATAAAGAAAACATTATATTACTTTCAACTTCGCTTTGAGGAATTTCAATATGTGGTAATTTATCTACTTCTAGATAATTTCGCATATGTATTATTTCACCAGTCGAGGGATCGTAATAAAAATAGTACATTGGATTAGATTTTTCAGAGAGGACTCTAAGCAATTCTTCAATTGCATCTTTTTCATTTTGATCCATTTAATCTTTCCTCATATATCGTTCGATATACATTCTCTACATGTCTATTTAAAAACTTCTTCTCCGTGTAGTGAAATATACCAGTCTGCTGGAAATTACCTATTTTAAGTTTACCTTCGTTGCTAATATAGGGTGTTATAGATTCTGTCCATTCGTTAGAAATATTTCCCCAATTCTGTATACGACTTTTCATATGTATAAAGGTAGGATAAGTAAATGGTGTTGTAATTTGGTCTTCTATATCTAATATCTTTACTGCCAATGCAAATACTACATCCATACTAAGATGTGTTGGTTTATAGTTTGGTAGAAATCTATTATAAAATTCTTGCCAATTTTTATATATAATATCAACTAGCAACCAAAATTCATCAGCAAGTTTTGATTTTTTAAAATATGTAAAAGCACTATAAGTATTTGGTAGTTTATTTTCTACAAATGCCTTTCTATAATAATTATCAATCACTAATTCATTTCTATAAGTCAACACATCTGAAGTAATGAATAAATCATAATTCTTGTTAAGAAATTTCCATCTGTTATCAACATTGCTTAAAAACAACATATCAGCATCAAGTAATATAGTTTCGTCATATGGAGTAATGTAATAAATCTTCCATCGATTTTCTATCTTCCATTCTGAATTTAGTGCATCATCATACCAAGGTATTTGTATAACATGATCGAAAACTTTGTTACAATGATGAGGAACCGCGTCAGGAACATCTGTAATAAGACAAACAGATGTAATTTCTTTTTGAGTTAACTTTATAGAAAGAGCCAAGACATATGCCATACGTACATAGTCATTAGAACTATTATTCTGTGCTAATATTACATAACCCTTAGTTGTCATTTAGCACCTCCAATAATCTTGAAGTGTTCCTATTAAAACTGTACTTGTTCATTATATGTATATTTTGATTTCCTGTTTTAGCCAGAGTATATTCTCCAAGAACATTTGCTTTCTGTATCAAAAAAATTAATGTTCCATCATCATTAATCTGATACAATTCATCTCTGTCAACAGTATAGTATAAATCTGCAGGCAATGTATCTGGCTTTGTCAAATTATTAAACCCATTCATTATATGAATAGCGATACTAAAAACATAGTCATTGCGCATCACTGAATATGATATCTGATAAAGGAATTTATAATATTCATAGTTTTCAACTATAAATTGACAGAGATTGAAAAAAGTTTTTGTCCATTCTGTTTTTTCAAAATAAAAAATTGTAGCCCAATAAAAATCAATAGTATGATCACTAACTCTTTTAAATTCCATAGTCTCTCGATTTTGTGCAATATCAATATGTTTAGAATTAATCATAAAATCTGTATTAGAGTTCCATATATATTTTAATCTATCATTCTTAATTAACACATCAGTATCTATTACTAGAGTTTTATCATAAGGACTTAACTCATACGCTCGAGAACGAAATCCGTTTTTAAAAGGTATCCTTTTAAAAGTTAAAGACCCGTCATAAAATCTTTTATCCTGCCTATTAGGTTGGGGTATGTTATCAGTTAAGATAATCTTATCAAAGAATTTTATTATATTAGGATCTTTATTATCTAACCATCTAACTGTACTAGAATCTGTTACTAGACTCACTGGTACATTTAGATATTTGTTCACATATCTAGCCGATACATATGCCATTGTACCGTAATCAATTTCTCGATTATTATGGGCAAACATTAATACACCCAATGACATTTATATTCCAATCATCGTTAATACCGAACGACTTTTCTTTAATTCGATATATTTTTGATAATAATGATTACTTGTTTCTGCGTAAATATCAAAAATAGCAGAACGAAAATCTTCAATATTAGATATCATATATGGATTTTCAAAATCATCAACGACTACTACATCTTCAGTATATCCCATTTGGATAAGTGATGTTAAAAAATTAATAAGTTCTCGATTAACTGTAAATTGATGCCCATTTTCGTAGTAAAGACAATTTTCTTTATATTCTTGCTTTATTAATTCTTTTTGAGTATTAAATGTAACCATTCGATTAGCTACATCGAGAGCAGATTTTAATCTGTCATCCATATGAAATCTCCAATAATAATGTAATTATACATTAGAATTATTAGGAAATCAAGTTTTGATTATGTAAGTTCTGCTGTAAAGGAATACGTTGGAACAGCAATATCTATATTAGCACCGGATGGTCTAAGAACTTTAACAAAAGATTGTAGAAGTCCGTCAACATAGTCATAATTTCCCCATTCAGCACCGTTAGGATTTGCACCAATAGCAACAGTTTTGTCGTCATCTCTAAATAATACACTAAAGGTAATTGCAGTTGCACTCTTAACTACACTTATTGTACAATCATTATCAGCATAAAAAGTACCACGAACCGAACTAGCAGTATCAGTTCCTTGCTGCACAAGTAGTATACCCGATGACGCTGTTGGTGTAGTTTTATATCCAAAATTTCCAGTTCTATCAGTAGATGCACCCCATTTAGTTTCATTATAAGCATATAGCACCGTTCCTAAACTATTAAGCAGAGTCTCCCAGTTAGAATTCTGTAGTGTAGCAGCGCCGCCAGTGCGAGTTGCATTCCATACTATTTTTCCGCCAGCATTGAAGAAACTAGTTATATGGGTAGCATCATTAAATGTAATCGTAAAGTTATGCGAGACAGAACCAGCAGCAGCGCCCCAATAACTACCAGGATATGTATCATTTCTCTGAGGATTCCTTAATGTAACAAGACTAGCTTCAGCAATATTATATCTGTTAGCATCTAATAAATCAGCAGCAGTTCTAAAGAGAGTAATATCTGTCGCATATACTAAGTTACCCGATGCTACTCTTCCTGCAGATGGTAATGTAAGAGTTGTTCCTTGGTGTGCTGCACATCTATTCATATCAGCAACTAATGCAAGCCACTGATAAGCAGAAGTCTGTGCTGATACGATTGTAGTTCCGCCAGTAACAGCAACAGCAGTAGCAGTATACCCATAACTAGTAAGAATACCCGAAACTAAACCCCTAGAATAATTATATTCAGCTGCACTTATTAAATCAGTATTTGCGACCATCTTACATTCTTCCTATTCTTTAATTTATCTCTTTTACTTATGTAACTACTATCATTATGGTTCCAAGATCTAGATCAAACTTGTCTTCTAAGCTTTTTCCAATAATAGATGCAGCCAACGGATTATTACTGCGGCTTGCCATAGCATAACCAAGTACTGATGATGATACTAATATATCACCTTTTTTAATTGGACCAATTACTTTACAAGGAACTTTACCTCTCAGTGCTACTGCTAATCCTTCTGATTCAACATTCATTAGATAAGCCGGGTTAGTTGAAATAACTCCAGCGACCCTTGTATCTTCTTCGATAGTTGTAACTGTTATCTCTCTAACTCCGCCAAACACAACAACTGTACCTGGATCATAAATTGCATCTGCATCATATTTTTCTGCTAAGTCAGCGTATCGTGCTTGTGTCGCTACAGCAGTTATAATATTTGCTGCAAAATTAGAATTGTTATCTCTAGCAACGATAGTGTTAGCAACGCTTTCATCTGTTGCTGATACATAACTATTAACAGGAGTTGCTCTAGCATATTTTAATGTATCAGATTTTTCTGAGGTACCGCCGACTAATGCTCCATGGAAATTTGTAGCATAAACATCTTTAGCATATAACTTATTCCATTGTAATGCATCTGTTCCTAAATCATATGTCTGATGTGCTCCAGGATTTACATTATAAAGAGAAACTACGATTGGATTTAATGTATCATTAGTGCTTGGATTTCTTACCTTAATTGACAAAGTACTTGATATTAAATTCTGGATAGTTCCTAGATTACTATTTGACTCGTCAACAAAGATCTTAATAAGAGCAGGATTTCCAATAGTAATACCTGCATTTGGAAATGCTGCTAAAGCACTGAAAGATGCACTACCTTTTTGTACATATGTATTGGCTGCTAATCCACCTAATTTATCAGAATCTGATGCTGTTCCCCAGAATCTAGTTGAAGCAGCAATGTCTGTGATTCCTGTAGTACTACTATTCTTTAAAGTTATACCTTCTCTTATATAAGAAAAACCAGTTATTGAATTGCTGCTAGCAAGAGTAAATGAGGAATTGCTAATAATGTACATAACAATACCACCGATCGATGCTTTAATTATAGGATGTGTACCACCAACATCATCAGTTACAGATACGCTTTCTAAATTTGTTGTGCCTGCGCCACTAACAGCCTGTGGACCAACTAATACAAAAGTTAAGCCTGACCATGCTTTTAGTTGCTTAGTGTCTTCATCAAACCAAAGATCACCAATATTAAGTGCATTTGTCTGCGAAGGATCAACCGTTCCTACATATGATCCTCCAGTTGTGCGCCACTTATTAGTACCAGAAATAGTCTCATCATAGTACTTTAATTTTTTAGCCTGAGAGTCATACCATATCTGTCCTGTAATTGGTTTCTGCGGAGCTGTTCCTCTAGCAAAGTTTTCCAATAGATAAAGGAAATTTTCATTCTGATCTGCACCGTATCCGGCAAAGTTCTTTCCTATGAATGTTAAAGATGTAGTAAGAGTATCGTTTTGAGAATCCGGTACAGTGACTAATCTATCGTTATTATATCGTTTTAATTCATATGGCATACTAATAGCTCCTGGTCATACTTATGAAATATTTATCAATTACTATGGACTATCCAAAGTCCATACTCCTCCTGTTAGGGTATAACTCTTATTATAACTATTATCAACTGAACTTGTAAGGAAGTTTATATGAGTGTAGCGGATTATTGCTTTTTGTGTATCTAGATAGTCGCTAGGACTTGCAAGTTGATTTAATATCGTGATAGTTCCTGCTACCACATCAGTACCTACTAATATATCATTATCAATTAATGAAAGTGCAATTGGCTTTGTGAGAATTTTACCACTAACAGTTAAATTACCAGTAACAGCTAAAGTAGAAGTAGAATTATTAAATGTTAATTTACTATTATCTTGTATTAATCCTGATGACCCTGCTAATAACACACGACCGCTAGTTAGGCTACTAATCTTTGCTGAACCCAATGTTGACAACCCTGTTACATTTAGTGTTCCAGCAACTACAGTATTACCAGTCGATGATGCTACTGTAAACTTGTCAGTATTGACATAGAGATTTCCGATAAATTCACTAGTACCAGATGCTTTAATATTTCCAGTAATATCGAGTTGAACACTGGGTAACGAGTTGTTGATACCTACAAATCCATTTGAGGCACTAATAACAATGTTATCGGTTATAATATCAGTACCAGATGTTTTTGTAGTCCTAATAGATATATTACCATTAGATCTAGTATTTTCTATCTGTAAATTATATCCACTAACTTTAAATTGAGCATTTTGTGTAGTTCCAACAGTTACACCAGAATTATTTGCAACATAAAGGGGCACCGTCATTGTTGATGCACCATTGGAGATACTATCTCTCCTTAAATATCCAGACGCCGCAACACCACCTAATAATGTAGAATCAATTGCTATAAGATCAAATGTGCTCGAAACCGCTGAATTAGAAGTGTAACCTTTTCTTATTATAGTATAACCGGTCATTGCAGGAACAGGTACGAATTCAGCAGATGAAAACATTCCTAAATTAACATTGTTAACCCAAAGTTTTAAAATTGGTTTAGAGTTACCAAATTCATCATATAATGTTT
>Ga0114978_10002242_pt1 | contig 15951 bp, 16 predicted proteins | sample S_140212_EF_Meta_FD_87027 | JGI IMG/M metagenome (GOLD analysis project Ga0114978, IMG submission 87027) | Freshwater microbial communities from Lake Simoncouche, Canada to study carbon cycling - S_140212_EF_MetaG | ecosystem: Environmental > Aquatic > Freshwater > Lake | place: Lake... | reverse complement strand
GACCGCGGTATCGCCCGGGCCGAGGACGGCGAACCCGAACTCCCGGCCGGGTTCGCACGCGGTGACCCGACAGACGGTCCAGTACACCGGGCCGATCTCGTTGCGGCGGACGTGCCCGCGGAACTTCGCGCCGAGCACCGGACCGGTGGCACCGTCGAGCCATTCCGACTCGAACACCTCGGGGGAAAACCGGCCGGTATTGCGGACGTCGGCGATGAGATTCCAGATCTTGTCGGCGGGGGCGGCCATGTGAACCGTTACGGAACCATCCATGACGCTAGATCCTAGGCGGGTAGCGTCTGGGCATGTGGGGATAGCCGCATGGGGATAGTCCGGCGTCGGTCGACTGCCAGTGTGGACCGCGACATTCCCGCCCCGCCCGATGCGGTGTGGGACGTGCTCGTCGACATTGCTGCATGGCCGATCTGGGGGCCGTCGGTGCGCAGTGCGACTCTGCGCGACGGCGCAACGGAGTTGGGGCTCGGAGTCCGTGGCGACGTCTGGACCGCGGTCGGCGTGCGGATGGGGTTCGTCATCACCGAGTTCGACCCCGGTCACCGGTGGAGTTGGTCGGTGGCGGGCGTGCCGGCCACCGGCCACCAGGTCAGCGTCACCCGCGCCGGCTGCCGGGTCCGCTTCGAGGCACCGTGGTGGGCGACGGGATATCTGCCGGTGTGTGCGGTGGCATTGCGGCGGATCGAGAAAATGGTGTCCGATCCACGCGAGGGCGGCGAGAGTTAAGAACCAGCCGGTGCACCAGGGCCGGAAACACCGGCCGGGTTTTCACCCGACCGGACCCTTGGCCAGCAACACGGGCGCACTGCGCGGCACGCCGCCGCGGTCAATCCAGCTGAGCACAACGGTGTCCCCGGGCCGACGTTGATCCATGATGTTGGACAGATCCGCCGCCGAGGTGATCGCGATCCCGTCGACCGCGGTGATCACGTCACCACCGAACAACCCGACCTGGCCGGCCGGGGTCCCGGGCAGCACCTGTCGCACCACCGCGCCGACCGGCCCCCGACCCATCGGCGATGAGTCGGCGATCGCGACCCCGATGAATGCGGTATCACCGAGGTGGATGGCGGGAGAGGGCACACCGGAACGGATCTGGTTCGCGATGCCCACTGCCCTGTCGATCGGAATCGCGAAACCCTCCCCGCCGGTGACTCCGCCCATGCGGTAGGTCAGGGTGGCCGCGACGTTGACTCCCACCACCTGCCCGGCCCCGTTGACCAGGGGTCCACCGGAATCACCCGGCCGGATGTCGGCGGCCACCCGGATCAGGTCGTACAACTCCCGGGTGCCGCCGCCGGACTCGTCGGACGCGCGCACCGATGCGCCGATCTGGGTCACCGTGCCCGGGGCGAAACTCGGTGGCGCACCGGATCCGTTGGAGTTGCCGATCGCGGCGATCGGGTCCCCGACGGCCAGCGTCGATGAGGTGCCCAACACCGCGGTGGGCAGGCTGCCGGCACCGCGGAGTCGAACCAGGGCGATGTCGCTGGCCCGGTCGAAGCCGATCACATCAACGGCATAGGTGCGGCTGTTGGCCAGGCTCACCGCGGTGATCTCGGTGGCTCCCTCGATGACGTGGTTGTTGGTCAGCACCTCGCCGTCGGGATTCAACAGGATTCCGGTGCCGGCTCCGACGGCACCCTGGTAGCTCAGTGTGGTGTTGATGTCGACCAGACCGGGTACCACCTGACTCAACAGGGCCGACTGGTCCAGAGGAGTCCGGGGTGACGGTGCCGGTGCCGCCGTAGCGGGCGTGGCAACCAGGCCCGCGAGCAGCACCAGGACAGCCAGCACGCCAGGCAGGCGCCTCACCCGATAGCCTGGTGCTAGTCGATGCGGTGCGTGCATGCCCTTAACTTTGCCTGAAAACATCCGAAACGGCGAAAAGCCTCGCCGTGATCGGACCCGAGTCGGCCCCCGCCCGGACCGGTAGCATCGGGTAGTCGTCATCACCGGCCGAGGAACCTATGCTCACCAAGACCCTCCGCTCCCGGCCGTTCCGGTTGCTCCTCGCGGCATCCCTGGTGATGTCCGCAGTTCTCGCCGTGACCTTCATCGTCATGCACCGGATCTATGATTTGCGCGGGCCGGCCGTCGAGGCGCCAGCGCGGCCGATCACCGACGCTGCGGCCAAGGACCAGGTGCTGCAATCGGCCCGCCAGGTGATCGGGGCCGGCAAGCTCAGGGCGGCGAGTGGCACCTACATCCTGGTGTCGTGTGCACCGGACAACGCGCCGCCCTACCAGGGCAGCGCGTACCTGGACTTCGATGTGCCCACCATTACCGCGACCCCGGCTTATTTCCGCGAGATCGCCCGCTCCCTGACCGCACGGGGATGGACTGAGGGGCTGCCGCCGAGCCACCACCCGGGCGGGCACACGTTGGTCAAGGACGGGGTGGCCGCCGTCTACTACCGCAACCCCGATCTCACCCGCCGCGGCGTGCTTCAGATCTACGGCGAATGCCGCGTTACCACCGATCATCAGCGGGAAACCGTCGGTTTCACCAATGTCACCGGCGAGCTCTACCGCTGATTTTCTGCCGCATCCGCTGGGGATGGGCGGGAACTGAGGACTTTGGTCCCCGGCGTGGCGGGTCCTCGGCCCGTGTCTGGTACGGCCTGTCACACCTACAATCAATTTATGAACACTGTGACGTTGGTGGGCGTCCTACTGGCCGCCTACGGAGGTGCGGCCTGGCTGTTGCGCCGCGAGTATGCGCCAGCGGTGAGGGTCGGCACCGGCTCAGCACCCGGCGCACCGAACCCCACGTCGGAAGAATTGAGCCGATCATCACGTACGTGATCACCAGTGCCTGCGTCGACGTCAAACACCAGGCCTGCGCCGCCGAATGCCCGGTCGACTGCATCTACGAAGGCGACCGCACCATGTACATCAACGCGGAGGAATGCGTCGACTGCGGCGCCTGCAAATTACTGTGCGAGGCCGACGCGATCTTCTACGTCGACGACCTGCCCGAGTCCGAGGAGCCGTTCCTGGCGGATAACGCGGCATTCTTCGCTGAGATCCTTCCGGGCCGCGCCGCCGCGCTGGGTACACCGGGCGGGGCCGAGAGCGTGGGACCCGTCGGGATGGATACGCCGATGGTCGCCGCACTGCCACGCCATCAGGCCTGAACTCTTACAAATCCCTGCTCGCCTGCTTCCGACGCGCCGGGGGTATGCGACTGCGTGGTGGAATTGCGCAAACATCTACACTGCAATTTGCTGACACCGACAGGACAGGGACCCATGGCCAGAGCACTTCGACGGGCACTTGCCGCCGCGGGTATCGCGCTTGTTGCCATGACGGCCACAGCGCCGGTATCACCCGCCGCAACGGTGCCATCGGCGGGCACGGGGTCGGTTGCTTCGGGGTCGGTTGCTTCGGTACGTCCGGTCAACGGCCAGACCGTGGGCGTCGCGCACCCGATCATCGTGACGTTTACCGGGGCGGTCGTCGACCGTCGCGCCGCCGAGCAGACCATCACCGTCACCTCGCCGGCCAATCTGACCGGCCGCTTCCAATGGCTTGATGCCAACGTGGTCCAGTGGATCCCCGACCAATTCTGGCCCGCGCATTCCCGGATCACACTGATGGCGGGAGGGGTTCCCCGCAGTTTCGGTACCGGAGCGACGGTTCTCGGAGTGGGGAGCATCTCCGCGCACACCTTCACCGTCAGCATCGACGGCGTGATCATGCGGCAGATGCCGGCGTCCATGGGCAAGCCCAAATTCCCCACGCCGATCGGATCGTTCAGCGTGTTGGAGAAGTACAAGTCGATCGTGATGGATTCCCGCACGATCGGCATCCCGTTGACAGACCCGGAGGGCTACAAGTTGACGGTGGCCGACGCGGTCCGGATCACCTGGGGTGGTGTCTACATCCACTCGGCGCCGTGGTCGGTGGGGTCGCAGGGTTACGCCAATGTCAGCCACGGCTGCATCAACCTCGGGCCCGATAACGCGGTCTGGTATTTCAACCAGGTCGGCATCGGCGACCCGGTCATCATCAACGGCTGAGCAAGGCGACGCCGCGCCGGTCTACCCGGCGCGGTCGGCCCCAGCGCCGGTGTAGTCGACGTTCCAGTGCTTGATCCCGTTGAGCCAGCCCGACCGCAGTCGATCAGGCTTGCTCAGAGCGGTCAGGTCGGGCATGGCATCGGCGATCGCGTTGAACATCAGATCGATGGTCATCCTGGCCAGGTTGGCGCCGATGCAGTAGTGCGCGCCGGTACCACCGAACCCGACGTGCGGGTTGGGGTCGCGCAGGATGTTGAAGGCGAAGGGGTCCTCGAACACCTCCTCGTCGAAGTTCGCTGACCGGTAGACCATCATCACGCGCTGACCCTTTTTAATCGTGACGCCGCTAAGTTCGGTGTCGCACAAAGCAGTTCGCTGAAATGATGTGACCGGCGTGGCCCAGCGGACGATCTCGTCGACAGCGGTGGCAGGCCGCAACTTCTTGTACAGCTCCCACTGCTCGGGAAACTCTGTGAAGGCGTGCATGCCGTGGGTGATCGAATTGCGCGTTGTTTCATTGCCCGCCACCGCCAACAGAATGACGAAGAATCCGAACTCGTCATCGGAGAGCTTGTCCCCCTCCACATCGGCCTGCACCAACTTGGTGACCAGATCATCGCGCGGGTTCGCGTTGCGGTCGGCGGCCATCTGCATGGCGTACATGATCAACTCGATGGACGCAGCCATCGCATCGTTGGACTCGAACTCGGGGTCGACGTCGCCGACCATCTGGTTGGACCAGTCGAAGAGTTTCTTGCGTTCCTCCTGGGGCACACCCATCAGGCCGGCGATCGCCTGCAGTGGCAACTCGGCTGAGACCTGTTCGACGAAGTCCCCGGAGCCGCTCGCGGCCGCCTCCCGGGCAATCTCGGCGGCGCGGCGGGCCAGGTCCGCACGAAGCACCTCGATAGCCCGCGGCGTGAACGCCCGCGAGATAATTTTGCGCAGATGCGTGTGATGCGGGGCGTCCATGTTGAGCAGAACGAATTTGCCCCGATCGACCTGCTCGGCGAACGTGCCGTCCCGGTAGCGCGGGATCGCCGTTTTCTCCTGACTGGAGAACACGTCACTGCGCCGCGAGATCTCTTTGACGTCTTTGAGTTTGGTGACCACCCAGTAGCCGCCGTCCTCGAACCCGAAGTCCTGCGGCTGCTCGTTCCACCAGATCGGCGCGGTCTTGCGCAGTTCGGCAAGTTCTTCGACGGGCAGTCGCTCGGCGTGGATGTCGGGATCGGTGAAGTCAAAACCCGGTGGCAGGTTGGGACTGGGCATGGGGGGTGCACCTCCAGGTGTTCGCGGGTGAATTCGTCGACTACACGGCAACATCCATGACTACACGGCAACCGGGCAAGCCGTGGGCGGCTTTGGGAAAAACGGCGAACCGGTCAGCCGCCGGACTTCGGGGTCGGAGTGACCGTCGTGGTGCTCACGGTCGGTGTGGTTGACGACGTTGCCGTCGTTGTTGACGACGGTGCCGTCGTTGTTGACGACGGTGTCGGTGTCGTTGACGACGTCGGTGTGGTGTTCGTGGACCCCGCGGAGAAGCGAGGCTGGTGGAAGTCCGCCCACGAGTCGCGGTACAGCACGGTATCGCCCTCGGAGACCAGCAACATCGTCGGCGACACGACGTAGGTCACACCGTCGTTGGTGGCGATGATCGTCCCACTGGAGGCGCGTGCGGCCGCCATTGACAGCGCCGCCTGATCGCTGATCCTGACTCCGCGGTACTCCAGTTGGCCGTCGGGGTCGACGCAGATCACCACCAGGGCGCGCGCGGTGCGGCCGTAGGCCATCAGCGTCTGGGTGTCATCGCATCGGGCCGCGGAGCCCACGTACCCAAGCTCGTCACTGGTCGGCCCGGCCGGGGCCGCCGATGCTTCGGGCAGCAGGGCAGGCGATGCCACAGCGATCGCGACACCCACGGCCACGGCACCCACGGCGGCGGCCGCCAATCCGGGGCTTCCGGAATATTCACGACACCACATTCAGGCTCCCTTCACCGGCGTCTTCAAGCGAACCACCTCACGCGGTGATTGTGGCGGTGCCACGTCGGCGTTTTCCGGATCGGTTGCCGATATCCGCGCAGCCGATGCGGATGCGGCCACCACCATCGACATGCCCGGATCCGGTCGTTTCGCGGAGCCGCGGGGCGCCGACCGGTTAGGCTCTGCGGTATGTTCCGCGGACTCGCCACTGCAGCTGCTGTTGTCGGCAGCGCGCTCTCCCTCACGCCCGTAGCGTCGGCCGACGGCCCCTATGCCGGGGACGTACCGGGAATCACCTACGGCGCAAACCTGAGCGCACCCTGCTACCAGTGGGACAGGTTCATCTTCGGCCGGGGCCGCGACGGTCAGGCGATGGCCTGCCACTTCATCGAGAATCAGTCCTACGTGGGCCTGTACCGGCCGCCGGAGGGCACCGGTTTCTGGGTGATCTCACCGAAGCTGTACGGAGTGCAGACACCGGGGGCGCCATGCCCGGGCCCGCAGGCCGCCGCCCAGTCCCCGGAGGGCTTCCCGATGTTGTGCCGTGGATCGCTGGGCTGGCAGTCGGGCTACCAGAAGGCAGGCGACTGGGGCAACGGAGGCTACTTCTTCCCGGCCGAGTAGGTTCTGCCCGGCCGGGAAGCCTGCCTGCTACACCGCCGCGGCGGCCTCGTTGAGGTCGTTAAGTCGAGTGCTGGACTCCAGGTACTCCTCAACCCACCGCTCGATCACCGCGGCCGTCTTCTCCACCCGGGTGAACTGGCCGACGACCTGGCCCACCGGATTGAATGCGACGTCGACGGTCTCGTTCGGGTACTTGTTGGTGGCGGATACCGCCATGCCGGACACCATGTACTGCAACGGCATTCCCAGCGGTTCGGGGTTCCCGGCCTTCTGCCAGGCATCGGTCCAGTCGTTGCGCAACATCCGGCACGGCTTGCCGGTGAAGGACCGGCTGCGGACGGTGTCGCGGCTACTGGCCTTGACGTAGGCAGCCTGCTGTACCGGGGTGTTCTCGGCCTCCTCGACCATCAGCCACTGCGAACCCGACCAACTGCCCGCACAGCCCAGTGCCAGCGCCGCCGCAATCTGGTAGCCGCTGCCGATCCCGCCGGCGGCCAGCACCGGACGTGGCGCCACCGCCTTGACCACCTGCGGCCACAACACGATCGAGCCCACCTCGCCGCAATGTCCGCCGCCCTCGCCGCCCTGAGCGATGATGATGTCGACGTCGGCCTGCGCATGCTTGAGCGCCTGGGCGGGTGAACCGCACAGCGCGGCGACCTTTCGACCGGACTCGTGGATGCGCTTGATCATCTCCACCGGCGGGGTACCGAGGGCGTTGGCGATCATGGTGACCTTGGGGTGCCGCAGTGCGACCTCGACCTGCGGGGTGGCCGTCGCCTCGGTCCAGCCGAGCAGTTGCAGCGCGTTGGAGTCCGCATCCGCGGTGGGCACACCGTGGTCGGCGAGGATCTTCTTGGCGAAGTCGAGGTGCTGCTGGGGCACCATGTCCTGGAGCATCTTGGTGAGCGTTTCGGGGTCAAGGTCGGAATCCATGCCCTCGTACTTGTTGGGGATCACGATGTCGACGCCGTAGGGGTGGTCGCCGATGCGCTCATCGATCCAGTTCAGTTCGATCTCCAGCTGTTCGGGGGTGTATCCCACGGCGCCCAGAACTCCGTACCCGCCGGCTTTGCTGACGGCGACGACGACGTCGCGACAATGAGTGAAGGCGAAAATCGGGAACTCGATACCGAGTTCGTCGCAAAGGGAGGTGTGCATGACCGGCTCCTGGGGTGACGGGGACCAACTGAAACGTGTTCTAGTTTGTTATGACCTTACTACCACGGTGAGCCACAGCAGCAGAAATAGCGCCATGCCCGCGAAGCACACCAGGTGGTCGCGGTATATCGCGCGGGCGAGGCGCGATTGCTCAGCAGGGGTATCGGAACATCGGCCCAACCGGACCGCACTCGGCACGGTGCGCAACAGCGCCACCAGGATCGGACCGCCGGCCAGCACTGCCGAGGCGATGAGGACCAAGTTCGGGCGCCCGCCGCGCCATGCTTCGATGCCGAGGCAGACCAGCAGCACACCCATCACGACCGCGATCAGGGTTCCCATGGGTTGGGAGGTGGTGGTCGCCCGTTGGTAGTAGGCGGCGATGGACGCTACGTCCGATTCATCGGGGTCAGCGCCGCGTAATCCGGCCTGGGTGTCGAACATCAGGTCCATCCAGAGGACAGCGAGCAGGAATCCTGCGCAGGCCGTCAGAATTGGGATACTCATCCGCCCTCGCCTCAGGAGTACCGTTAGACGTGCGCTCACCGTAGTGCGTGGGGGATGAAGGGGTGTTCAGTATGGGGATTGTCCGCGAGTCAGCCCTGGCGGCACTCGGCGGCGCCGCGCTGGCCACGACGATTCTCGCCGCGGCGCCGGTGGCGTCGGCAGTGCCGGATCAGCCGAACGCCCCCTGCTACAACGGGGTGTTCCCGCTGAATCCCTACGCCGATAACTGCGCCATACCGTCGCGCCCGTCCCGGGTGCTGGGATCGGCACCAGATCAGACCGCGTTGCTCGCCTGCAATATCGGTAGTGACGCTTTCCGGGCCCAGTGCCTGTCGCTGTATGTGAACGGCGGGTACGGCTGGTATCCCGGTGCGACCCTGGCGCCCGGTTACCACCCCTGATCCGTCCGGGGTGGCGCGGGTTTTCCGCGCCGCGCAACCGCTCGCACCGCCGCACCACCCGCAGCCTTGGCCAGTCCCGGCAGGTGGCCCAGTGCGTTGGCCGGGCCCGAGTGCCCCGACACTGCGACCTGCAGTACCGGCCAATCGTTCGTCTGTGCCAGAGCGGCCAGTCCCGGCCGGGGATTGACCGGTCTCGGATTGCCCACCAGTTTCATCAGTGCGGCGTCCTCGTTGCCATCGGCATAGAAGTAACTCCGGGTGAGTTCGACACCGCGCTCGGCGCAAAGTCGTTGCACCGCAGCGGCTTTCTGTCGGCCCCACACGATCGGCGTATTCACTCGTCCGGTCAGAAGTCCGTTCGCACCCAGTTCGAAGGTGTTGCACACCACATCGGTGATACCCAGCGCGCGGGCAACGGGTTCGGCGTGGATGGTCAACGCCGAGGAACTCAGAACGACGGTGTGGCCGCGCTTCTGGTGTGCGCTGACTATCTCGCGCATCAGCGGGTAGACCTTGTGTGCCACGTGCTCGGTGTAGACCCGGTCGGCGACTGCACTGAGTTCGGTCAGTGACTCGTCGCGCAGATAGGTTGCGGCCCGCACCAGCAGTCGTTCGAACTGCATGCGACCCAGTTTGTAGCGCACCGAGGCTTCGATGACGCCCAGCACCTCACCGATCCGCGCCTTTCCGGTGCGGAGTCGGTCACTGGCGTGCGCGGTCGCGGTGAAGCCGGCTATCAGGGTGCCGTCAAGATCGAAGAAGGCGCCGACCTCGGGCCCACCCGGGCCGGCCTCGATCTGAGCCAGGGGATCCGATGACAGCGTCACCCCACCATCATGCGCCCGACGCGTGGGCGTGCAGTTACGGCTCCAGCCGTCGTGCAGCAGCGGCCTCGAGTTCGTCTTCGAAGGCACCCTCATCGCGCCCCAGTGCGACGGTCGCCACAGCCATGGCACCGGTGGCGATGGCGAGCGCCACCGCACTCGGTGTGCCCACGGTGAGGTGCTCACCGAGGATCACCTGACCCAACAGCACCGCGACCAGGGGTTCCAGGACCAGCATCGCCGGGACGGAGGCCTTCAGGGAACCGGCGTGAAAGGCGGACTGCTGCAGCAGGGTCGCGGCGACGGCGGTCGCGATCAGCGCGTACGTCACCGGCGAGCGCAGCACCCGCATGACACCATCCTCGGTCAGCAGGTTCATCTCGATCTTGGTCAGAACTGCCACCACACCGAAGAGAACGCCAACGGCCAGTGCCAGCAGGATGGCCCGACGCCAGTCGGAGAATCGCGCCGCGGCCAGCAGGCAACATCCCACCAGAGCGAAACTCAGCCCGGCCACCGCCACCGCGGGAAGTTCCGAACCCTCGTAGTCACCGGGCGCGGTCCTCGCCAGTGCCACGAACACCGCCAGGGCAAGGGTGAGCAACAACGCCCATGCCCACTCCGCACGGCTGACCCGGCGGTGCGATAGCCACGCACTCAGTGGCAGCGCGAACAACAGCGCGGCCACCAGCAGTGGCGCCACCAGCAGTAGCGAGCCCTTGGCCAGGGCCACCGCATAGAAGGCGTAGCCGGTCACCGCGGCACCGGTGCCGGCCCACCACCGGGGCCGCCGCAGCAGGGTGTTCAGCATTACCAGGCTCATACCGTGCTCGGCCGGTACGTCCATGGTGGCCCGCTGGCGCACGACGATCCCGATTGCGGTGAACACCGCGCCCGCCAGAGCAGCAGCCACCACGAGGGCATGCTCAAACACTGTGTTGTGTCCCTTTCGGCCCGTGGGTCCCCGCTCCGAATCTAGGCCACCGGGACCGGGCCGTGCGGATCGCGGTCCCGCGTGTCAACGCACCGGAACGACCACGGGCGCGCCGCCGTAGCCGGTGACGCGAACCCAGGCCGGTTCCGGACCTCCCTCCGGAACGCGTCCGGTGATCTCAACGGTCTCGCCGGGAAAAACGGTGACATAGTTGTCGTCGTAGGAAATCGGCAGGATCTCGTCACCATCAGCTGTGGTGAGAAGTTCAGCCCGCTCGAAGAAGGCGATTCGCGCGGTCGGATTGCGCAGCGTGATCCGGACACCGGTACCCCCGGTGCCGTCATGGCTGGCGCTGACGTCCAGTGCGGGTTTTGCCATGGTGTTCAGCGGCGTCATATCCGCCCAACGGATCTGGCGGGAGTCGAAAGCGGTGTCATTGGCCGGCGGGCCGACGTCATCGGGCACCTGCGACTGCCAGTAGACATTCTCGGCCAGCACGCCGCCGCCGGCATCGAACAGTTCGCAGCGCACGAAGAACACCCGGGAATCCGCCGGGCCGGGGGGCAGTGTCATCGCGGGCGCGGTGCCGTTCGAGGCGACGGCGATACCGTCGGCAGCACGATCATCGCGCAGTTTGCCCGACAGGTCGTAGGTGCGGACCCGAACCCGCAAGTCCTGCTTGGCATTCGGGCTCTGATTGACCACGGTGACCCTGGCCTGCCGGTGATCGCCGCCTGCGTAGGAGTCGAACACCACCGACAGCGGTCGTAGTCCGTGCTTCGCGCCGAAGTATGCGCCGCCGGGCCGAAGGTAGTAGTCGAAGATGTTTCCGAAAAACGACGGCCAGTGGCTGTTGAGCATCCAGTAGATGGTCATCTTGTGGCCATCCCAACCGTTGGCGGCGAACGATTCGAACTGTGCGCGGGTGGCTTCGTAGTGCGCGAGTTGGGCTTTGTCGGCGAACATCTGGGCACCGGTGGAGAATCCGTACCGCCGGTCGATCACCCGGCGGACGTTGCTCAGGGTCGAGTTCTGCGGTGCCGCCCCGGCGTGGAAGGACCAGGTGTCGTTGATCGGCCACATCCTGTCCGGCGGAATGAAGCGCCGCAGGCTGGCATAGGGCGGGATGTGTTCGTTATCGCCCTGTTCGGCCGAGGATCCGCGGGCCGCGCCGTAGCGACCACTGAACCAGTACGACGGCGGCCGCCAGGTGTAGGGGCCGGACATCTGGATGCCGTCCCACAGTGGCTTGCCGTCCGGGCCGCGGGCGAACGCGGACACCGTGTCGACGGTCGCGTTCTGCCAATGCAGATCGTCGATGATCGTTCGGTACGCGGTGCGGAGATCCTCGGGAGGCCGACCGTCGCTGCCGTTGGCCCAGACGAACACTGATGGATGGGAACGCAGTATCTCGATCTGCGAGCGCAGGCTGTCACTGGCGACGCGCCGGTCCTCATCGTCCCACTGCTGCCACTTCTCCCACTGGTTACAACACATCCACCCGTACATCAGCGGGATACCCATCTCATCGGCCTGTTCGATGAAACGGGCCGAGGAGATCTTGGACTCCAACCGAAGCATGTTCACGCCCAGATCCTTGGCGTAGCGCAGGATCGCCCCGTCGCGGTCAGGGTCATATTTGTAGAGCAGATCCGGCGTGTAGGTGGCGCCACGCACCAGGAAGTCGCGGCCGTTGATCTTCAGGTAGAAGTTCCCACCGTCACCGTCACCGTCACCGGCGCCGCTGTCGGAGTCGCGGGCCTGGGTGACCGTCCGAATTCCGAATCTCATCGACGAGGTAGTGGTGACCTGACGATTCTGGATGAAGTCCAGCCTGAGGTCATAGAGGTTTGGGTTACCCATGGTGTAGGGCCACCACAAATCTGGACGATCCACAGCCAGTTCCGCGAAATCAGCTGCGGTGAAACTGATTTCGCGTTGTTCGCCGGCCGCGATACTCACCGGCTGGGCCACAATGATCGGATCCTTCCCGGCGCGTGTGATGGTCGCCTGCAGAACACCTTCGACCGCTTCACTGCTGTAGTTGCGCAGGGTCGAATAGACCGTCAGCCGTGCACTGCCGGTATCGGGAAGTGGCAGTTCACTGTTCACCGTTGCCGACCCGATGCCCACCGATCCGAATGCGCGCAGTCGCACTGGTTTGAAGATTCCGGCATTGCGGTCCGGAACGAAAGAGTTCCCGTTGGCGGGATTCTTTCCCGGGCCCTGATATCCGAGGTAGCGCCAGTTGATCCAGTCGTACCAGCTGTCGGCCAACTCAACTCCGTTGACATCCTGGATGGCGCGCTCCGGAATAACCCTGACCGCCAACGTGTTTGACTTGCCAGCGAGCAGCCACGGCGTGACATCGAGTTCATGGTCGTTGTACATGCCGACGATCTGGGTGCTGTCAGCGATCCGATGTCCGTTAAGCCAGATGTCAGCCCGGTAGTTGATGCCCGGAAAATCCAGTCGGTAGGTGCTGTAGTCGGCGGGCGCGGTGAATGTCGTGCGGTACCACCAGTCCTGCCTGTAGAGATCCTGGGGGACTTCGGTGAGCATGTTCTTGCCGAAGTACAGGTTCGGGTACACGCCGGCTTCCTGCAGTATTTGCAGCACGGTGGCGGGCATGCGCCGTACCGGAACCCAGGCTGCGGCGTCGTATCCGTCTGCCGAGATCGCCGCACCGTCCGCTGCCAGACCAGTTGCGGAGACCATCCGCCAGCCCTCGGCCAGTTCGATGTCCTGAGCACCGGGCGACTGCGGCGCGGGGGAAACCCGGTAGTCACCGGCACAGACGAGAAGTATGACAACGGCGAAGATCCTCAGAAAGGTCTTCGCCACGGTGTGCGGGTCTCCTCGCGGTGGATGCGGGCCGAGTTCGGGCTTAGGCTAATCGAATGACCGACCAGGACCGCGCCGTCACCCGCCGCGCTATCGCCGATGCCCTGATGATTGCCCTCGACCGGCGCCACGAAGTGCTCGACACCATTGTGGATTCCGCTGACCGGGCCTCGGCGATCGATGCTGTGACCGACCTGCTCGGCACACCTCGAATCGCCAGCGAGGCCGTGATGAACATGTCCTTCGACCAGTTGACCACGGAGTCACGCAAGCAGATCGCCGCCGAACTCGACGATCTCAACAGCCAACTCAGCTTCACCGCCCGCGAGCGGCCGGCCAGCGCGGACGAGAGCCTGCGGTTGCGTCCGTTCGCCGCGGACGCTGACCGCGACATCTTCGCCACCCGCACCGAGGAGATCGGCTCCGCCGGCGACGGGTCCGGCTCGCCCGCGGGATCACTCGATGACGAGATCGGCTCGGCAAGCAGGCGGGTGTGGGCCGAGGAGGCGGCGTGGTTCGTGGCCGTCGACGGCGACGAGAAGGTGGGCATGGTCTTCGGCGAACTCACCGGCGGCGAGGTGAACGTGCGGATCTGGATCCATCCCGGCCACCGCAAAAAGGGCTACGGCACGGCCGCCCTGCGCCGCTCGCGATCGGAATTAGCAGCCCAATTCCCGGCGACTCCACTCGTGGTGCGCGATCCCGGCGCCGGCCGCTAAGTGAGCACGCGCGCCGCAATCCTGGTCACCGGTACTGAGGTCCTCACCGGACGGGTCACCGACCGCAACGGTCCCTGGGTCGCCGATAGGCTTCTCGAACTCGGCGTCGAGCTTGCCCACATCACCATCTGCGCCGATCGTGCCGCCGATATCGAGGCACAGTTGGGCTTCCTTCGCGCTGAGGGCGTGGACCTGATCGTCACGACCGGCGGATTGGGGCCCACGGCCGACGACATGACGGTGGAGATCGTCGCCCGGTTCTGCGGCCGCGCGTTGGTACTCGACGAGGCGATGGAAACCACGATCGCCGGAATCGTCAATAAATGGATGGCCCGTTTCCCCGATACCGACTTCGACGCGGTCCGCGCGGCCAATCGCAAACAGGCCATGGTTCCCGAGGGTGCCAGCGTCCTGCATCCGGTCGGCACCGCACCGGGAGCGGTGGTTCCGGGCAGTCCGACCGTCGTGGTGCTACCCGGTCCACCCAAGGAGCTGCAGGCGATGTGGCCGGCCGCCATGGCGACCGAGGCCGTCCAGAACGCCATCGCCGGGCGCACCGAGTACCGGCAGGAGACCGTGCGGATGTTCGGCCTCGCCGAGTCCGGCCTGGCCGACACCCTGCGCGTGGCTGAAAAAGAGGTCGTCGGTTTCACCGAGTTGGAGATCACCACCTGTCTGCGCCGCGGCGAGGTGGAGATGGTGACCCGGTACGAGCCCGCCCATGTCGCGGCCTATCGCGACCTGATGGACCTGGTGCGGGACCGCCACGGCGCGACGATCTTCTCCGAGGACGGCTCATCGGTCGACGACCAGGTGGCCCGGTTATTGGCCGGCCGCCATCTCGCGACGGCGGAGTCCTGCACCGCGGGACTGGTTGCGGCCCGACTGACCGACCGGCCGGGGTCATCGGATTACATCTCCGGCGGTGTGGTGGCCTATGCCAACGAGGCCAAGGTGGCCCTGCTCGGGGTCGATGCCGCACTGATCGCCGAACACGGGGCGGTGTCAGAACAGGTGGCCGAGGCGATGGCGGCCGGGGCACTGCAACGCTTCGGCGCTGACACCGCGGTCGCGATCACCGGGGTGGCCGGACCGGGCGGCGGAACGGCCGACAAGCCGGTCGGCACCGTGTGGTTCTGCGTGATGTGCAGCGGTGGGCCGACGGTGACGCGCTGTGTTCAGATCCCGGGGGAGCGGTTCGACGTCCGGGACCGCTCCACCACGGTGGCCATGCACCTGCTGCGACGCGCACTGCTGGAGATGCCGCCGGTGTAGCGTGCCGCCGTGTTTGCGCGAGCGCCAGCACTGACCCGACTCATTCGGGGCCGTTGAGGTCGACGTCGGTGACGTAGCGGGCCTGATTGCCACCCGCCAGTCGCGCATCGTGCATAGCCGCGGCGGCCAGTGCGATCGCCTCGTCGAGTACAGCACTGGGTGGACGGCCGGCCAGTGGGCCCAGCAGGGTGCTGACCACCCCGATGCTGGCCGTCATCCCGCCCGGGGTTGCCGCCACGGCCCCAAGGGCACGCTCGATCAGCGGCGTGGGGTGAGGTGTGGTGAAGGTGTCGGCGATCAGGAACTCGGATTCCTCGACATGACCCAGCACCGCATCGTGGCGAATGATGTCGCGCAACGCCTGCCCGGTGACCACCCGAACCCGGTTCGCGCCACGGTCGCCCTGGAGACTGAGGACGGCCGCATAGTTGTCGAGGCCGATCACCGCGACCACCAGATAACGGTCATCGCCGCGATTACGCGCTCCCATCAGGTTGGCCGCGACTTCGTAGAACGACTCGCGGGTGAGCAGACCGGTCAGTGGCTCGACATCGGTGTGAGCGTCGTCAGATCCACCGACCTGGGCGACGGTGCGGCAGGCGAACACCAGGACGATGTTGAGAAACACCAGGGGCGTG
>Ga0114978_10002240_pt1 | contig 15953 bp, 6 predicted proteins | sample S_140212_EF_Meta_FD_87027 | JGI IMG/M metagenome (GOLD analysis project Ga0114978, IMG submission 87027) | Freshwater microbial communities from Lake Simoncouche, Canada to study carbon cycling - S_140212_EF_MetaG | ecosystem: Environmental > Aquatic > Freshwater > Lake | place: Lake... | reverse complement strand
GTCTGCGGACAGTTGATTGCCGCCGAGCAACCCCTTGGCTACCACGTGAACAAGGCGGCTCTTGATCAACTGGTCCGATTCTATGCCGTGCAACTCGCCTCACGAGGGATTCGCGTCAACGGCGTCGCACCCAACCTCGTCGAAAAAGAGGAAGGCCGGGCGTTCTATCTGCAGAACCCTTTGCTCAAGCGGCATTACGAAGCGGTGATTCCGCTGGGCCAGATGGCAACGCCTCGGGATGTTGCGAATGCGATTGATTTTCTCTGCAGTGAAAAAGCGTCACACATCACGGGCCAGACCCTGGTGGTGGACGGGGGCCTGACCGTGTTGCTTCAACACTCGCTCGCGGCACGGCCACCGATCCAACCACTTTGACAATCCGGGAAGATCCGGCCGACGGCTACGGTTTATAAGGGTTGAATCCTGTTACGAGACCTGAATCGTGGCACCGCGATTGAGCGGTTCAACCACATCAAAGGTGCAATCGCTCCAACTCTCGTCATTCGCAAAATCGCGTTGCAGTTGCCGCGCTTCCGCCTCGTTCTCACACAGGGCTGCAATGGTCGGCCCCCAGGAAGTTTGGGCAACTCCCCGCAGCCCGCGACTCTGCAGGGTCTCGACCCATTCGGCCATTCGCGGGCTGGCGAACACCCCGCCCTGTGCTGGGAGGAAAAATTCCCCGACGGCATAGCCGAATGTATACATAGCATCACTGCAGCGGTCGAAATCGGCGTCGATCGTCGCGGGGAGCCAGTCCATCAGCACGATGCGGCACAGTTCTGCAGTCAGTGCGACGGGCATCGGTGGCTGTTTGCCAAAAGCCGATTGTTCCGCATCGCCGGAAAGACCGACCCCTTTTTTCGGGGCAGTAATGACAAAACGCCAGTCTGAAGGAAATTCGACCCGAGTCACCAGCGTACCGATTTGGTTCGCCTCGAACCGGCCTCCATCGACCAGAAATCCCCCTTGTTGGAATCCATACAGTCCAATCGCCGATCTTCGCCCTCGTTGCACGCGCATCGCCAGAGTTTTCAAGCTGATCTCGGACTCGTCCGCAACCCGCGACATGGCAGTGGCAACCGCCAATCCCAGCTGCGTTCCCGAACCGAACCCGGCATGTGCCGGAATGGTTTCGCTAATCTGCAATTCGCAAGCGGGCTGGTCCCCAAGCCCCTGTGATTGGCGTACGGTCTGCATCAGGCGGTCGACCCGCGATACCAGCGGGCCTTCCCCGCAAACGCGATCAACCGCAGCCGTACGGGCCGTCAACACGGTCCGAGGAGCCGCGATCATGACTCCCACACCGCCAAATCGTCCCCCTGCAGGGGCTCCGACCGAAAGCGGGCCAAAATGTAATCGTGAACCAGTTGTAACGGAAACTTCTCTCATTGTTTTTTCAACAAATTTACCGAATTCGTAACAGGGACCTCGTGCTTTCAAGCAGGATGGCACCAGTCACTGACCACGGAACCGATCGGGGTTTCGCTTGACGAACTGCCGATCAAACGAAAGATGGTAATCATTCCGGTCCGGATAAGCCAAATGCAGACGCAGACAATTCACGGCTCGCGGGGATCCGCCACAGCAGCCCTCTGGGAAGGAAAGAACTCCTCCCCCTGGGGTTCCGGTTTTTCTCGTGTTCGCTCGACAAGAGGATTGCATTCACGTTACACCCGTCGATGTAATCGGACGTGTCCGTGATCACCCCCGGAAACCAATCAGGAAAGATGTCTCATGTCCCCGTTTTTTTCGATGCGTGTCTTCGCAGTGATCGGCTTGCTTGCAGGTGGCGCTACGGTCAATCTGGCACAAGAAGCAGAGATCGAATCGACCACACTCCGCGTTGGTCGAACGCGAGAAGATGTGATGGTGACCCCCGTGAATCAACTGTTGACCCCCTACGGTCGCCAGGTGGAACTCCCCGGTCTGCGTCCACAGGCGATGGCGCTGTCGCCGGACGGCCGCCTGCTGGTCGTCTCGGGAAAGACCAGTGAATTGATCGTGATCGACCCGGATTCCGGAGCAATTCAACAACGGGTCTCACTGCCGAGCGAAGTCCAGAACGAGCCCCCTCAGCAAACCGCCGTGGCAAACATTCTGTTGCCAGATTGGGGTGGCCAGGTCAGTTTTACCGGTCTCGTTTTTTCGCCGAACGGAAAACAGATTTATCTCAGTAACGTGAACGGATCAATCAAGGTTTTTTCGGTGAGCGACAAACATCGGGTCGCTCCCTCGCATGTGATTTCCCTTCCCCCGGCGAATGCACTCCGCCGCAAGCCAGAAATTCCCAGCGGATTGGCGATCTCATCAGACGGCTTAAGACTCTTCGTTTGCGGCAACCTGTCGAATCGACTGCATGAAATCGAGATCGCAACAGGAAAGACGCTCCGCAGTTTTGACGTGGGGGCCGCACCGTACGATGTGGTACTGGTCGAGGGAAAGGCGTTCGTGAGTAACTGGGCGGGAAGACGTCCTGGTCCGGATGATTTGAAAGGACCTGCCGGTCGAGGAACAGAAGTTCGTGTTGATCCTGTCCGCCATATTGCCAACGAAGGGTCCGTCAGTATCGTGACACTGGAGGGAACATCCGAAACCGTAGAACTGCTCGTCGGGCTGCATGCGAGTGCGCTCGCGGTTTCGCCTGATCAGAAGTTTGTCGTTTGCGCCAATGCGGGAAGCGACTATCTTAGCGTCATCGATGTTGCGACCAATTCCGTCAAAGAAACGATCTGGACCAAAGCCAAACCCTCGGATGTCTTGGGGGCCTCACCCAATGCTCTGGCATTCCATCCTTCCGGACGGACGCTGTTTGTCGCGAATGGAACACAAAACGCAATCGCGGTCGTCAATTTCGAGCCGGAGGACCGGGGTGATTCCGCCTTGACCGGGCTGATTCCGGCAGGCTGGTTCCCCGGTGCTGTGGTGTTTGATGCGAACCGAAAAACCATTTATTCCGCCAATATCAAAGGCTTACCGCAAGCCCCGAAACAGCGTTCCAATGCACCGGAAGGGTATAATTCTCACCATTATCATGGCTCGGTTTCGATGATGCCGCAACCCGAAAAAGAAGAGCTTTTACGGCTGTCAGAACGAGCGGCAAAAAACATGCGGCGCGGTGCCATCGCCCAGGCGGCCCTACCGCCGCGACAGGAACAACCCCCTCGCGCCATTCCACAACGGATTGGTGAGCCAAGTCTCATCAAGCACGTGGTCTACGTCATCAAAGAGAATCGGACCTACGATCAAGTGTTTGGTGCCCTGCCTCAAGGGGCCGGGCGTGCAGACCTGTGCATTTTCGGCGAAGAGATCACGCCCAATCAGCACAAAATGGTGCGTGACTTCGTGCTGCTCGATAACACCTATTGCTCAGGGATCCTCAGTGCCGACGGCCATCAGTGGAGCACCACGGCGTACAGCACAGACTACTTGGAAAAAAGCTTCGCGGGATTTCCGCGGAGTTACCCGGATGGGATGGGGGTCGACGAATCCGATGCCATTGCTTATTCCCCCGCCGGATTTTTGTGGGATAACGCCCTGGCACACAAGAAGACGATCCGAAACTATGGCGAATTCATGGCCCCTGCAGTGAGATGGAAAGATCCCCAGAAGAAGGGAGCCCCCGATTACATGGCCTGTTATCGCCAATGGAAAGGGGAGGCGGACGATGTCATTTTTCAAAGCGGCCCCGCAATCGAATCGATTCGCCCCATCTCTCCCACAGATTATGTCGGTTGGGAAATGTCTGTTCCGGATCAGTTCCGAGCCGATTTTTTCCTGCGAGAATTGAAAGAATTCGAGGCGAAGGGAGAATTCCCCAATCTCGTCATCATTTGCCTCCCCAACGACCATACGAGCGGAACAAAACCCGGCGCACCGACCCCCGCCTCGTGCATGGCAGACAATGATCTGGCGTTCGGTCGGATCGTCGAGGGGCTCAGTCGATCCCCCTTCTGGTCAGAAATGGCAATCTTCGGGATCGAGGACGATCCGCAGGATGGCTGGGATCATATCAGCGGATACCGTACGACCGCCTACTGCATCAGCCCCTATACCCGGCGAGGAGCAGTGATCAGCACACAATACAACACGACCAGCCTGCTGCGAACGATGGAACAGATTCTTGGGCTCCCCCCGATGAACCAATTCGATGCCAGCGCCACACCGATGTTCGATTGTTTTCATGACACCCCGGATTTCACCCCGTTTCAGTCGCTCCCCAGTCGCGTCCCTCTCGACCAGATGAATCCGTCGCCGAATGCCATCCGCGACCTGCTGCTGAGGGAAGACGCGATTGTGTCCGATGAACTGAACTTTCGTGAAGTCGACAAGGCCCCCGAAGAGATTTTGAATCGCATCTTATGGCGGTCCCAAAAGGGAACACAAATCCCCTTTCCTGTCTGGGCGACTTCGGCTGATGCAGATGATGATTAATCCGGAGATTACGTTGTTGGGCGCGGGAAACTTGCCGAAGGGGATTTCGCTGTCATTCCACTGTTTTGGCAACAGAATTGTTGAAACTGACGGCGAAAACCGGTAAGAATATCCTCATTCCCAAGCCATGAAACATGGCGGATGATTCCCCAAGACCTTTTCCATTCGCGGTCTTTCCACCGCACGCATATTGGGGGATTCATTACGGATCGGATTATTGATTTCCCAGGAAAGAATAAAAATGAAAGCTGGAGCGTCACACGGTTTTCGACTTTGGGTGCTCGGAGTCGCCAGCGTTGTATTCCTTGTTCCTTCGTTCGGTTACGGCAAGGACGAATTTCGATCCTGGGCGGATGCCGCCGGAAAAAACAAGATCAAGGCCAAGTTCGTCAAATTAGATGAGACACTCGTCACCCTCGAAAAGGAAGATGGCGAAGAAGTTGAGATCGAATTGAAAAAGTTGAGCTCCGCCGATCAAAAATATATCGCGACGGCGGTCAAAGAGGCGGAAGAAAGCCCCTTCAAAACCAAAGGGGATGACCCCTTCAAAAGCAAACCGAAGGGAAAGAAGCCAAAAAACACGAAAGAGTCAGACGATGAACCCGAGGGTTCTCGGACCGTGAAAGTCGATTTAAACACGTGCGATCACCTGACCCTCAGTTCCCCAGGTGAAGCCTGGATGGTTGAAGTTCCTGCGGCGGAAAGTCGTCCGATACTCGGCAAAACAAAGTCCATTTCCATTCCCGGAAAAACGAACTTTTTTGAAGGTCTGAAGGGATTGGCGTTCAATCGCGGCACGAAGCCGACCGCCGTCGTCGGATTCCTGCTGGATAAAGACGCGGGAACCACGCGCATCGCCTTGTGCGACCTGACCACGGGAAAGTGTGGAACACCTGCCGCGGGAACGGGAAAGATGTCCCCCATCGCACTGCATGATGATGGACGACAAGTCGTGATGCGCCGTGAGGAATTCGGATTTGGCAATCAGGACCGCCTGGAAATTTGGAGCCCCAAGGGAAATAAGATCTCCAAAACCGTCTCCTGGATTCCCTACGATGGCGATCAAGGTGCGGCACGAGATGTCCTGTGGGCCGAATTTATTGATGCCGAGCAACTGGTGACATCCAGTCGCGAGGGGAAAGTGGTACTTTGGAAGTTTCCGGAAATCGAGCCGATCTGTCGGTTTGATACAGTCGGTGGCGCCGTACCGGCACTCAGCCCCGATCGGAAATGGATCGCCTACTCGAACGGAACGGATGTCGGTCTATTCGACATTGAAAAACAAGAAGCGATCGCACAGCAGCCAACACCCGAAAAATTGCAGTGGCCCTACATGGCCTTCAGCCCTTCGGCCAAACGACTGGCATGTGTTGCCTTCGATAAAGTGGTGGTCTGGGATGTCGCATCGGGAAAACTGGAACACGTGATCCCTTGCCCTGGCATTAATATTCACGGCAGCATCGAATTCCCGGATGACAACTATGTTCTCGCGGGAAACAAGTATCTGATCGATCTCGAAAATCAGCTGAAGCTTTGGACCTATGATGGGGCAGAGCAGGTTCGGGTCGTGGCAGGGGTCACGTATTTCGCCCTGACGGACGGCGAGAAAAAACCAGGGGCTTTGATTCCCACTCAGATCCCTCATCCGGCTGCTAAAGAATTGCTGAAAAAAGCACTGACCGATCCGAATCTGTTTGTGTTGAAAGCAGGGACCACGGTGCGGATCGATGTGAATGGGATTTTCGATCCTGCCGAACGTGAACGGGTGATCAAAGGACTGACGAAACAGTTGGATGCGGTTCAATGTAAGGTCGGACCGACCGGAACGATTGATCTGGTGGCGACCGTCGAGGGCCCCAAGGAATCGGAAATTCGCCTTTTTAATACCGGTGATTACGAGTTCAAAGAGTACCTGACACGCGTGAAATTTGTCTTTCAAAATCAACCCGCTTGGGAAACAGCTGGATCGAACAAGCCGTTTTTTGTGCAGCTGAAGCGGGGCGAAAACATGGAAAGTTACCTCCGAGAACGGGAAAAACCGAACTACGAATTCTTTGAGCAGGTGCAGCTTCCTAAGTTTTTACAGAAACCTGTCACGGGGCAAGGTGCGGGAAATTCGTTGACACTGGGCCAATCCAGGATCACACCCGCCGGAATCCGTTGATTTTCAGCCTCGGCCGCACGTACGCAAGCAACTTGCACAGACACAATCCCGCATGACTTGCAACCATTCTCAAGTCCCTGTTGCGTCTGTCGAGTTTCGTGCGTCGAGTTTTTTGGGTTTCGCCGCAGGGGTCGTAGTTTTCAGCAACGGCGTGTTCACAAATTCTGCTGTAGACTCAATAACAACTCTGTGATAAGACTTCGGGATCTTGGGGTTCTCCCCCCCTTGCGCCGATCACGTCTCACGACAAAAACTCCCCCAATTCAATTTCAGTAGGACGACCAAACCGTGTCGGACTTTCATCGGCGTGTGCGCCTTTCCTGGTGCTTTGCGTATCGGGCAGCCTTCGTTTTTACGCTCGCAGGTTGTGCTGCCTGGCGAGGCACGGATCCTCACATTCAGAACCAATTTGTCGAATACTATGACAGGTTGGCGCGTGAGGTTGCCGAACCAGATCCGACGATTCGCTCATCGGTACTGCCCCCCTCCATGGGGACTGGCCGGGATCTTAAAGCTCCCAATCTCGAAAACCAGCGGTTACTCTCTCTGGCCGAGGCGATTCAAATCGGCGTGGAGAACAGCGCGATCATTCGTCAGAACGCCCAGTTCATGTCACCGAATAATCCCATTTTGCAAAGCCCCGACGGCGTTCCATCGGCCTACGACCCCGCGATTCAGAATGCCGGTGTACTATTTGGATCTCGCGGTGTCGATGCCGCACTGTCGGATTTCGACCCGCGCTGGCAGACAGCTTTGAAATACAGCACCGACAAAAACTTTCAAAATACCGCAATCAATCAACCGCAGCCAGACAATATCCTCTCTACCGAGGGAATTCAGTATCAGACACGGCTTGAGCAGCAACTCTTAAGCGGTGGTGTATTTGGCGTGAATAATAATTGGAATTATCAGCAGACCAATCAGCCGAATACGTTTTTCAGTTCGAGCTCTACGGGTGTGTTGGGATTAGACTTCCGCCAACCGATGTGGGCGGGGTCTGGTCGTGAGTTTACTTCCATCGCGGGCCCGCTGACACAGCGCGCTCGAGGTTTTAGCTATGTCAATCAGGGGATTGTCATTGCACACATGAATAAACGATTATCTGAAATCGATCTCCAAGAAAATCTGCAAAACCTCGTCCGCGAAATTGGTGACTTGTACTGGGATCTTTATCAAAATTACCGGGACTATGAGTCAGAGAAAGAGACCTCTAAAAATGCCGAATCCACATTGGATCGTGCTCGTGAACGCCGCGAACTTGATCCAAAAATTGAAGAACTTCAGGCCGAAGATGCCTTTTTTGAGTCAAAAACTCGAGAAGAATTGGCACTTTCGAATCTGTTTCTGACCGAAGGACGCCTGCGTCGATTGCTGGGTTTGTCTCTCGATGACTCGCGACTACTCTCCCCGAGCGATATTCCCCGTACCGATCTCATTTCGATGAACCGATCGACTGCTCTGTATGAAGCGCTCGTCAATCGGACCGAGTTAACGCGACAGAAGCTCAACGTACAGAGCCTGGAATTGCAGCTCGTCGCGGCGAAAAAGCTGGTTGCTCCGAAGCTGGATTTTGTGGCTGGCTATGGGCTTAACGGATTTGGTCAAAACTTCTACAACCACCAATCGCAGTCCATAACCGACAATTTTAATCTGACTTCAACCACCGTCCCGGTGGGCCCCAATAGTGCCGTGTCATCATTGTTCGGTGCTGGCCAGAAGAGTTGGGATGTTGGGTTTGAGTATTCGATTCCCTTGTGGCTGCGTCAGGAAAAGGCGCAAGTTCGTCAACTGGAATTGAAAGTGGCAAAAGGCCGTGCAGCACTGGCGGCGCAGGAAGATGAAATCGCACATGAATTAAACTCGGTGCTGATGACCATCAAGCGAGCTCATTCCATGTTGACAATTACGCGTCGACGGATGAAGGCCGCCAAGGAACGAGTCGATACGGCCCGCGTGGATTACACCGAGGGCCTGAAAAGTAATGATCCATTATTGCGAGCTCTCACTAGCGAGACTCAGGCAAAGTCGGCCCATTACCGCAGTGTTACGGAGTACAATAAATCCTTGCGGGATTTGCTGTATCGAACCGGACGAATTCTTCCGGTGGATGGGATTTCCTTATTGGGGACAGACGGATTGCCAGTCCTCCCACCAGCAGAATTGGGTCGAGAGTACGAAGGTGTACCCGCAGCCCCGCAACCTGCGGAAGGGGAACAGGATTGGCCGGAAGACGAACCGGAAGAGAAGTCCGACCCCGAGCTGCCACCCGCCCCGAAAAAAACACGTGGAGTGGCGATGCGGGATGAAGAGCAAATCGATTCCGATTCCTCGGATTCCTCCGATTCCTCCGATTGGTCTGAGCTCACCGTAGACGAACCGGCCGATGATCTGTTCGAAACGCCCCTCGTCGAAACAACAATACCCGTCGAGCCAGAGACAGAAATCGAGGACTGGGAGGAATCCGCTGATCGAGTGACCCCGGTTTCAGGAACCAATTAAGCCTTTCACGTCATCGAACGGCAGCGGAGGTGGAAGAGCCAATGATCGAAGCGGTACAGCGACAGTCGAAGTCGGCACTGCAGTCTCACCGATAAAACGGCTGTTTCTTCAGCCAACGGGCCCCGTAACTCGGTTCAGGCGAATTCACTTCCAATGCCCCAAGATCCGGCGCGCGGCCAGTGAAGCCATCGTTGACGGTCGGAATCACGACACCCGCATCCACCGCTTTGCTACCAGGCTTGAGCCGAAAGTTTAAATCCATCGCATGATAAACCGCGTGGCGTTTGAGCGGATCAGGGGGAGCCAATTGCTCGAAGTCATTAAAATCGACCTCGATCCCATGTCTCTCTTGCTTCGTTGCCGCGCGAAATTCCGCCAGAGTCGCAAACGTCTTCCAATCCTCGGGCTGAGGTTCGTAAAGGGGCTGACCCGCTTTCGGACCCAGCCAAGTATACTGTTCGGCCACGGCTTTGTTGGGCCGAAATCCGTTATAGTCGGAACTGAAAGCGTCCGTCGCGTTCGCCCAGGTCATGATGCCGCGGTTCGGAGTGTCGCGGCCCAGAAACAGGTTGTTTCGAAAGTGCATGTTGGATGAGGGATCGCGGATTATCTGTTCCCCGATGATCGTATTATGGTACACCAAGAGTCCCGCTGGCTTTGCCGAAAACTTGAATGCGACGCCAGAAGGAACGTGATACAATAAATTCCCAATGAAGTAGACGGGACCACCGAAGATCGGCTGGGACGTATATCCGCCGTGAGCCGCATTCACCCCGCGGTTATTCATCACGCGAATATTGTGGACTCCGCCATCGGTCTCGACAAAGTCATCGTTGAACATGTGAAGATCGTTGTGATAGATATCGATTGATGAAGCCCGCTGGTCTGGATCTTCCGGCGGGGTTCCATAAGTGGAAATACCAATCCCATCGTGGAAATAGGCGATGGAATTGTGAGCGATCACATGTCCTGGCCCGTAGACTTTGACCGCATAGTAACTTGTCAGCCGATGTGAACCATAGGGCCCGGCACTGGCCCACAGCGGTCCGGTCCAGCCGATCAGCCGAAAGCGGTCATCGCGGCCAAGAAACAGATTGTCGGCAATATAAAAATCGCTCGAGCCGGCGTATTCGGTCCAGACACCAAAGCCAATGTTTTCAAAGCGGCAGTTCTTCACGGTGAGTCCGACCGCGCCGAGCACTTCCTTCTGGCCGGCAAAGATTGCGACTTCGGTGTCGCGGATCGTCAACCCCTCAAAAATATGATGTTTCGAAGCCATGACATCGAATAGGCGATGATTGCCATCACCATCAAAGATGACCTCGCCATCACCTGCCGATTTGATCGTGATCGGTTTTTCCGGTGTCCCTTTCAGGGTCAGTGACATGGTCCCATCGAACGGAGTCATTTGCGGATCCACGTAATTCCGTCGTTCGGACCGGTAAATTCCGGCGTGCATGATGATCGTATCTCCCGGCTGAGCCTTGCGTTCCCAGACCGCGTTCCAGTCTCCCAGCCCTGCGCCATAATAGGCCTGCATCAGGCTCGTGAAGCTCGGTTCCTGACGGACCCCTTCATAGTCGACGGGATAAACGTGTCGTTTCAGGCCATCCGGAAACGTCTGCGGTTCGCTGCGGGTCGTCGCTCGGACGGTTTGTATCGTCTCGCCAACCACTCCGTCCGGATCGGTAAGCTCAAACCGACACTCATATTCTGTACCCGGCTGCAGATTGAGCACGCTCCCAGCAAAGCCCTCGGGAACGGTGTAGTTCAGATGCTCGCGTTCCCGATAGATCTTCTCGCCACCGATCCGCAACAACGGCAATGCGGGTCGCCACTCGGGGTCATTAACCTGGCGATACTGGACCGTAACGGATGCGTTCCGATTGGCGTCGCCACGAATCTGCCACTCAAACCCCAGATTCGACAGCGTCGGATGCTCAACAACAAATTTCCCGGCTTGAGTCCCGTCGGCAGCATCGGCCCCGCATGCGGCCACGAACAAACACCACAGATGCAAATACACCATGTTCGAAACTCCACTCATTAACCCCAGCTGTCCTCTTTTGATGAACAAATAGCCTATCAGCATTTGCCGGCGAAGGGGATGATTCAGGCGAATCGCCCGAATTTTTTTAGAAATATCTCACCATATTGCAAACATCCAGTCCAACCGCTCAGGAGGCGTGACCTGAGTGAATCGCAGGAATTCACGTGAGCGTTCCCGGCGACAAAACGTTCTGCACAAACCGTTATGGACCGATCAGATCGAAACCGTGATTTCTCCTGTCACGATATTGCTGTCCGTAAAACCGTCATTCACGGAAATTCGGATGTTTCTCGCCGACAGCCCGGGGTTCCCCCCAAGGCAATAGTATCGGATCGATTGGAGCTGTGTTTTGTAATTGGCAACCGAGCTCGCCCCTCTGAGAACCAGGCTAGCCGTATGAGCGACCAGATCTTGGGTGAATATTTGGATCAACGCAAATTGGTTCAAGAAATCGAGGCGATCATCCCCCTGCCAGTTACTGAACGTGATCGTCGCACCGAACAATATGTTGCTATCCACATCAGTGATCTGCAGGTTTGGTGCAATCAACAAGCGTGGTGCCCCTTGGACGTAGTTTGCGGTCGCAGCCAATCCGGAGAGATTGGGTGAACTATTGGTCGTGATGACATTTACGTCACGCGTCACGGTATTACTCGCCAGCGCTGTCGGTACGGTATCATCGTAGGCCGTGATCGATAATGTCCGCGTCGCTGTTGAAATTGCCGATCCTGAAGAACTGAATAACACCCTTCGTAATACGAGTTCATAAACGGGGTTCAAACCAGAGAGAGTTAATGTTCCGGTTGAGGCATCGAAGGTACTGGTGATTCCAACCCAACCGTCGAACGAAAGCAGATCGTGACCGTTGACATCATTTTGATATCCCGCAGTCAGTTGAACGGTTGCTCGGCTCATGTATTTACTGCCTGGATCGGTAACCTCAATGGTATTCGAAATTGTCTGTGCTGGGAATTCGGGGTGATTGGCAGAATAAACCAGGGGGGGCGATTCAATTCCAAAGAGGACCGGCGGTTGAATGGGATAAGCCATACTAAAGTTTTGTGATCCCATGCCGGATTGGCCAGTCGGGGCAAAGATGGTAAAGGTCGCGGTTCGTGAACTAAAAGTGAGTAGACCCGAGACGTTCCAAAAAGTGAGTGACCTCAGTGTGGTTTGGTAGTTTGCTGCCGATGAATGTCCGGTGATGGTTAATGTCGCTGTCTTCTCATCGCCACTCAGTACAAACGAATGCTGAAAGGCAAACGAATTGAGGAACTCGAAACGATCACCCGGCTCGAGATTGGTCAGTTTGACGGTTGCGCTTGACAGATTTAGCCCGCTGGGCTGGGTGACGACGAGAGAACTGACAATGGGGACTGGATTGCCAAATTGAATAAATCTGGTTGTTATTCCAAATCCACTGAGGGTCGGCGGTGCCACACTCAGCGTCAAACTGACGTTTCGCGTCACGGGATCACTTGCCAGTGGAGTGGGCGAAGAATCGTCGTACGCAGTAATCGACAACGTGCGTAATGATCCAATCGTCCCCAGACCCGATGTGCTGAAAGTGACAGACCGCAGTGCCGTTCGATAGTTCGAGATGCTGCTCACTCCCGATAGCGTCAATTTTCCTGTCGTTGCATCGAACAGACCGGTGATCCCCAGCTGATTGGTGAATCCCAACAGGTCCTTGCCATTCGAGTCGTTCTGATAACCGACGGCGATTTGGACCGTGGCACCGGTCAAATTGTTGCTGTCAGCGTCTGTGGCCACGAGTGTCGCGGAAATCGGCTGTGCCGGAAGCGAAGGATAGTTGGCGATATAATCCATCGATGTCGTCTCGAGGTTGATCAGTTTGGGCGGCTGATTCACCCTCAGCAAATTGATTGTCTGCGTCCCATTCGCCGAATTATTGAGAACATCGGTCACGGTGAAGGTCGCAACCCGCGCCGAAGTACTCGGTATACCGGCGACGTTCCCGAAGAGGATGGAAGCGAGCGTCGTTTGGTAGTTGGCCGCCGTGTTCTCACCGGTCAGTGTCAAGGTAACAGTTTGATTGACGGTGTCCTCAACAAGCCGATTTTGCAAAGCAAATTGATTGTAGAAATTAAACCGATCGCCGACTTGCACATTCGAAAAGAGGATCGTGGCACTAGCAATATTTTGGCGATTGCTGGCCCCGAGAGTGATCGTGGGAGCGACCGCAATCGGGCTACCCCCTTGGGTATACGTCACAACTCTGCCCAACCCGCCGAGATCAACTTTCGCACTGTTCGTCAGTGCGAAGGTGAATGCAGCGGCCCCACGAGTCGTTGCGGTCACAAGGTACGATCCGATTAATCCATTCGCTCTGGCGGTTACGCTGGCTCGGGTTGCGGCGATGGGACTAGAGACACTCGACAAGGTGGCCGAGGCATCGTTGATGGGAACAGTCAAGTTGATCACCCCCCCATTAACCGGTTCCACCGCGTTGTTGGCGTTGACGGTGACTGCGAGTGGATTGGCGAACGCCGTACGGACGACGGTCGTTTGCGGAGTGCTCCCCGCCACGGGATTCAGCGTGAATCCCTGGCTTTCGAAGGCTCCAATGTCGGTCAATCCGGCACGGCCCTTGCCACGCTGATCGGTAGCGGGGGGACCGGTATTTTTCCCTGAATCAATTGCCAGACTCCCAGGAAGCAATGCGATCGTCTTTGTCGAACCACCGTAATCACCGAGCGGTGCCAGCAGAGGTTGAACGACACCCACAAGATTTCCGTTGACACCGTCTACCATGCCTGCCGCGCCACCAGTTCCGATCAAGTTAAAAGAGCCCGAAATGCTCGAACCACCGACATCACTGGCTCCATTCGGGTCCCTGTTTTCGGCGACAATCGTGTTGGTCAGTGTTACGCTCGAATTTGTCTGACTCCTTAACCCCGCATGACTTCCCGTCACCGTATTCGAGTTGCCCGTGATCGTGACATTTGTCAAAAAGTTCGTCGCTTTAAAGGACATGACTCCCCCACCTTTCTGGGCGGAATTGCCACTAACAGTGACGTTGGTGAGTCTCGTGGTACCGTACCCAGCATAAATTCCCCCTCCAAATCGGGCTGAACGATTCCCGCTGACAGTACATTTGGTGATGTTGGTCGTCCCTTGCGAGTAGACCCCGCTACCATACCCGAAACTTAGGTCTGTCTGCGAATTTCCGCTGATCGTACAATCCGTGAGAGTTGCTGAAGAAGTAAAATCAACGAAGATTCCTCCCCCACATTTGCCGGTCGCATTATTCGAAATCGTCGAACGACTCAGATTCAAGACACCGTTGTTAACGAAAATACCGCCACCGCCAGACCCGGTTCCCACATTGGTGTCGACGAGGCAATTGGTCATGGTGAGGTTCCCGCGGTCGAACACGCCGCCACCTTGCGCGGCCCGCCCCCCCGTGATGGTCAGGCCGTCGATCGAGGCGATCGCATTCGCATTCACAACGATCACACTATGGAGGTTATCACCACGGACTGTCACCGGTGACGCCGGTGCAAGGATGGATGTTCGGGCAGTATCCGCAAATGTCAGCGAGCCGGTTGTGACGGTAATCGACTGCGGCCTCGAGAAGATGGTGGGATCAAACGAGATGCTGTCGACGCCGGCGTTAAGATTGGCTTCGTCAATCGCCCAGCGTAAGCTCCCTGTGCCGGAATCAAGCGTGTTGATGACCGTAACCGCCGATAGCAGCATTCGGGCTTCCAAGGCTTCGAGTGTCGGTTGGCCAAAGCGAGATTTGCGAGCCCGAATGGATCTCAGGATTCCTGCGGGGAACGCATGGCTGAAAGAGAGCGGCAAGTGATGCGTAAATCGGCCCAACATCGAAATAACGTTTAATTTTGTCATTTTTCAATTCTAAAAGTTACCGGTGTGCGACAGATTTGTACCAAAAACGTCGGCGTTGATGGTCCAGTGACAGAGTGATCCCGTCACCATGATCCCGTCACCATGATCTTGTCGCCATGATCTTGTCGCCATGATCCTCTGTGATCGACACTCCTTGCACTCCCACTCGCTTGAGAGTATCAAAAAAACCGACCGAACGCATTCTTTTTTTGAATCCCCAGCTCAGTGATACGGCGCGGGGCAGGATGGCACGAATAAAGATTGGTCCGAGAGCCAGGGGACACGAGAATCATTGCAGTTAGCCGAGTCAGTACGGCAACTGACAGCGGAGCGGGAGGGGGCGAAAGCATCTCAATGGGCAAGAAATCAGATATTTTTCGAGATCTCGCTGCCGGAAAACGCAAGAAAACGCGATCAAGTCGCAACGTGCCCGACGAGTCCCCCATCTGCCTCGTTGATTTTTGACTAGCGAGGGGATCATCAATCTTCCGCTCCAAATCAAACGTGAACTAAACCGGTGATTCCGATAGCCTGAGCGAATTCGCAACGCATTTTCAAGGTAAAACCTTGTCTCTGTCGTTCGCGAATGATGAAGTCCTTCAAGACTTGAAATCGGTAGCCCTCGGCATCGCCAAAGCGGCAGGAGTCGATCTTCATACGTGGTCAGATTGAAAGCTTCATCAGCACCAAAAACCACAAAGTTGACCGATGGACATAAAGTTAACCGGTGGAAGAGTCTTGTCCCCTCTCCCCGGTACTCCGGGGAGAGGGTTAGGGTGAGGGGTCTTCAAAGACCGTACAAACGCAAAAACAAATGATACCTGAAACGATACTAAAAATACGAATACAAAAAATAAGCATCATAGGCCAACGAAGCGTTCGAAGAGCCCCTCACCCTAACCCTCTCCCCGGAGTACCGGGGCGAGGGGACAG
>Ga0114978_10002237_pt1 | contig 15966 bp, 16 predicted proteins | sample S_140212_EF_Meta_FD_87027 | JGI IMG/M metagenome (GOLD analysis project Ga0114978, IMG submission 87027) | Freshwater microbial communities from Lake Simoncouche, Canada to study carbon cycling - S_140212_EF_MetaG | ecosystem: Environmental > Aquatic > Freshwater > Lake | place: Lake... | reverse complement strand
GATCCAACGGCGGCGCGTCGATGATTCCGCTGCCGATCGGCGCAGGCTTTGGTCCACGACGCTTGGCGGCAACAGCGCGCGCGGCGCGATCGATTCGGATCGGCTCGAGCGCGCGATCGACCAGCAGCCGCTCCACGCCCGCACCGTCGGAATCAAGAACAAGCGTGAGTCCTTCGCCGGCAAAGCTTCCCGCGTCGGTCTCGATGCGCACGGCTCGATTGCAACGGACTTCACCGGAAATGGCGTCGAACTGAGCCTCGTCGGCGTTGATCACCAGCGCCGGCGTATCGCGCAGCACATCGATCTCGCGGCCATCGACCGGCTTAAACAAACGGATCTCGACCTCGCCTTCGAGCGTCCCCGACTCAAGCGCCCGCCGAGGCACGCTGACCAGTCCGTCGCGGGCCGCCAGCGCCATCACTCGGCCATCGCGCAGAAACATGCGCGCGCGCGGCTCGGTCATCCGCAGCTTACTCGCCGGCATCGGCTCGAGCCTGGCGGCGCTGTACTGCTGCGAAAGGCGCCCGGTTTCGTCGGCGACCTGCACCCAAGCGCCGTCGGAAAGTTTGATCGCGGTCTGGTTGGAGAGCGAACCGCTGGCGTTGCGCAACTCCTCCGCACTGGCCACCTGCGGCGACAGCAGCGACTGCGCGTCCTTGATGCGACTCTCGCGCTTCTGCGCAGCAGCGCCCTGATCGAGGTTCATCGCCGCGACAACCATAAGCACAGCGAACGCACCGGCGGGTACCGCAAAAACCAACCCGCGTCGACGGCGAATCCATACCGAGAAACTCGAAGAATCGCCCGTGATTCCCGTCGATTCGTCGCGCGGGCCGCCGTTCATCGCGCGCCTCCAGCCGCCGGGCCCGGATGCTCAGGGTCGAACAGCCGCACCGCTTCGATCCAACGCCCCTGCGCCTTCAGCAAGTACTCAACCGCGTCGCGCACCGCGCCTGATCCGCCTGGCCGCGGCGTAACAAATTTCGCAACTTCGATGACTTCAGGCGACGCATCGCGCACCGCAATCGGCATGGCGCAACGGCGCAAAATCGGTAGGTCGGGAAGGTCATCACCGACCATGGCAGTTTCGTCGGCAGCGATGGCGAGTTCCGACAGCAGCCGATCGAACGCGGCCCCTTTCTCCTTGGATCCGCTGATCACGGTGCGCACGCCTAATTCGCGCAGACGATGGCGCAGCGCCATACCGTCGCGGCCAGTGATGACCGCCAACTCGAGGCCGAGTTTGGCCCACATGCGCATCGCCGCACCGTCGCGCACATGAAAGCGCTTCTGTTCGTGACCAGCGTCATCGATCGAAATGCCACCATCGGTGAGCACGCCATCGACATCAAGACAGAGGAGTTTGATTCGCTCGAGCGACACGGTTCGAGTGTACCCGCGAGGCCACGCTCAAGAAGCGAGGATGACGAGTCCGAGCGAGAAGTAAAGCGCAGTGGTCGCGGTGTCGGCAACGACCAGCGTGACCGGCCCCGCCGCAACACTCGGATCGAGCCGCAGCGCGTGAAGCACGATCGGAACCGAACCTCCGGCCACCGCAGCAAAGACCATGCTTCCCGCGACCGCCGCGAACATGGTGATTGCGCCCAGGAGTGGATCGCCCGCGCTGGTGGTCCAGAACAAACTCACCGCCGCAACAATTGCGCCGCAACAGACCCCCAGCAGCAGCGCGGCCAACGCCTCGGTGCGCAATGACCTGAGCGCACGGCGAACATCACGCTTATCTGGATCGGTTCCGACCGTCAGCGTGACCGCCTGCATGGCGATGCTTTCGCCGAGCGTGAGCACCAAAGGCAGGAAGAACGCAAGCAGAACCACCTGTTTGAGCAAGTCCTCGAATCGCCAAGCGATGATCGCGCACAGAATCCCGCCCGCGACATTGCACAGCAACCACGGCATGCGCATGCGAAAACTCTCCCACGCCGTCATCGAACCCACATGCCCGAGGTCGAGACCGAGCGTCTGATACACCTGGCGCACGCGCTCTCGCTCCGCGCGTTCGAGTTGCTCGCGCGCGTACTGCTCCACATCAATCGCGCCCACCAGTCGTCCCTCGCGATCCACCACCGGCAACGCCAACAGCCGCCGCTTCTGGAAGATTTCCAGCGCGTCGTCGAGTGACATGTCGATTGGAATCGTGGTGAGATCGGTGCGCATGACATCGCCGATGCGCTCATCGGGTCCAGAAAACAGCAACGCGCGCGTCGGCACCTGCCCAACCAAACGGTCGTCGTCGTCCACTGCGTACACATACATCACTGGATGATCGATCGCGCGCCGGCGCAGTTCTTCGAGCGCCTCGCGAATGGTCTGATTCACATTCACCGCGGTTTGCACCGTGCGAATGCCGTGCAGCACTGGGACTGCAAGCGATGAGTTTGGTGTTGCGCGCGAAGACCGCGGAATCATGGTGTTAGCGTACTCAGGAGTCGGCGGATGCGGAGGGCGATGCCACCGCGGCGAAGATCGCCGAACCCATGTCGTAGAACGCATGCGCCCCAACAGCGATGCCGAATCCGCGCGCGACATAGAGCACGCCGAAGTACACGCCCGCGCCCAGAAAGAACACCACTCGCGAAGGCAGCACCGAACCTGATGCATCGCGCAGCGAGTGGTAGCCCATGAAGGCCAGCGCGCTCAGCCCGATGGCGATCGATGTTCCAACCGCACGCGAAGTCTTGAGCCCGTCTTCAAACACCACCAGCAGCACACCGATCAAACCCAATCGAAACAGCAGCTCCTCGTAGATTCCCGCACCGACCGAAACCGCGATCTTTCCGCCCAATGAAAGCGAATCGAACTCGACCCCCGCGACGGCCGCCGGAGGAATGCGCAGCGCGGCCTGGGAAAAAACCAGCAGCGGCAACGCAAGCACGATGCTCTCGCTCCACATCAATCCCACCACCGCCCCGTCGACTTTCCAGGAACGCCGCTCGACGGAATGCCAGATCAGCAGAATCGCCACCACCAGAACCCCGGGCAGCCACAGTCCGACGGCGCCGAGTTCAAAGGCGCCAAACAAACTGAGAATCCATCGGTGCGCCTCGTTGGTCACGACCACGCCATCCGCGCTGCGCAGCGCAAGCGCTAGCAGGATTTCGTAGCTGATCAGCAGCGGCAACAGAAAAACCAAGATGGTCAGCGGAGCGCGCGACTGCGTGAGGTACGACCCAAAAAAAGAAGAACCGCCCTGCGCTGCTTTCGCCGAGGTGGCGTGTGCGCGGGCGGGCTTGATCTTCTTTCGCGTCGATGTGGCCATGCGTGTGCGTCCCTGCCCAAGAAGGCATATCAGCGCTCATCCCTGCTCATCGCCCGAAAGCAGACGCGCAAGCGTGAACCACTCATCGCCCCCTTCTGAAGGGGTGCAATCGCACGCAACCGAGCAAATCACTTCTTGGTGAGAGAAGCGAGCTTGGCCGCCATGCGACTCTTGCGCCGCGACGCGGTGTTCTTATGGATGGTTCCCTTCGCAGCGATCTTATCGATCGTCTGCGCGGCAACGCGCATCGCCTTCTCTGCGGCACCAGCGTCACCGCTAGCAACCGCCTTGATGAATTCACCGCTCGCCTCTTTGATGCGACGCTTGCGCCACAAATTGCGGGCGTGGAGCTTGGAGGTTTGACGGACACGCTTCTTGGCTGATTCAGTATTTGGCACGGTCGTTCCCTGTCGTTCGCGTTTTTCGCTCGAACGGGCGAATGTCGAATCGGGGATCATGCCCAAATCTGGCGCAGAATGCAAGTCCGATGTCGATGTTGCGGGAGTCGGCATCGCCCGGCCTCCAAAATGGAGGGGGAAATGCTTGAAAAAATTTTTGATTCAGAAAGAAACCCCTGAGCGAGGCTGCTTGTCACACATACTTTGATGCCTGTGCCGATCCTGAAATCCCCATCCGCTCACTCGGCGCTCTCGCCGAGAACCGACACCCGGGCAGCCGCGCATGACATCGCGGCCGAAATCCGGGCCTCGTCGAACCTCCGACCCGACTTGCTGGTCGTGTTCGGGACCTTTCACCATCGCACGCTGTTCTCGGACGCCCTCGACATCCTCCGCAGCGAGTTGCACCCCGTTCATCTACTGGCTTGCACCACCGAAGGCGTGGTCGCCGACGACCTCGAGATCGAGCGCACCGCCGGAATGTCCGTCTTGGCCCTGAACCTTCCCGGCGTCGTTGCCCGCCCATTCGCCTTCGACCTCGCCGACGGACCTCCTTCGGTGTGGAGCGACGGATTCATTCGCGACCGCGTTTCGCTGCCACCCGACGAGGGTGCGCTCGCCCATCGCGGAATCCTGATGCTGGCCGACCCTTTTTCGATTCACGCCGGGCAAGCCTGCGCCGCCATCGAGCACGCCGCCGGCCCCCAAGGCGCACGGATCTTTGGCGGCCTTGCTAGCGGCGCAAGCCACCCTGGCCTCAATGTTCTCGCCAGCGATCGGCGGACGACCCATCAAGGCATCGTCGGGCTGTCGATCTTCGGCGACATCGAGATCGACGGCATCGTCAGCCAAGGCTGCAAGCCGGTCGGACCTTGCCTGGTGGTCACCAAGTCCAACGGATCGCAGATCCTTGAAATCGGCGGGCGCCCCGCGCTCCGAGTCGTGCGCGAAGTTGCCGAGGCGCTTCCTGAATCCGAACGCGCGCTGTTGACGCAGGGGCTGCTGGTTGGAGTTGCGGCCAATGCCGCCAAGCCGCGGCTCGGACGCGGCGATTTCCTCGTGCGCCCAGTGCTGCGCGTCGACAACGACCTCGGCGCGCTCACGATTACCGACACCATCAAGCCTGGAACCACCGTGCAGTTTCAGGTCCGCGACGCAACGACCGCCCACGCCGACCTCGCCATGCTGCTTTGCGCTGAACAACTGCGCGAGCCACCGGTCGCCGCCCTGCTGTTCACCTGCAACATGCGCGGAACCCGCCTGTTTCCCACGCCTCATCACGACGCGCAGTTCGCCTCGGCCCGGCTCAACCGAGTGCCGATTGCAGGATTTCACTGCGCGGGCGAGATCGGCCCCAGCGCGGGCCACTCCCATGTGCACACCCAAACCGCGTCGCTCGCGATCTTCCGCGCGCCGAGCCGAACGCCCGAGCTCGCCTGAGATCGGCTGCATCAACTGCGCTCGCCTGAGATCGGCTGGATCAACTGCGCTCGCCTGAGTCGCGCGACTCCCCCGTCCGACTCTCTCCATGCTTCAGCTGATTCGTTGGTCGCGCGCCAACCAGTCGCTACCCTGCAAACATGGCTCTTGGCGCGATTCTTCTTTCTCAAGGGCTTGTCACCAACGAGCAACTCGACCACGCGACCCGCGAGCAATCGCGCGCGGGTGAGCGGCTTGAGCACACGCTCGCCCGCCTCGGCTTCGCCAGCACCGAGCAGGTGATGCGCGCACTCGCCGAAGAACTCGCGATGCCGTTCGTCCGACTCGACGAAACCGAAATCGACGAGGAAGCCGTGCGCGCGGTGCCTCCGCGGCTCGTGTTCAAACTGCGTGCGATTCCCGTGCGCATCGAAGGCGGCCGACTTGTCGTTGCCACCAGCGATCCGCTGCGACTCGACGCGTTCGATCAGTTGCGCATGGCCGCAGGCATGCCGGTTTCGCTTGTCGTTGCCGAAGACGAAGATATCGGCATTCAAATTAGAAACCGCTTCGGCGTTGCCGGCGATGTGCTCGAAGCCCTCGGCGCTGGCGACGCGCCTTCCGCCGACGCAAAGGCCGAATCGTCTGAAGGCGACAACGCAAGCGAAGCAAGCGTCGTGCGTCTCGTCAACGACTTGCTGTTCGAGGCGATCCGCGAGCGTGCGACCGACATCCACATCGAGCCCTACGAAACCGAGCTCCATGTGCGCTACCGCATCGACGGCATCATGAGCGACGCGGGCGTGCCGCCGACCATCCATCGCTTCCGCAACGCGATCGTGAGCCGCCTGAAGATCATGGCGAATCTCAACATCGCCGAAAAGCGCCGCCCGCAAGACGGCCGCATTACGCTCAAGCAGCGCGTTCCTGGCCAAAAACTGCAGGAATTCGATCTGCGTCTCTCGGTCATCCCCATGCTGTACGGCGAAGGGATCGTGCTGCGCATCCTCTCAAAGAGCGCGGTGCTGGTCGGGCTCGATGAACTGGGAATGCCGGAGAAGATCCGACTGCGCTGGTTCGATCTCGTCTCGCGGCCGCACGGCATCGTGTTGGTCACTGGCCCGACCGGCAGCGGAAAGTCGACGACGCTTTATGCATCGCTCAAGCAGATCGTCACCGGCGAAGTCAAAGCGATTACCGTCGAAGATCCCGTCGAATACCATGTTTCTGGCGTCAATCAGATCCAAGTGAATCATCAAGTCGGCCTCGACTTTGCCGCTGGACTGCGCGCGATCCTGCGCCATGATCCCGACATCATCATGATCGGCGAAATTCGCGACGCTGAAACCGCCAACGCTGCGGTGCAGGCGTCGCTCACTGGCCACCTCGTGCTTTCGACGATGCACACCAACGATTCGTGCGGCGCGGCGACGCGATTGCTCGACATGGGCGTTGAACCGTTCCTGGTTGCGAGCACCGTCGAGGGCGTACTTGCGCAGCGGCTGCTTCGTCGGGTTTGCCGCAGTTGCTCGGTTGCCCGCGCGCCACGCGATGGCGAGCTCCCGCCTGACTTCTATCCCGGCGAAGACGGCCTGGTGGCGGAGTCGGTCGGTTGCCGCGACTGCCGCGGGTCGGGCTTTCGCGGGCGAATCGGATGCTACGAACTGCTTGTCATTGACGAACTCTCGCGCGCGGAAATCATGAAGCGCGCAAGTTCCCGCGCCGTCGAAGCCGCGGCACGCATTGGCTCAAATCTCACCGCGCTGCGGGAATCCTCGGCTGAACTCGTCGCCCGTCGCGTGACCACCGCCTCGGAAGCACTCGCCGCAGTAAAGACGGCCTGACCGCATAGCTCACGCGACCGCCGACGAAAGTCGCGACCTATCCCACGACTCAAGCCGATTGACGCGCGGAGGGAAACATCCCATACTCTCCGCTTCGGGCCCCCCCCTTCGAACCTGGGGCTCTTGGAGATATGAAGATGTCGTCTCGATCTGGCGGATCCACTGGCGTGCTTGTTGCTCTCGTGGTCTTCGTCGTCCTCACCGTCGGCCTTCTCGCGACCTCCATCGTTCTCTACGCCGGCAAGTCCGATGCGGAGACCAAGGAGAGCCAGGCCCGTGCCGAGCTCAACTCATTCATTACCTCCGAGGAGCGTGGCCGCTCCGAAACGCAGGCGCTCAAGAACAACGCTGGCGGAAACAGCTTGTTTGGCTACCTCGTTGAACAGGCCGCCCAAACTGGCGACTTTGTTGCCAGCGACCGCAGCGCCGATGTTGCGCGCATGCGTTCGGCCCTCGCGCTCGGCGAGAAGGACACCGTGAAGGACTCGATGCGCAAGCTTCAGCAGGAGCGCGACGCGCGCACTCAGGAAGCCGGCGCCCTCAAGACCCGCGCCAATGACCTGACCAAGGAAATCGACGGCCTCAAGGATCAACTCGCCACCGCGGAGAAATCCCGCGAAGAGGCCGTGAGCCAGATCACCAAGTCGATCTCCTCCTACCGCGACGCCGCCAACGGCTACCGCGGCGAGTTCGACACCGCCAAGGCCGCGCTCGAGCAGGCCCGCACCGACATGACCGCGCGCTTCGACGGCGAGACCACTTCGCTGCAGTCTGAGATCGACACGCTCCGTTCCGAGCGCTCCGTGCTTGATTCGCGCATCTCTGCACTGCAGAGCAAGGTCGACTCATCGTCGGCCAAGGCCGCCAATCCTGCCGCGCTCGTCGATGCACATGTCGTGGGCTACGACGCGAAGACCGGCACCGTCTTCGTCGACATCGGTTCCAACCGCCGCGTGGTTGCGGGCATGACCTTCGAAGTCTTCGACGACGCCGCTGGCATCACCGCCTCGGCGCAGTCGGGCAATCGTGGCAAGGCCAGCATCCAAGTCGTCAAAGTCGGCGACACCACCTCGACCTGCCGCATCCTGCGCGGCTCGGGCAGCCGCCCGATCGTCAAGGACGATGTCGTCGCCAACGCGGTGTTCAACCCTGACTACCGCTTCAAGTTCCTCGTTCACGGCAAGTTCGATGTGAACAGCGACGGCAAGGCCACCACCAGCGAGTCGGACTTCATCAAGAGCCGCATCAAGGAATGGGGCGGAGAGGTTTCTGACAGCGACACGCTCACCGGCGACCTTGATTTCTTGGTCCTCGGCGTGCAGCCCCCGCTGCCCTCGCCGCTGCCGAGCGACGCCACCGAAGCGCAGACCATGACCTACACCGAGCAGCGCAACGCGCGTGAGCTCTACGACAGTCTGTTCCGCACCGCTGCCGACGCGGAGATTCCCGTCCTCAACTGGACGCGCTTCGAGACGCTGACCGGCACCGTTAATCGCTGATCCACGCTCGATCGGTCACTCCTCTTGACCATCGCCATCGAACTCACTCAGTACGCGGCGGCCCGAACGGTCGCCGCGTTGCTTTCCCCGTTCGATTCAGATCAGAATCTCGAAACGGCGCGCATGGTCGGTCGTCTGTACGCGCGCTGCTCCAAGCGCAGGCTCGCACGCGCACGCGCTGGAATCGCCCGCGCATTGCCGCTGCTCGACGAGCGCACCCAACGGCTGCTCATCGAAAGTTCGCTCGGCCATATGTTCGGCCTCTTTATGGTTGATGCCTTCGCCATGCCGCGCACCGTTGGCCATGAGAACTGGCACGAGCGCGTGAACATGGACCACGCAGGTCTGGCGATGAAGCATGTCATGAGCGACAAGCCGTGCATCTTCGTGACCGGCCACATCGGCAACTGGGAAATCCTCGGCTACGCGCTGGCGTTGGTCGGATTCAAGATCACCGCGTTGGCGCGGCCGCTGGACAACCGATTCCTCAACGAGTGGCTGCTGGGCGTGCGCCAGAAGACGGGGATGAAGATCCTCACCAAATGGGGCGCGATGGATGAGATCCAGAAGGTGATTGAGTCGGGCGGGAAAGTGGCTTTCATCGCCGACCAGAATGCTGGAAACGATGGCCTCTTCGTGCCCTACTTCTCGCGCATGGCGTCAACCTACAAATCGATTCCGCTGCTTGCCATGCGCTACCAGTTGCCGGTGGTCTGCGGCTACGCGCGGCGGGTGAACGATTCATTCCGCTACGAAGTGCGGGTGAACGATGTCATCGAGCCTGCCGACTGGGCCAACGCCGAAGATCCGATGCTTTACATCGGCGCGCGATTCAACCGCGCGCTCGAGTTCATGGTGCGCCAAAGTCCCGAGCAGTACCTGTGGGTTCATCGACGGTGGAATTCGCGCCCGAAGTACGAGCGCGAGGGAAATCCCATGCCTGAGCGAGTGGCGGCGAAGTTGGCGGCGTTGCCGTGGATGAACCCGGCGCTGCTGAACGAACTGCGCAAGCCGCTCGAAGCACCCGTCGACCCCGCCGCGCTTCAATCGCCAGACGCACCGCAGGCCATTGACCCGCGCTATCGTCCGCCAAACGCCCGCGATTAACGTCGCGCGCGCAAGGATCCATCCCTGGCCAATCGATTCGCCAACCAAACCATCGCCATCGTTGTCGACGATCCGGACATCCTGCAATCGATCGACCTCGCTTTCCGCCACGAAGGAGCCCGCACGGTGCTCGCCGCCGACGGATTGGGCGCGCTCCATCTGGTGCGCGAAGAGCGGCCGGACCTCCTCATTCTTGACATGATGTTGCCGCGCAGTTCGGGGTTGCTGGTGTTGGAGAAACTGCAAGAGGAGCAGTGCACAATTCCCATCATCATGCTCACCGCCAATCAAGGCCGACGCCACCGTGAATTCGCCCTCGGCCTCGGCGCACGCGCGTACCTCAACAAACCGGTCTCGCTGGCGAAGCTTCTTGAGATCGCCGCAGCGCTTCTCGGCGAAAAAGAGCGCGCTTGACTCGCTATCATCGCGATTCGAAATTTGTCCATGCTCGCCGACCTCTACATCCTCCAGAAACCACGCGCCAAAGCTGAAGGTGGCGGTCTGGTTCCGCTTGCCTCCCGAGACGAGCTTCAGAAGTTTTTCTTAACGCTGAACACGGCCAGCGAGCGCAGTGGATCGGACGTTCTGTACGGCCCTGGCATCCGAATCGAGCTCCCGCCGATGCAAGACCCCGTGCTGCAAGTCACGCTGACCGTGACCGAGGACGAACTCTTTCACATCTTGTTCTTCGGGACCGCCAACGAGCCGCGCGGACGGCTGCTGCGCGCAACGATGGAACGAGGTTGGAGGTTCTACGATCCAGTGCGCTCGGAGTATGTCCCGCCCTACCACGATGGCGATGATGACGACGACGACGACCGCTTCCGCTCGCTGGACGATGACGACGACGATTGACGCTCGTTCGTGGATGTGAAGCAACTCAGACGAGCAAGTTCATGACGGCTGATTCCTCGCAATCCAGTTCCGCCAACGCCCCCGATCACGCACCACTCGGCCAACAGGTTGTGCGCGCGGTCGACTTTCGCGGTGATGTCACCATCGTGACCACCGACGGCCGAACCATTTCAGGCTACGCCTTCGACGCAACGCTCGAGCCGCTCGATCGCGCCTGCATCCGCCTGCTTCCCATCGACTCCGATGCCCGTGTGACCCTGGCGCTCACCGACATCGCCAGCCTTTCCTTCACGGGCAAAGATGCGGCGAGCGGGCGAACCTGGGAGAACTGGCTGCGCCGTTACGCCGCCAAGAAACTCGCCGGCGAGTCGGCCTCGATTGAGTCCGAGCAGCTCTAGCGGAAGATTGCTCCCAGATTCGGGCCGAGCAGTCCTGTATCGGCGCCCACGAGAGCCCCTCGACCCCGATCTAGTTCTCGGGCGCAGACAACAGCGTCGATCGGGCTTGCCGAACCGACCATTCATTGCCATGATCCCCCCTTATGGAATCGCGTTCGCGCACGATCCCCTGCCAAACCCTCGAGGTGCCCAACCAGTTGACTGGTTCGTTGGCCGTGCAGCGCGCTGCCGCCGCGTTGGGTGAAGCCCGCGCCGTGCTGGTTGAACTCGAACTCAACAAGTCGATCGTTGAGAACAAGCTCGCCGAGGACCGCCGCCAGGACCCGATCCGTCAGGTCAGGGGAACCAGCAGCATGGAAGCGGCGATCGAGTCGACCCGCGAACTGATCCGGCTGCTTGAGTCGGCCGCGGCGCTTGCAAACGACGCCGAACAGGTCTGACCCACGACATGCGCATCGCCCGGTCTGAACTCGGGCTCGTTTAGGCCGCCGATGCGGTCATGTTGCCGTTGGCTTGGCCGATCGGCCGCTCGGGAACCAACTCACGAACCAAGGCCGCGACCTTCGCCCCATCGCGGCTGCGTCGGCTCGGGGCAAGCGTTTCCACCATGCGCTCAACCCAACTCGGGTCGGGCGAGGGCAGGCCCCAAATGCGGATGTCGGGGTGACGCGACTCGCGGATGGTCTCGGCGTCGAGCGCGAGCTCCTCAAAGAGCTTCTCGCCCGGGCGCGCGCCGGTAAAGGTGACGGCGATCTCGCCATGGCGGGTTCCTGCGCCCGCGTCATTGGGGAACACGGGGGTGAGGCCGTGCATCGAGATAAAGCGGGTGGCAATGTCGACGATACGAAACGGCTCGCCCATATCCAGCACAAAGACCTCGCCGCTGGTGGCCGAGCGATCGGTGAGCGCCGCCGCCTGGATGACCAGACTCGCCGCCTCGGGAATCGACATGAAATAGCGGGTCATGCGCGGATCAGTCAGGGTGACCGGGCCGCCGTCGGCGATCTGCTTCTTCCAAGTTTCGAGCGCGGACCCCGAGCTACCCAGCACATTGCCAAAGCGCACCAGCGAGCAGGCGGTGGCGGCGGTGCGATTGACATGCTGGATATAGAGCTCGGCCAAACGCTTGGTCGAACCCATGATCGATGTCGGGTTGACGGCCTTGTCGGTGGAGACCATGACGAAGCGCTCGCAGCCGACGGCGATGGCGGCGTCGACGGCGCTCTTGGTACCGAAAAGATTATTGTCGACCGCGAGGCCCGGGTGGTCCTCCATCATGGGCACATGCTTGTGCGCGGCGGCGTGGAAGACGATGTCGGGCTCTTCCTCGCGAAAGAGGGCCAGGGTGCTCTCGGCGTCGACAACATCGTGCAGCGCGGCGCGGCGGGCGATCAGGGGAAATCGGCGGGCGATCTGGCGGTCGATCTCAAAGAGCGCGTTCTCGCTGCGCTCCACCAAGACGATCTTTCCTGGGCCAAAGCGGGCGATGATCCTGCAGATTTCGCTACCGATCGAGCCACCTGCGCCCGTCACCAGCACGGTGCGGCCGCCGATGACCGCGCGAATCGCAGTTTCGTCCACCTGACGCGGCGCGCGGCCGATGAGGCGCTGCAGATCGACATCGATCTCGGTGCGCGGACCGACGCCAGCAAGTTGATCCTCGAGCGCGGGCATGAAGCGATCAGTGATGGCGAGCTTGCGAAGGCGAGTGCGGATGGTGGCGAGCAAATCGGCCATGGGTGCCGGCAGCGTGATCAGGGCGAGCCCGGGCCTTCGGGTGGCGCAGATCGACTCGAGCTGCTCGAGGTTGCCCAAGACCGGCGTCCCCGCTCCCGGGGTGGCATCCGGACCGACATGCACACGACCGAGGATCACTGGGGCCAGCGGCAGAAGCGCGAGTTGTCGCTCGAGCAGGTCGCAGGAGGCGGCGGGGCCGATGAGGATCGCGGTGGTTCGCATGTTGGTGCCGATTGGTGTGCGGTGTTGAAAGGAAACCATCTGTGCGGTCTACGCGGTCTGCACGGGTCGCAACGCCTAAGGGCTATCGGCCTTCTCTGGCCCCGACTTGCAGCCATTTCCGTGTTCCGAGGCTCGCAAGCGCAGATGGGAGGAAAAGCCTCAGACGGGTTGATTTGATTCTCCGATAGAGAGGCTTCCTTTAGTGCCTTACTCAGGGCTTTCCTCAGGGCTTCCCTCAGGGCTTTCCCCCATGCGATCTCTGGTCACCGGCGGTGCCGGCTTCATCGGCTCCCATGCCTGCCTGCGTCTTCTTGACGACGGGCATGCGGTGACCGTCGTCGACAACCTGTTTCGGGGTCATCGCGGGGCGGTCGATGCGCTGCGCAAGGCTGGCGGCGACCGGCTGACCTTCATCGAGGCCGACCTTGCCGATACCAACGCGCTGGCTCGGGCCTTGGCCGATGGGAAGATCGAGTCGGTCTTTCACTTTGCGGCACTGACTTATGTCGGCGAGAGCATGGAGCGGCCGCTCGACTACTTCGCCACCAACACTGCGGGCGGCATCTCGCTGCTGCGGGCGATGGGCGAAACGGGCGTGCGCCGCATCATCTTCTCCTCGACGGCGGCGACCTACGGCGAGCCGGCTGCGGAGGCGATGCCCATCACCGAATCCACCGCGCAACGACCGATCAATCCCTACGGAGCGTCCAAGTTGCAGTTCGAGACCGTGCTGCGCGCTGCCTGCGCCGCGGTCAACGACCCCGCCCCGCTGGCAGCGATCGCGCTGCGCTACTTCAATGTCGCGGGCGCGGATGAACGCGGGCGCCTCGGCGAGGACCATCGACCCGAGACCCATCTCATTCCAATTTGCCTCGAGGTCGCGCTGGGAAGGCGTCCGCACCTCACCGTCTTCGGCGAGGACTATCCGACGCCCGATGGAACCTGCATCCGCGACTATGTGCATGTTGCTGATTTAGTCGACGCCCATGTCGCGGCGCTCGCGGCGTTCGAGCCTGGTCGGTTCAAGTGTTGGAACATCGGCATCGGCCGCGGCTATTCGGTGCGCGAGGTGCTCGACAGTTGTCGCCGCGTGACTGGCCACGCGATTCCCGCCATCGTCGGCGCGCGACGCCCAGGTGATCCGCCGTCGCTGTACGCCGACCCCGCCGCCATCGCACGCGACCTCGGGTGGCGCGCGAAGTGGACCGACCTCGACGCCGTAGTGAAGAGCGCGTGGGAGTGGATGCGCGCGCACCCGCGCGGCTACGCGTGATTTGATCGTGCGACTACGCGTGCATGGATCGCGCCGCCTAGAAGGCGAACTGCAGACCAAGGGCAAACGCAAGCGTATCGACGCCGGGATTCTGCTCGCCCGTCTGCGCGTTTGAGATGTGCAGCCAACCGATTCGGGTGGAGAGTTCGGTGGTCGCGTCGATGGCGAAGTTCGCGCCGATGGCGGCGCGCGGCGTGAAGTTCACTGAAGTCGCGTCGCTGGGAACGGGCGAATCAAACACGCAAACACCCACGCCGATCTCGGCGAAAAGGCTGAATTTCTCGCTCTGAATGAAGTGCCAGCGCATACTCACGCCGACTCCGACACCGAAGGCGTTCTCGCCCACTTGATTCACATTCATTGCCTCGGCGAAGACGCCGGCCGACACGCGATCAGCTACGAACCAGTTCCAGCACACTCCTCCCGCGACGAGTGTGACGCCGTTGAAGTCGCTCGCACCAATCACATACGGCTCGTAGTTGAATGCATCGGCTGCCAGATGCGCGCGCGGCGGGGCGAGTGTGTCAGTCGGGTCGGCTGCATCGGCTGCATCGTCGAGCGAGAACACGGTTGGATCAGCGGCAATCGGATCGAAATGAAACTCGCCAGCGTGTGCCGATCCAGCACTCAGGAGCAAGACAACGAGCGTGGGGCGAAGCATGGTGGCATGATGGCGTCCGCGGCCATCTTTGCAAGGAGCACACTTGCGGTCAATTTCCATGTCCTTCATAAACTGAACCGCGTCGCCAATGCCGCGTTGATCGAAGCGTTGGCCTTTGGCCAGTCGTACTTGGCGAGGTCATCGACCGAGATCCATCGAATCTCGCTGGCTCCCAATGCCTGGGGAATGGCGTTGGGCTTGACCTCGGCGAGGAACGCGTGCAGCCGCACCGACCGCTCGCTGGCCAACTCTGGATCGGAGTGCTCCACGACCATCAACGCCACTGGTGCGGACATCAGCGCGTCGGCATCGAGGCCGACCTCTTCGCGCAGTTCACGCACCGCCGCCGCCGCCGCGAGTTCACCCCGCTCGATCTTGCCGCCGGGGAATTCCCAAAGCCCGCCGCGGACCGCCTGCTCGTGCCTGCGGGCAACCAACAGCTCGACACGATCGTCGACCCTTCGGTAGAGCGCCGCTAGGGCGACATCGACCCAGCGATCGGATTTGTTACTGGACGCCAAGGCGAAGTCTTCATTCATAAACAACTTTCCAGAATAGACTTGCGTTCGAACTATGCGATTGGCACATTCCGCGAGCAATGCATTGACCAAGGCCTCTCGAAGTCGTTACCTTGCGGTCTGCATCGGAAGGTTGTCCAACGACACCATTCGAGCAAACACAACATCGAACCTACGGGCTTGTGGCTCCTCGTGAGTCGCGATCCACCATCCGGAGCGAGTCGGAGCGCGCCGGATGGTGTGTTTTTAGACATGTATGTTTTCTGACCGGTGTGATCTGCGACATCAATGAAGTTGGCCTCGCGCCTCAGCGAGGCGGTGGCGTCTGCTGCGCCTGATCCTGCTGCATGGACTGCTGCCTCTCCTGCTGCATGGACCGTTGCATCAATTGTGCACGCGCCGCGAGTGCCTCTTGGGAATCGTCGCGGACCCGCAGCGCGAATCGCCAGTGAGTCTCGCTGCGAGCCGAGATGGGAAGGATCTCCACGAAGAAGTCCAACGGAACCTGGTCCCAGATCGGCCCATCGACGGTGGCTGGAGTCACGATGGGCTCGAAACCATCCTTCTCAAGCCGAAGGTCGTACACGCCATCATGCAGGATCGAGACCGCGACCGGCGTGCGGCCGAGTTGTGCGTCGTTGAGCCAAACCAGCGCGCCTGGTGGGTCGGTGTCGATCCAAATGCGTCGCTCGACGCAGCCGGTGAGCCCAATCAATGTCGAGGCTGAGGCGAGGATCGCGAGGATACGGATCGCGGGG
>Ga0114978_10002235_pt1 | contig 15969 bp, 16 predicted proteins | sample S_140212_EF_Meta_FD_87027 | JGI IMG/M metagenome (GOLD analysis project Ga0114978, IMG submission 87027) | Freshwater microbial communities from Lake Simoncouche, Canada to study carbon cycling - S_140212_EF_MetaG | ecosystem: Environmental > Aquatic > Freshwater > Lake | place: Lake... | reverse complement strand
GGTTGGACATCGCGATGAGGGCCGACAGAACGAAGGTTGGCCAGAAGCCACCGAGCGCGAAGGCGTCGGGGCCGGGGTTGTAAGAGGCGTCGAACGTGCCGGAGAAGGCCACGAATGCCATCAAGATGAGAGCAGTGTTGGCGATGACGGCCGTCTTGTTCACGAAGAGCATGAACTGGAAACCGTAGATCACGACAACGATAACGAGAACGCCGATGACGCCGTAGACCAGCGTGCGCAGGCCGACCGAGTCTTCAATGCCCGCGAGACGGTTGAGGGCGCCCACGAGGGCGTCACCGCTGACCCAGACCGAGATCGAGTAGAAGGCGATGGCGGTCAGTAGCGAGAGGAACGAGCCGACGACGCGGCCACGAACACCGAAGAATGCTCCCGAGGAGACGGCGTTGTTCGTGCCGGTGCGGGGCCCGAAGAGGCCCATGGGCATAAGGAAGACAGTGCCGACCAAGACGCCCAAGACAACGGCCAGAACGGCCTGCCAGAAGGAAAGGCCGAGCACGATGGGGAACGTTCCGAGCAGCACGGTGGCGAACGTGTTGGCGCCACCGAACTGAATGCGGAGCAGGTCGACCCACGTGGAGGTGCGATCCTTGTGAGGAATCATGTCGATGCCGTGGACTTCGACATCGGTAACTTTGGGGCGAGCGTTGAGGGCGGTGGAGGCGGCGTCGTTGTCGCCATACTCAGTGGGGGCCATGGAGGACCATTTCTCTCAGGTCGGCGGGGGAACCGACAGGGGGTTGAACATGTTGAAATGACAGTAGCGTTTATCAGCAGGTAATTGCTAGTTATGAAAGAATAATTTACTATGACGAAACATTTGGTTATTGACCTCTCGGTTCCACTGAACGCCGGTACCCAGGTTTACCCGGGCGATCCGGTGCTGGAATTCTCCGTGCACAGCACGATTGAGCGAGACGGTTTTCACCTGCTGAACGTCTCGATGGGGTCGCAAACCGGAACCCATGTCGATGCTCCGTTCCACTTCAGTGAGACCGGTCTCAAAATCGACGAGGTTCCCCTTGATCGTTTCATTGGAACGGGAGTCATCGTCGACGCTCGCGCAGCGGGCGCCCGTGGCAGCATCGGCTGGGAGTACATCGCTCCTGTCGCTGATCAAATAACGCCCGGATGCATCGTGATCCTGCACACCGGATGGAGCGCGCACTACGGCACCGACGCCTACTTCGAAAACCCCTTCCTTGACGCGGATGCCTGCCGCCGCCTCATCGAGCTCGGCGTGCGCACGTTCGCCATCGACGCCATCAACATCGACGAGACGCCCGACGACACGCATCCCGGGGTTGGTTTTCCCGTGCATCACCTCATTGCCGACGTCGGCGGAGTCATCTGCGAAAACATGACAAACGTTGCCGCCATCGACTTTGAGCGGCCGATGATCTCGCTGCTCCCAATTGCGTTTGAGGCCGCCGACGGCGCACCCATACGCGCCGTGGCCATCCGGCTTTAGCCCCGGCAGAGCGCGAGCCCACTAGCGCCAGCACCCGCAACTCCCCCCGCGCGCCAAGCGCGTTGGGAGCGCGGTCGCGTGCCTACTTCTGGGTGAGGTGCGACTCGGGGAGCTCGCCCTGAGCGAGGCGGGTCACAACATCGGTGAACACGGTGAGGCCGGCGACGAGGTCGGCATCCGTTGTATATTCGCGTTCGTTATGGGAGATTCCGTCGGCGGCACTCGGCACGAAGAGCATGACCGTGGGCACGATCTCTTTCATGTTGGTGGCGTCGTGGCCGGCAAGGGTGAGTACGCGGTCATGGCTGTAACCAAAGGCCTCAGCAGAGGTTCGTGAGAGTTCGATGCCGCTCTCTAGGAACGGGCCACTCTCCCAGATGCTGGCGCCCACCTCCTCGATGGTGACCCGGCACTCCGCCTCAATCAGTGCGATGGCATCCTGAAGGTGGGCATAGGCCTGAGCTAGGAGAGACGAGTCGCGCGCGCGAATGTCGACGAGAAAACGCACCTCGCGCGCCACCGTGACGGGGGAGTTCGGTGCGACATATAGCTCGCTAATGGAGGAATGAACGGCCTCCTCCTCAAAATTCTTGAGCAAATCGTTCACGGCAACAATCACCTTGGCAGCACCGAGCAGAGCGTCGCGGCGATCCTTCATGCGGGTAGCACCGGAGTGCGATTGCTCACCGCGCACCACGATCTCGTACTTGCGCGCGGACCAGGTTGAGGAGACCAGCCCGATTTGGGTTCCGGCATCGTCCATGCCGCGTCCCTGCTCGATGTGAATCTCGGAGTACGCCGCAATTGGGGGAGCGGAGAATGTTCCTACCCCGTTGATGGCGTGCAGGGCCTCCGCGACGGTAACGCCCTGAGCGTCCTTCGTGGCGAGAACCTTGGCCAAATCGAGAAGTCCGGTGAAGACACCGCTGCCCATCATGCTGGGTTTGAAACGGCAGCCTTCCTCGTTGAACCAATCGACGACCGCGAGGTTGAACGTGGGGGTCGAGCCGTCGGCCGCGAAGTGATCGCGGGTGCGGATGGCCGCATGCGCGGCCGCCAAAACCCCGTAAGCACCGTCGAACCGGCCGGCGAGCGGCTGACTATCCAGGTGTGATCCGAGGAGAACGTAGGGTGCTCCGGGCACCATCTCCAGGAGGCCGAAAATGTTGCCAACGGGATCGATATCGACGATGAAGCCGTTCGTCAGCAGTAGTCCCACGAACCAGTCACGCGTCTGCCCGTCGGCCGCGGTGGCCGCCTGACGATCGACGCCGTTGTTGGCGGTGGCACCGAACGACGACATGGTGACGAAGTCGGCGAGGAAGGAGGCATCCGTTGAGGTCATGCTCACGTTCTTAGGCCCAATCTCGCTGAAGTTCCATGGTGGAGCAGTGCAAGCCGCCACCGTTTTTGAGGATCTCGCGGAACGGGATGGCGGTGACATCGATGCCGGCTTTCTCCTGCAGCATGGCGCGTGTGCGCGGGAGATGGTCGGGCATGATGACCTTGCGTGGTTCCAGAACGAGCATGTTGCAGGCCCACTCTTCACTGCGATCGACCTCGAGGGTCTCGATGCCGAGGTCCCACATTGCCTTCATGTAGTCGTACGGTGCCAGACGCGGGTTGACCAGAGCCAGGTTGTCATCGAGCATGACGGAGCACATATCCAAGTGGATGAGGTAGCCCGGCAAATTTACCTGCTTAAGCGTGATGCCTTGCTCTTCCAAAATGCGGCCGAGTTGGCGTCCACCTTCGGGGTTGCAGCGCACGGAGGTTCCGAAGAAAGCGAGGTCCTTGCGAACCTTCACAAAGCTGCCCCCTTCGGCGAGGCCTTCGCCGGTGATGGTGCCGAGGATGGGCATGCCGGCGGCAGCGACGGTTTGGGTAATGGACTGTTCCTCGCCGCGACGCATGCGCGGGGCGACGCGGCCGATGATCGCACCGCCGGGAATCGTGACGAGGGGGTCGCGCGTGTAAACGGCCTTCGTGAAGGTCTCGCCGAGCTCTGGAGCGAAGACGACCTCGACGCCGTTTGCTTCGAGCGTGTCAACGAACCCTTGATACTGGGTGTCGAGAAGAGTCATGTCGGGGGCATCGCGACCGGTCCAGTACCAGCGGCGTGCGGGGTCGACAAGCGCGCCGAGCTCTTCGTCGTAGGCGTCTTCGGTGATTTTGGTGAGGCCGCGGCTCGGGCGGCGCATGAGGACGGTGCGCAGTTTGCCAATCTCGTCGGCGGCACCCCAGCGGTGCCCCCAGACGGACTCGAGTTCGCCATGCTCGGTGAAAGCGGGAGTGGGCTCGGGGCCCATCAGGGCGTGAAACTTGCCGTCGGATAACTCCATGGTCGAGTCGATTTCATTGCTCATTCGAGGCGTCCTTTCACGAATTAGTTGCTTGTTAAGCATAATATGTTGTATCAACAGCAACATGCTAGCGTACCTGCCAGAATAGGGATGTCCTCGTCAAGTTTCCCAGGAGTAAACATGCGCCCGATGCCGGTTGAACCCACGAATCAGCGTGCTGCCATTGGGAGCCGGCTCCGCGCCGCACGGCACGCGCAGCAGTTCACCATCGATCAGTTGGCCGTGGCGACCGGGCTCACCAAGGGCTTCATCAGCCGCATCGAGCGCGACATGACCTCCCCGAGTGTCGCCACGCTGGTCGCACTGTGTGAGGTGCTCAACGTGAGTATTGGCGACCTGTTTGCCGTGTCGGCGGGCGAGCTCGTCACGGCGGCAACCGCTCCACGCATCAACCTCGGTGGCATTGATGTCAACGAGCGCCTCCTGACGCCGCGAGGTGAGTCTCGCGTTCAGGTCGTGCGCTCGACGGTTTCTCCCGGCGGTACCGGTAGCGACAAGTTCTACACCGTCAACTCCCCGGTGGATGCCGTTCACGTATTGGCAGGCTCCCTCACCGTGGTCTTCAGCGATCGCAGCTTTACGCTCGCTCCCGGCGATACGCTCACCTTCGACGGGCGCGAACCGCACACCTGGCACGGTGATGCCGCCATCGAAACCGAGCTCATCTGGGTCTTGGCTCCCGCCGCCTGGCAGGGTTCCGTTTAGTTCAGGCCTAAAATTTGGCTAGTTTTTAGCCGAAACTATGGCAACATTACTCAATGCAAACAATGTCGGTTAGTGAAGCGAAAGACAAACTTTCCACGCTCGTTGAGAGCGTCGAGTCCACTCATGACGCCGTTGTTATCACTCGGCACGGCAAACCTGCGGCGGCACTTATTTCCCTCGAAGACATGGATTCGCTCCAAGAGACGCTCGCATGGCTTTCGGATCCGAAGCACTTAGCCGAGATGGCTGAAGGTGATGCTGAGGTGAGCGAAGGCCGAATGCTGTCTCTCGATGAGGTTCGGGCGCATCGTGAACGTGATGCGAATCGCTCACCGTGCGGACGCCTATCGCCCGCTCTAGGCCGACGCGACCTCTGACTGCACGGCAGGCTCCGCGCTCAACCGAATCAGGTTGCCCCACGGGTCATCGACGAACAGCGCCTGCCCGTCGTGCCGCACGTCGCGCCCGAAGGTCACAAGGCGCTCGGAGGTCTCCATGAGGGCATCCGGTGTGGGGACAATGACATCTACTTGGCCGAGGCCGAGCGTGCGCTGACGACGACCGGCGCCGGCACTGTTCCAAACGTTCAGACCCATGTGGTGGTGGTAGCCACCGGCGCTGACGAAGAGAGCGGACGGCCCATAGGCTGCCGTCTGCTCGAAGCCAAGCTGCGTGACATAGAAGTCGTGCGCCTGAGCGATGTTGCCAATAGAGAGGTGTACGTGTCCCACGGTGACGCCAGCCGCGCCAGCGCCGCCCACGCGAGGGTCATCCACGAGTTCGGGGCTGAGATGCTCCTCGAGAAACTTATTGGGGTCCAGGTACAGCGTGGCCATCTCGACCGAACCATGAGTCCAGCTCCAGGCCGTGCGGTCGCGATCCCAGTACAGCTCGATGCCGTTACCCTCGGGGTCGTTGAAGTAGAACGCCTGGCTCACGAGGTGATCGCTACTGCCGGTAAACGTCGAGGGTGCCTTGGCGGCCACTGAGTACACGGCGGCGGCGAGGGCGGCCTGCGTCTCAAAGAGGATGGCGGTGTGAAACAGCCCCGCTTGCCCGGGAGCCGCGTGCTGTAGTTCGGGAGCGTATTCCAGGTTCACGATGGGAACCCCGTGGCGCCCCAGCGTTACTGTTTCGTGGGTCTGGCTCAGGATGTCCAGCGTCACGACATCCCGATAATAAGAGGTCATGGAATCGAGGTTCGCAACGCGAAGCGTGACGGTGCCCATGCGGGTCGCGGGCTCAAGAATGTTCGTGCTCATGCAGAGTTAAACGCACGATGGGAGCTTTTATGCCCGGATGTTCCCATCAAGTGAGAAACAAAATCCGACTCGAGCGCGATTTAGTTCTGGAGGCCGCGGAGACTCCGGCGTCGCAAGGCCAATGCACCTAACCCGGCCAGCAGCATCCCGCCGGCAATGAGTCCCGAGATAACACTCACGGATGTCGCCCCCGCCGAAACCCCGGTGGAGGCGAGCGCGGCGGCGGACGGGTCAACCGGAGATATGCGCCAGAACGTGTAGGGGTCCGTGGGGTCGAGAACGCCCGAGAAGTACAGTGATCCTGCGTAGGACATGAGCAAGCTCGCGCCGTGGACCGAACTTCTCATCTCTGTGAACGCTGCCCCGTCAAACAGGCTGATGCCGTCGTCGGTCGTCTCTTTTGAGAGGCCAAACGACATCATGAGGGTGTCTCCGACCACCGTAAGTTCCGCGGGAAGAACGGGACCACCGACCCACTCGGTAAAAACGGATCCGTCGAAGGAGTAAAGGGCGGTCTCTTCGCCAGACCCCTGCGCCAAAAAGTAGAGCTTTCCGTCGAAGGGGGTGAGCTCGCGGGGCGACAGCGGACTGTGGGCCACGGCATAAAGAGCATCACCAGTAGTCAAAACCCACAGGTGTTCCCCCAGAACGTCGTTACTGCACGTGCGGTACAACGCACCGTTCCAGACGAGACCCGCGTCACAGCTGAGTCCCGTTCCGACTTCGTTCGTTTCGGTGTTGTTGGCCCGCTCGAGGGAAGGGACATCGTCGTTATATGCGGTAAACCAGACCCAGTTGTTGAAGAAAACGAGACCGTTGATGGCGTCGGCGGTCGTCCGCGCATAGGCGTCAATGGCCCCCGAGAGCGTCACGCCCGCGCTGAACGTGGCGTACAGGGTGACGCCGCCATGAATCGGGTTATCCGCCGTGAAAAAAAGTTCATTGTCGGCCCCGACCACCAGTTGTTCAGGATTCAATGAATTATGGATGTCGGTCGCAGCCGTGAAGGTCGTTCCGTCAAAAGAATAGATCTCCCACAGGCCAGAGTCGTTGAGCCCGGAGAAGAACAGTTCACCATTCCAGACGACGAAGTTTTGGGCATTATTGGGGCTTCCCGGCAGCACCGAGAAGCTCGAGCCGTCGAAGGATTCAAGAGGAAAGTTGTCGCCGCCAGCGTAGACCGTGACATATAACAGGCCGTTGTACTCGACGGATGATGTTCCCACATTTGCGGGGGCCCCCTCGATTTGCTCCGGCGCCGAGTAGGTCGTTGTTGCCTGCGCAGCGGATGCCCCGCCCAGCGCCAGTGCACCTGCCAGAGCAACAGCTGAGGAGACCGCCAGAAAATTTCGCACGACAGGGGGGATTCTCATGGCGCCAGTCTAGCAAAATAGGTTTCAGAGGCTAGTGCCCCTCGAGGCTAGTGCCCCTCGAGGCTAGTGCCCCTCGAGATTGTCGACCTCGTCGAGCGTCTTCGCCCGCGCCGGGCCCTTGTCGAGGGCAAAGAATGGCATCAACACGTGGGCGACGGGTCCGATGGTGAGGGCGTAGATGACGGTGCCGATGCCAACGCTGCCGCCCAGCATCCAGCCACCGGCGAGCACTGTTATTTCAATCGCGGTTCGCACGAGCCAGACGGGTCGCCCCGTGCGCTTCACGAGCGCGGTCATCAAACCATCACGCGGACCGGCGCCCAGCCCGGCGCCCACATAAAGGGCAATTGCAAGCCCGTTGACGATGACGCCGAAAATGAAGAAGCCAAGGCTCATCCAGATGCCGGATGCCACCGGCAAGACCGCGAGAAAGAAGTCGAGCGTGAGCCCAATGATGAACAGATTCAGCACAGTGCCGATGCCGAGTTTCTGGCGTAACGGAATCCAGAGCAGCAGAACGCCGGCGCCCACAATGATGATGACGATGCCAAAGGGAACACCGGTTATCACCGAGAGCCCCTGGTGAAACACATCCCACGGGTCAATTCCAATTAAGGCGTGAATCATGACGGCGGCCGAGAAACCGTAAATCACGAGCCCGGCCACCACCTGCACGAGCCGTCGCCACAGCGGAGCCCCGCCAGTGGGTGGGAGCGCGAAGATCATCTAGCCGAGCATCCGCTGAATGAGTTCGTGATAACGAGCGGATGTTTTAGCCACAATGTCAGCGGGAAGCTCGGGAGGAGTGCCCTGCTTGTTCCAGTTCGCGGAGAGCCAGTTGCGCACAATCTGCTTGTCAAAGCTCAACATTTTCTCGGCGGGAGTTGTGCCGGCGGCGTAGGCAGCGGCGTCCCAGTACCGGCTGGAGTCACTGGTGAGAACCTCATCGGCGAGGGTGATGACGCCGCTGTCGCGGTCGGCCCCAAACTCAAATTTGGTGTCGGCCAGAATGATGCCGCGCGTGGCCGCAATCGCAGCGGCGTCGGTGAAGATCGTGAGCGACAGGTCGCGGAGTGCCGTCGCGGTCGGCAGGCCGACGAGTTCGACCGTTCGCTCGAACGTGATGTTCTCGTCGTGCTCGCCGAACGGCGCCTTCCACGCGGGGGTGTAGATCGGCGCGGGGAGCTTGTCGCCGTCACTGAGTCCGGCCGGCAAGGGGATGCCGCAGACACTCTGCGACTCTTGGTACTCGAGCCAGCCACTGCCGGAGAGATATGCGCGCACGACACATTCCACGGGGAACATGTCAAGGTTCGCCACCAGCATGGCGCGGTCGGCAACCGCTGCGGGGATTGCGGTTTTGGCATCCGGCGCACGCAGGTGGTTGGGCACGTCCAGCTGGTTGAACCACCACAGGCTGAGGCGGGTGAGCAGCGCGCCCTTACCCGGGATGCCCGGCTCGAGCACGTGGTCAAAAGCGCTGACGCGGTCGCTGGCGACGACCAGAATTCTGGGAGTCGTTGCCAGGGATTCGCCGGCAGGAACGTAGAGGTCGCGCACCTTGCCGGAATACGCGTGGTCCCAGCCGGGCAGGGGCAACGAATCACCGCTCGTGAAGCCGGTCGCTGCCTCAGCCACGGAGCCGTTGCCGGTTGCGTTGTCGCTGTTCACGGTGTCGTTCACCTCGCCGCAACCTTCGCTGCGATGTCGGTGCGAAACTGGCCGCCCTCGAGGTGAATGTGCGCCAACGCTTCGTAGGCGCGAGCCCGGGCCTGCGTGAAGTCCTCGCCGAGAGCCACGACGCTCAGCACGCGGCCACCGGTTGTCAGCAAGGTCGGCACCAGGGTTTCATCCCCGGAATTGAGAGGTTTGTCGGTCTCCGCTTCGGCAAAAGCCGTTGCCGCATGAGCGATGTGAACCCCGGTAACCTCCGATGCAGCATCCAGCCCCGTAATCTCCCGCCCCGTTATGGGGGTCTCCGGGTAGTTCTCGCTCGCGAGCACCACGGTCACCGCAACATCATCGCTGAACTCCGGGCGATCGCGCCCGGCAAGCTTTCCGTTGGCCGTGGCCAGCAGCAGCTCCGAGAGCGGAGTCACCAGGCGCGGCAGAACCACCTGCGTCTCGGGATCACCGAAACGCGCGTTGAACTCGATGACGCGGATGCCGGCTTTGGTCAGAATGAGGCCGCAATAGAGAAGTCCCACAAACGGGGTTCCCTCACTCTCCAGCTGGCGCACGGTGGGCAGGGCAACATTCTCGATGCACTCGGTGACGAAGGCGTACTCGCTGCCGAATTGTCCGTCCAACCACGGCAGCGGCGAGTAAGCCCCCATGCCCCCCGTGTTGGGGCCTTCATCGTTATTGCTCAGGCGCTTGAAGTCCTGCGCGGGGGAGAGAGGCAATACGTCGTGGCCATCGGCCAACATGAACAGTGAAACCTCTTGGCCGTCGAGGAACTCCTCAATCAGCACATCGCCGTGAGCGAGCCAGTGCGCGGCATGATCCACGGCCGCGTTGCGATCGTGCGAGACGAGTACACCCTTGCCGGCAGCCAAGCCGTCGGCTTTCACAACGTAGGGTGCCCCAAAATCATCCAGAGCCGTTTCGGCATCCAGCAGAGTCGAAACCTTTAATGCTCGTCCAGAAGGAACGCCCGCCGCCTCCATGATGCGCTTGGCAAATGTCTTGGAGCCCTCTAGGGCTGCGGCGTTCTGGTTGGGACCGAATACCGGGATGCCCACCGCGCGCACCGCGTCAGCGACACCCGCCACCAGCGGAGCTTCGGGGCCGATGATGACGAGCTCCATCTCGAGACCCAGCGCAAGGGCCACAACGGCCTCGGGATCTTCGGCGTTGATGTTCACGGCGGGGACGTCATGGGCAATGCCGGCGTTACCGGGAGCAACCACAATGTCGTGATCCGCCTTCTCCGCCAAGAGTGCGGTGATGATGGCATGTTCACGAGCGCCGGAGCCCAGTACGAGGATTTTCACTTCTCAAGTTTATGGCCATGGGGAGCTGCATCCGTCAGGCAGAATTGACCCGTGGCCAAACCTCGAATCGACATGCAGCGTGGGCGGGATGCCGTGCGCTCTGCCGTGTTGCCGGAAGCCTCGCGGGAGGACACCGCCACCGCCGTTCGGTACCTGTTGCAGTGCCTGGTGGAGAAGATTCCCGGGCACACCGTGGAGGTGCGCGTTCCCCCCTTTGGCGCGGTGCAATGTGTGGAAGGGGCCCAACATACCCGGGGAACCCCGCCCAATGTCATCGAAGTTGACTCCCTGACCTGGGTGGCGCTGGCCACCGGAACCCTGAGTTGGGCGGATGCCGTGGCCGCCGGCCGCATCCACGCCTCCGGCACGCGCGCCGACATCTCGCACGTGCTTCCGCTCCGTTTCTAGGGGCGGTCTGAGGGATCCCACCGAGGATATATTTCAGCCAACTCCTGCGAGAATAAACGTATGAGTGAAACGTCGTCTACAGAATCCGCAAATGTTACGGTTCAGCGCTCGCCGCGGTACCTGCGCTTCTTTTTTGTGGGCATTGCCCTCGGCGTCATCGTTGCGCTGATTCTCACGTTTTCGTTCCCGACCGATCCGCAGTTTAGCCAGACTCAGGTCTTCGGATTCCTTGTGATTTTCACGGGGATTGGCGGCGGCGTGCTGGGGCTGGTCTTTGCCCTGCTGGTCGATCGCGTCTACTCGCGTCACGTCATCACAACTACGGCCGAGCGCACGACCGTGACAGAAAACCCCGCCGGCGAAATTTAGACGCCGAGTTTTTTCAGCGTTGCCGCCACTGCCGAGTCGAGCGGTACTCCAAGGGTTGCCAAAAAAGAGGCATCGAACGCCGGCGAAGCCGTTTGCGATGCGCTCGCGTGAACAGCACGGACCAGCGCGTCGGCCAAAGCTTCTGGTTCGGGCGCTTCCACGAGGAGGCGCTCGTGGAGCCCCGCACGCCCACCCCCAAAGTTGTTTGTGACGGCGAAACCGCCGCTGGCGATGGAGTCGAGGGGAGGGTGGGACGGGTGTGGGCTGGCTTGCAGTGACAGCACCACCGCGGAGTGGGCGAGATGGTCGAAGTAGTCTCTCCAGCTCACGCGACCAATCGAGCGCATTTTTTGGCCGTTTCCTGCCCCTAGATTGACGTGCGGATGCCTCTCACCGATGGATGTCACCGTGAGAGAAATCCCTTCGCCCGCGAGTTGCGCCGTCGCGGCCCGGAGCGTGGCAACCCCCAGGGGAAACATGTTTTTGGGGGTGTTCGGGCGCCCGTAGAAGAGAATGTGCGTGCGTTCTCCGGCCGACACCCTCCGGGCCTGCTCAGCGCGGTCGTCCGCAGCCCGAGCCAATTGCACCAGATCCAGTTGGGGGGCGAATGTCTGTGAACGGGGCACTCCCATTCCGGCGTGCGTGTCGAGGTATTTCGCCAGCGGCAGCGAATTGACGAGGGGAACGAACCCCGCCCGATACGTTGCCTCGGCGATGGTGTAATCCGACGACCAGGGGTTGAACCCGGGCTCGTAGTCCTGAATAAGGTAGATCACGTGAGCGGGCGAGATGCGGCCCAAGCGGGCGGCAATGTCGAGAGCATGGGCGGTCGCCCAGTGCGTGGCAACCCAGACATCCTTCGGGCTGAACTGCGTCGCCGTCACATCGTTGATGGGGATGACGCTGACATCGCGGCCACCGGGGCGGCCACGTTCGGCCAACATTGCTGTTATTTTTCTGCGCTGAGCCGGCAAGGATTCGATTCCGAAGGCGATGAATCTGAGCGGAAGCGAGGACTGTTCCGCAAGCGCAAATCCGACATCGAGGGCAGTCTGGATTCCCGCGAAAACGGCACCGGGAATCAGCCGGGGCAAAACGACATTGACGGCTCTGCGGGAACCCGTTGAAGAAATTCCGGCCAGCGCCAGCGACATGGGATGTAAATCTTGATAGGCGATGGCCCGCGGGTTCAGCGCCACGACGCGATCAGCGAGGCGAGCGGCCTGAGCGTGGTGTCGCGCCCGCAGTGTCGCAGAAACCACTTTTCGGGGAAGTTGACGCATAGATTCTCCGTTCCGAAAAGGCTTGTCGAGGCCTTCAACGGAGGTCCCATAATGGCTTCAGTGTCATGAGAATCTTATCGCAGCGACCCCGCGAAGCCGCATCACGCCTGGACTGCAATGCGGTCGATGAGCAAGATTGTCATTGCCGACCTCTATGAATAGGTCTCGGAACTAGCTGTTTTGGTTCTTCTCGACCCAGTCGAGGTATTCGGGGGTGACCGTGCCCGTCACGTAGTCGCCCGTGAAGCAGCTCATGTCGAGGTCGGTCACGTTGGAGCCCTCGAGGATGGCGGCCTTCATGTCGGCGACTTCCTGGTAAATCAGGTAGTCGGAGCCAAGCTCCGCCCCGATCTCGGGAATCTTGCGACCGTGGGCGACGAGCTCGTGACGCGAGGGCATGTTGATGCCGTACACGTGCGGGAAGCGCACGGGGGGAGCGGCCGAGGTGAAAGTGACCTTGTTGGCGCCCGCCGCGCGAGCCATCTCCACGATTTCGCGCGAGGTGGTGCCGCGCACGATGGAATCGTCAACGATGAGCACGTTCTTGCCCTTGAACTCTGACGACATGGCGTTCAGCTTCTGACGCACTGACTTCTTGCGCTCGGCCTGGCCGGGCATGATGAACGTGCGACCCACGTAGCGGTTCTTGTAGAAACCCTCGCGGTACTCGATGCCGAGCTTGCGGGCCACCTGCATGGCGGCGGGGCGCGACGAATCCGGAATCGGCATGACCACATCCACGTCACCCATGGGGGTGTACGCGGCGATGGTGTCGGCAAGGCGATCCCCCAGACGCAGACGCGCCTCGTACACGGAGATGCCATTCATGATGGAGTCGGGGCGGGCGAGATACACGTATTCAAACGAGCAGGGAACCAAGCGGGGATTCGCTGCGCACTGGCGGGAGTACATCTCGCCATCCGCCGAAATAAAGATGGCCTCACCGGGAGCGACATCGCGCACGATGGCATACCCACCGCTTTCGAGCACGAGTGATTCGCTGGCGACGATCCAGTCGGTAGCGCCGTTATCCATGACACGCGAGCCCAAGATGAGGGGGCGGATGCCGAAGGGGTCACGGAATGCCAACAACCCATGGCCGGCAATCAGCGCGATGACGGCATAGGAGCCCTCCACGCGTTCGTGCACGGAAGAGACGGCGTCAAAAACTTCGTCGGGGCCAAGGTCGATTCCCGAGACGGAATGTTGCAGTTCGGTGGCCAACACGTTGAGCAACATCTCGGTGTCGCTGGAGGTGTTCACGTGGCGGCGGTCGACGTTGAGAAGTTCCCCGGCTAATTCGCGGGTGTTGGTCAGGTTGCCGTTGTGCACGAGCACGATGCCGTAGGGGGCGTTTACATAGAAGGGCTGAGCCTCTTCTTCATTAGTGGCGACACCCTTGGTGGCATAGCGCACGTGGCCGAGCCCCATCGTGCCGAGCAGAGTGCGCATGTCGCGGGTACGAAAACCCTCGCGGACCTGGCCTTTTGCCTTGTGCATGTGAAAGTGGCTACCGTCAACCGTGGCGATTCCGGTGGAATCCTGACCGCGGTGCTGGAGCAATAGCAGGGCGTCATAGACCAGTTGATTGGCCTGAGCTGTTGAGACGATGCCGACGATGCCACACATAAACCGCGGGTGCTCCTGAGATAAGAAGTGCAAGAGGTGGCCGAAACGAACCTGTCTCAGTTTGCCACATCTTGGCGTCTCTTCACCGGCCGGTAGAATTGAGGGGTGAGCCACAATTCTTCTTATGCGCGCGCGGGCGTCGACACCGCGGCCGGCGATTTGGCCGTTGAACTAATGAAAGCCTCCGTCAAAGCAACCCATGGCTCCGAGGTGTTCGGTGGGGTTGGCGGGTTTGCCGGACTCTTTGATGTTTCTTTCATCAAAAACTTTGATCGCCCGCTGTTGGCCACCAGCACGGATGGCGTGGGCACCAAGGTCGCCATCGCCCAGGCGCTGGATAAGCACGACACCATTGGCCAGGACCTCGTCGGCATGGTGGTCGATGACATCGTCGTGACCGGCGCTCGTCCCTTGTTCATGACGGATTACATTGCCTGCGGCAAGGTTGTGCCCGAGCGCATCGCGGCGATTGTCAAGGGAATCGCCGATGCGTGCCTCGCCACGGGAACCGCACTGGTGGGCGGCGAAACAGCCGAACATCCCGGGCTTTTGGGGCCGGATGATTACGACGTCGCCGGCGCTGCCGTGGGCGTTGTCGAGGCAGCGGATGCCTTGGGTGCTGAGAAGGTCGGGCACGGTGACGTCGTCATCGCCATGGCATCGTCGGGCTTGCACTCCAACGGGTATTCGCTCGTGCGCCACATTTTGGCCGAGCACAAAATGGGCTACGGCGACTACTCGGCTGATCTCGGCGGGGTCATCGGCGAGATCCTCCTCGAACCCACACGCCTGTACACCGGCCCGCTGGTCGATGTCTTGGCCGACGAAAACTTGCGCGGGGTCATTCACGCCCTGAGCCACGTCACCGGTGGCGGCATTGCCGCCAACCTTGCGCGGGTGCTGCCCCTGACCTCGTGGGTCGAAGTTGACCGTTCCACGTGGTCGCCGCAGAACGTGTTCCGCGTGCTCACTGGCATCTCAGGCGACACACTGGAAAGCACCGAGGGCACCTGGAACTTGGGCGTCGGAATGTTTGCGGTCGTTAAGGCTTCGGCGGCATCCGCTATCACGTTGCGCCTCACCGAGCTCGGGATCCCCTCCTGGGTCGTCGGCATGGTCTCGACCACCGCGCGTGACCTCACCGGCTTTGAGCAGGGCGCCAAGGGCGTCAACGGCGGCGCCGTTCGGTTGGTGGGAAGTTATGTCCAGTAATACAGAACTGCGGGCCAACAACGCGCTCGCGGCCAAGGCCTCCAAGCAGAAGGCCAAGGCGTCGCGCACGCCCCAGAAGTTCAGCCTGCTGTGGTGGGTCATCTGGGTAACTCTGGGCCTGGCCTTGGGGTTCATCGTTCCTTCGGTTGCATCCTTCACCGCCGTCGTTGACGGGCGCGACGCCACGGGGCAGTTCGTCTCCACCATCATCGGCGGTGCCGTGCAAGGTGGCATTCTCGGATTCGCTCAGGCATTCGCCCTGCGCAAGACGGCGGCCGCGCTGCCCATGCGACGCTGGATTGGGATCACCGCGATTGGGGCCCTCATTGCCTGGATCGTCGGCATGATTCCCGGCACCTACCTCAAGCTCGACGCTGCTACGCCCGCCGCCATTATTGTGCTCCTCGCCTTCGCTGTCGTTGCCGTGCTCGCCATGCCGGTGGCGCAGTTCTTTATCTTGCGCGGCACGAAGTTGGGCAAAATTGGCCGGGTCTGGCGCTGGGTTCCCATCACCGCAGTTGCCTGGACCGCCGGCATCGGCTGGCTTCTGCTCGCTGCGCCTCTGGTGCAAGACAACGCTGATCTGATGAGCCTTGTCGGGCTGTATACGGTAGCCGGACTGCTTTTGGCCCTGACCGTCTCGTTCATCACGGGACTTGGTATGCGCTGGATGCTCGGCGGCTCCTCCAGCCGCCAGAAATCGTCCCGCAGCCCCCGTGCTGCTCGTGCGACTTCAACGCGTGCCCCCAAAACGCGAGCGCGCAGCACCTCTTAGTCCCGAGGGACTCTCAGTTCCCGCGCTTCTGGCCGCTACCCCCCGACTCAACGGTTATCCCTGTTTCGGGCGCCACTAATGACCCCGGTGGTCGCGTTTCGTGGC
>Ga0114978_10002234_pt1 | contig 15974 bp, 16 predicted proteins | sample S_140212_EF_Meta_FD_87027 | JGI IMG/M metagenome (GOLD analysis project Ga0114978, IMG submission 87027) | Freshwater microbial communities from Lake Simoncouche, Canada to study carbon cycling - S_140212_EF_MetaG | ecosystem: Environmental > Aquatic > Freshwater > Lake | place: Lake... | reverse complement strand
GCCGCAAGTTATCGGAGCTGTTGTTACAGTAGTAAATCTAGAAGGTATTAAGTCAAATGAATTAGTGCTCGATGGCGAAACGGTTGCTGATATCTATCTTGGCAAGATTAAGAAGTGGGATGATCTCAGGATCGTAAGATTAAACCCCACAGTTAAATTACCATCAACAGCAATCACAGTAGTACGTCGCAGTGATGGATCAGGTACTACATTTAACTTCACCAACTATCTAAGCAAGGTCAGCGAAGAGTGGAAGAAGTCAATTGGTGATGGAACTGCTATCGAATGGCCCGTTGGTATCGGTGCCAAGGGCAACGAAGGCGTAGCAGGCAACGTACAACAGACTAAGAACAGCATTGGTTATGTCGAGTATGCTTATGCTAAACAGAACAATCTAACAACAACAAAGTTGATCAATGCTGCTGGCAAGACAGTTGAGCCTAGCATGAAGTCATTCAGCTCGGCCGCAGCGAAAGCAGATTGGAACAGTGTCCCGGGATTCGGTGTTATCTTGACCAATCAGCCAGGTGACGAAACTTGGCCTATCACTGCTGCCACTTTCATCCTGATGTATTCTGATCCTAAGGATACAGCAGCAAGCAAGGAAGCAATTGCTTTCTTTAACTGGGCATTCGAAAAAGGCAATAAGACTGCTGAAGAGCTAGACTACATTCCAATGCCTGCTAACGTAGTTAAAGAGATTCAGAATACAGTATGGTCAATGATAAAGCACTAACATGGGCATATCATTCGTTATCCCATGCTATAATGAAGAGAAGTATATAAGAAATTGTATACGCTCAATAGTGAGGGAGGCTTCGTGCCTCCCTCACTACGAGATCATCGTGGTCGACAATAACTGCACAGATCAGACTGTTCTCATTGCCATGCAAGAAGGCGTGACAGTTGTATCTGAGAGACAGAAAGGTGTTGTGTTCGCACGACAGAAAGGCTACGAAGCTGCTCGATATAATCTAATAGCAAACATAGATGCTGATTCAAGATTATGTGAAGGATGGGTTGAAACGGCATTGTTACAAATTGCTGATCCTAATGTTGCTGCTGTAACAGGACCTTTAGTATACGATGATGTTTCACGATCACTTACTATATCAACTAAAGTATACTATTATCTAGCTTGGTTCAGTAATAACTTCATTGGTGTGTTTCTACAGGGCGGTAATGCTATGATAAAGAAGTCAGCATTGGATAAAACCAATGGTTACGATACAAGCATAGCATTTTATGGTGAGGATACTATGACTGCTAAACGTCTCGAAAAATTTGGTAAGATCAAGTTTGCTATGAAACTAAAACTACATTCAAGTTCAAGAAGATTAAAAGATCAAGGTGTGTTTTCTACTACCTGGCTATACTTTAAGAATTATCTATCAGTAACATTTAAAGATCGAGCAACTACTAATAATTACAAGGACTTTAGATGAACTCATATCGATCTGTATTCATCTCTGACATACATCTAGGTACAAAGATGAGCCAAGCAGATCAACTGCTGGAGTTCATGAAGACTTTCGAATGCGAGAAGATATACTTAGTAGGCGATATCATTGACTGCTGGGCAATGAGCAAGAAGAAGATATGGAGTCAGTTCCATAGCGATGTGATACAGAAGTTATTACGTCGTGCTCGCAAAGGTGTTGAAGTAGTTTACATTCCAGGCAACCACGATGACCTGCTGCGTGAATATTGTGATGCTGAATTTGGGCATATCATGTTAGTTGAAGAATGTATCCATGTTGGCATAGATGGTAAACTATATCTTGTTACACATGGCGATCAATTTGATATTGTCATGAAGAACGCACAATGGTTAGCACACTTGGGATCATGGGCATATGATGTCAGCATTGATATCGGTCGGTGGGTCAGCAAGATTAGATCAAAATTTAATCTGCCACAGTGGTCACTGAGTTCATATCTTAAACACACAGTAAAAGAATCAGTGAACTTCATAGGAGATTATGAAACAACGCTGGCCAACTATGTCAAGAGCAAGAAGTTAGATGGAATTATATGTGGTCATATTCATCACGCTAATATTCGGGATATATCTGACATCCGATACATGAACTGCGGGGACTGGGTAGAGTCTTGTACAGCATTAGTGGAACATCATGATGGAAGATTTGAGATAATCAGATGGAGTGATTATGTGGATACTGTTCCTCATAGTAGTTCATAATAGTGTTCCGACAGATATACCTGGTAAGATAGCGTTAGAGTTCAAGACCGAACAACAATGTCAAGAAGCATTGAAGACCATGATCTTTTGGTCAAAGTTCCATTGGTTTAATACCGAAGGCAAATGTTATGCTAAGAGCAAGATGGATCCAAACCTTTTAAAGGATCTACACAAATAACAACGCATAATTACTGCTAAAGAAGGCTTTTCAATGATTAATCAACAGTTCAATATCGCACAGAGAATTATTGCTGAACTACAGAAAGACGCAAACAGAATAGTATTTGAAACCAAGCGTGGCCCAATGACCGCCGGCAGATTTGCTAACATGGTCATCAGCTTTGGCATCCATCTACAGCACAGAGGTGTTACTCAAGGCAGCGTTATTGGATTGGATTGTGTGCATGGACCTGTTGGATTTGCACTGACATTGGCATCAACACTCAATGGTGCTACGTGGGTCAATGTAAATAAGACAATACTAAATTCTAAATTACACATGGACATTGTTGTACATAATACTCCAAAAGAAATCACCGGAGCAAATGTTCATAAGATTAGCCCAGACTGGTTTAAGGCACCTGAAGGATTTAAGCCGCCAGTTACATTTCCGGGGTATAAGTCAGGAGATGATATCTGGATGGTTGCTCAGAGTAGCGGCACAACCGGCAGCGTTAAGTTCATGCCCATTACCTACAAGCAGTGGTTCTCGAGAGCAACCGACTTAGAGCGTCGTAAGATTCGCTTTCCTGGCAAGCATGGACAGTTCTGTAGCATGTATCATCCATTGAAAAGCACAAGCCAGAGCGATGTACAAGCAGCCATACTAAATGGCACCAAAGTACTGCTAACATTCCCATCATACGAAGAAATGCGAGCAGTCAAAGATCTCGTAGTAATGGGATCATTGAGTCAGATGGAATTTGCTATCAAGGATACAGCAGAGCCTGCTAGTCCAATCGATACATCAATTAATCTAAATGGCAGTGCAGTAAGCGTACAGCAGATTGATCGCTTCCTAAGATACTTCAAGTCAGTATGGGTCGAGTATGGCGCAACTGAGACGACAAAGACTGCTATGAAGCCTATCACAGAAGTAGGCACATATAACGGATCAGTTGGTGCTATCCTGCCAGGTACAGAGTATCGCATCATTGACGAACTAGGCAATGACGCAGAAGAAGGCCAGTTGATATTAAAGACTGCGGGCATGATCAGCGGCTATATCAATGAGCCAGAACTAACAGCAGCACACTTTATTGACGGCTGGTTCTACACGGGAGACATTGCTTCATATATCAATGGTGAATTGTTTCTCAAAGGTCGTCAGTCCGATAGCCTAAACATTGGCGGTGTTAAGATCGACCCTGCCAAGATTGATGTTGTACTCAAAGAAGTACCAGGTATCAAGGATGCTATAACATTTCAGAATCCAGAGTTTCCCACATACAATCAATTACAGGCATTGATTGTCGCTGATGGTGATCACAAGATAATTGGGGATGCCGCTGCTGCTTCCATGATGGAAAAATTTGGAATTACACGCTTACCACGTAGAGTGTTCTTTGTCAATAGCATTCCACAGAACGAGAATGGCAAACCTATGCGTAAGGAAGCAGCAGAGTTAGTCAAAGGGAAGGAGCCTGTTGTAATCATCAATTATAAGCCACAGGGTAAAGAATGATAAATCAACAATTTAACATCGCTTTTGACCTGTTCAAGTTTCTCAATGAGAACCCAACACATATCTGTTTTGAAAGCGATCATGGCACAGTTAAAGGCAAGGAATTTGCCAATTTAATAACTGTGTTTGGCTTACAGTTACTAGTGCGTGAAGTAAAGCCCCGTGAACTAATAGGGTTAGATATTGACGATCCCATCATTGCTCATGTCATGACACAGGCAATAACTGCTATCGGTGCCAGTTGGATCAAGATATCACAGCAAGCATTGGAAGCAGAGTTACCAATTAAGCATGTGATATACAATACCAAGCGCATGTATCATGGTGCCAGTGTTCATAAGATTGATCAGTCTTGGTTTAAGGAACCTAATGGTCTCACAAATGACATGCGTATACGTGGCTACAAAGATCCTGATGATATTTGGATGATTGCTCAGAGTAGCGGGTCGACTGGCTTGCCTAAATTCATTCCAATCACATATCGTCAATATTGGCATCGTGTATGGGACATGAACATTAACATGTTTGATCGTCGCATTGAGTACTTCTTCACATCATTCATGCCACTAAAGACCAGCGCACAGTATCACACTATTGCTGCTATTGTAAAGAAAATAACAGTATTAGTCGACATGATGCCCAACAAGGTAGTGACATATCCTAAGTTGTTTATGCTGGGTAGTGTTATGCAGACACACAAGTTTGTTGGTATGCTAGATGAACCCTCAGTGCCTTATGATGTCGACAGTGAGTCAGCTGGTGCTGCTATGAGTAAGAAGGATCTTGAGAAGTTTCTCAAATATTTTGCCATTGTTCAAAGCAATTACGGCTCAACTGAGACAACGAGAACATTCCAGAGTCGTTATACCAGCGTAGATCAATATGTTGGAGATGTTGGTCGTCCACTATTAGATGACATTATAGCAGAGATTGTTGATGACAATGATCGACTAGTTGACATTGATATTGTAGGTAACATCAGATTGAAGACTACACCACGGCATGTCACTGGTTACTATAACGATGTTGAAGAGACTGCTGAGAAGTTTAAGAATGGGTACTTCTATCCAGGTGATATTGCTCGAAAAGATGCTGATGGAAAGATATTCATTGCAGGACGTAAGAACTCAGCAATGATAAACATCGGTGGCATTAAGTTAGACCCGGCAACCATCGAAGATGTAGCAAGAAAAGTAATCGGTCTCAATGATTGCATGGTATTCAAGAACTCCAACATGTCGATGGACCAGCAATTGAACATGTTAGTAGTTGTTGATGAGGATGACAGAGAACGTGTGATGTATGCTATAGCCGACAGCATTGCCAAGGAGATGGGCATTAGCCATGTACCACGTGCTCTTTACTTCATTGATTCGATTCCATTGAATGATAATGGAAAACCTTGGCGCAGTGCTGCGGAAAATATTGCAAAAAATATCGATCCTGTTATAATTGATATTCAAGCAATATGAGGTAATTCATAATGAAAATTAGCAAACATGGCTATTATACCTATGATAATAGCAAACCTTTTTATACTAGAGAAACAGCATTAGATGATATGTTAGTTACTCAAAGTTATGATTCTAAATTAAAGTTTCATTTTTATGATGACATTTTTGATAAGATAGATTGGTCAATTGAACCCGACATAGATATTGGCACGTTATATAAAATTCGAGCACAACAGTTACGCGACAAGTATGACTATCTAATATTAAGTTTTTCAGGCGGCAGCGACAGCACTCAAATTTTAAATACATTTTTAAAAAATAATATATTCATTGATGAAATTCAAATTCATCATTATGAAAAAGCTGTTAATAAATTAGGCGAAGATTTTGTAGCAAATGATACAGAATTATTAGAATTCTTAGAGTATAGATATGCTGCATTACCAATGTTAGAAAAAGTAAAACAAATAAGTCCAAAAACAAAAATATCAAGTCTTGACACCAGTGACTATGCGCACACAGATGTTGAAACTAAAAAGTTTGATTCCCTTGGTATCAATGATAATATACATCAAGGAACACATAGACTGTATGTTAGTGTTCCTCGCATGGCTGGTTTTTATCTTACACATTATAATCAAAACATAAACGAAGCACCAAAACGTACTGGATTTATACGTGGTTATGAAAAACCAATATTGGGGATTAATTTTAGCAATGTTAAAGAATTAGTTTTCACATTCACTGATTTCGTAATGCGTGATGTTACTAAAACCGTAAAAGGTCAAATTTCTGACGAATATGAAATTGAAAATTTCTTTTGGTCAGGAGATGCACCATTGATACCAGTAAAGCAATCTCATATGATTAAAAAAGTGTTGGAATCAAATGAGACTTTTTATAATACATTTTGCTTTAGACAATTAGATTACATGAATCACTTTAAATTAGGTAAAAACGGTTATCCAAAATCTTTTACAACAGAAAGAATCTATAGTAAAATAATATATCCAGACTGGAATGAAGGTGTTTTTGTTGCACCTAAACCTACTACAGTTAACCCAGATATTAAACTCATCGAAATACTATCAGGTGATAAAACATTTACAAATGAGATAATTAAAGAGGTTAAACAACATTATCATAACAAATATAAATTAATAAATGATAAAAAACAATTCGAACAATTAATTTTTACTAAAAAATATACACTCGGAAAGGTAACAGAACAATGGTTAAATTAATATCAATTCTTGCATTGGCAATGATGCCCACAATTAGTTGGGCTGCTGAAAGAGTAAACATCTATAATAGAATGCCGTTAAGTTCTGGCATGGGACTAGTAGGATTTGAACTTGTTAAAACAATGAATCTTGTACAAGACAAGTACGAATTTACATATGATACGATTCCAGGAAGTCAAGGCGAAGCTGCTGATCAACGTGCATTGGTAGCAGGTCGTGCAGGACAAAATGTTGCTGTATGGGGACAAACAGTTAACTTTAGTATTAATCCTATTAAGTATGTAAACACATATGACAGAGACAAAGATTTTATTAGAATCTACGCAGTTACAAATAGCGAAGTTAATGTCATTGTACATCCTGATAGTAAAATTAATACAATGCCTGAACTTGCAACTTATCTTAAGAGCAAACCAACTTCATATACTGCAAGTAGCATTGGATCATTGGGTACTATTTTATTCGATGCAGTATTTCGTAAAGAATATAATGTAACTAATGTTAAACGATTGAACTACGATTCTGCTGCTACATTTTCTAAAGCAATCTTAAGTGGAGAAGCAGATTACACTGTTGCAACTGCTCACGACACACCTAATCTTAGAGCAATTTCAACAACATTAAGCAAGCGTCACCCAAATCATCCCAATGTTCCCACAGGATTAGAACTTGGTCTTAAAGATTTTAACTACGACTCTTTCCATATCATCTACGTTCCTAAAGAACGTAAAGCATTTGCAGAAGAACTAGTTACAATTGTAGATGCAGCATGTAAACATCCAAATGTGCAAAATACAATTAGCAAGTTTGTTTGGTTCTTCCCTGCATGTTCCAGTAATCAAAAGTTGATTGAAGATGAAATTGCATTGGAAAGACGACTTGTTGAGAAATATAAAGATGCTCTTATCTTTGACAATTAAATACATCAATGATTAATAAAGTAATAATTTTTGGAGATTTTCACAGTAAAGATTACGATGATTGGTGGGCAACTGATCAGACTTTCTTTAAAACTTCTGCCTTATTAAGAATTTCATATTACTTAAGACAACGAGGAATACAAGTTAAACAGGTTCATCATTGTACTAAATTCAATCGAGAAGAAATAGATTACATGATTGAAACATTTAGTGCTGGCGAACCTGTTGTTATTTGTATTAGTAGTAGTTTTTTAACTAATCAAAATAGATTAGACTATGGGTTTGATACTACAACAACAACTAGAGATATCAATGATGTTGGAGATTTCTGGGGAAAGAAATCATTTAAGTTTCTGTTGAATCTAGGAGCAGTGACTAGAAAATATAAATTCCCAGTATTAATGGGCGGATTTGATATTGCTAAACATCGATTCACTGACGACAAAAATAATCGTGCATGGGGATTAGATGCACTTAGTACATTTATTGATTACTATATTATTGGAGATCATCCAGGATCTATATTACAGTTTTGCAAAGAAGGTAAACTGGATTTCGAAAGTGTCCCTGGCAAAATTAAGAATTCAAAGTTAGTTCGCACTAGACCAGTAACAGATTTTACAGATTTTGGATTTATGGTTTCCCCAGAAGATAATCTCAGATGGGGAGAAGCATTAACTAGTGAAATTGCAGCGGGCTGTGTTTTCAGTTGTAGCTTTTGTACATACTCAGCACTAGGTAAAAAGAAAGATGAATATCATAGAACTTACGAAAGTGTAAAGAATGAGTTCTTAAACAACTATAAAAACTTTGGTGTTAGAACTTATATGTTAGTTGATAACATAATGAATGATAACGAAGAGAAGATGAACTATCTAATTCGTTTCAGAGAAGAAACTGGAATTAATCTAAGATGGGCTGCTTATGCCAGGTTAGATACAATAAAAACCAAACGTCAAGCACAATTATTTAAAGATTCGGGCTGCATTGGACTAGTATTTGGAATTGAATCCCTTAAAAAAGAAGTTGGGCCTTATTTAGGTAAAATAACAGACAAAGAAAAAATTATAAAAAACCTATATACAATAAGAGAAGTACTTGGAGATAGTGCAATACTAAGTGGCTCATTTATTGCTGGAGCCCCAACCGAAACTAAAGAAGAACTGCATCAAACATATGAATGGCTTAAATCAGATGAAGGTAGATATTTGTTAGACCATTGGATCTTTACTCCCATGTTCTTAGAAGATGGCCTTGACGAAAGAACTGAAATTAATAAAGCAAGAAATAATCCATATAAAGACTATATTAGAACAAAGCCAGGTAGTGGTCGAGCAGATGATTGGATTAGCCCATGGGGTACTTACGAAGAATTTCTTGCATTGGCTATCAGATATAGTAAAGAAAACAATGTATCAACTACTGAACAAGATTGGTTAGAAACACAACGCGGTGTATTTGCAATTCCTTATATGAATAACGTATTAGATGGTGACATTGAAGAATACATTAGAAGTGTAAGAGAAGGTGAAAAGATACACGTTGACAGGAAAGAAGAATTCAAGTATAAAAATAAAACGTATTTAGAAGACTACAGAAAAAAAAGTTTAGGTAACTATTATGGTTCGTTTGAAGAAGATAAATTTGTAACAAATTCACTTACAATTGTAAAAGAAATATTACAAAAATAATAGTTGACGTTGAACTAAATAGAATGTATAAATAAGAGACACTAAGGAATACAAGGTTTCACAAATGATGTCACATATGCCTAAATGCAATATTACATTTACACGCTGGTATGAAGATACCACTGGGGTTCTGACTATGTGACGGTATGTTCACATATAAGTTTGGAACCCTGCGGAAAGAAATTTCCCAGGGTTTTTTTATGGCAGGCTGCTACTCCCTAAGCATAAGAGTAGCCCTTGACTGGTACTTGGACCAAATGGTCGAATAGGTGGTTTCCAGCAAGGAGTATTTTAGGTGTTGTTACTCCAGCATAGTTGCTAACGATCGGGAGTAATTAACCAGAAGCGTAAGAAGCAGTTGGTATACCCGGATCTGTTAAAGGTGACGGCATGTTGGGTTCGATTCCCATGGCATTCTGTAACTATGCTGGCGTAACAACATCGAGGTTGACAGTTTTGAAAAAGGCTGTAGTATTATAATTGTTACTACAAAAAAGCACTGAGAGCCATTATAGCTAGTGGTTCATGGATGGATAGGTGTGTAACACAAAAAGCGGTTCGAATCCGCTAGGGTCTGATCAACCCCTCAGTGTTTCTTTGTAGTAACGAATTGGACTCTTAGCTCAGTTGGTTAGAGCAACGGTCTTTTAAACCGTGGGTGCTGGGTTCGAGTCCCAGAGAGTTCACCAATAATATTGGCCCATAGCTCAGGGGTAGAGCACAGTCCTGATAAGACTGGGGTCAGTGGTTCAATCCCACTTGGGCCAACCAAATTTGATGAGAGCGGTAGAAGTCCGCATTGATAGAAAAACCCGAGTGGGTTGTTGACCCTACTCATCAAGCATTATGGAGCGTTCGTCTATCGGTTAGGATCTGGGATTTTCATTCCCATGAGAGGGGTTCGACTCCCCTACGCTCTACCAAGTTTGCTCGCATGAACTAATATGGAAGTTGCCCTGATAGAAAATAATGGGGCTATGCAGGTATCGATCCCTGCTGCGAGCAATACATTATGATCCTATACGCATCTGGTGAGGCGACCCCGCTGTCTACGGGGTGAGGAGGGTTCGATTCCCTTTAGGATCGCCAATACGCTGCTTTAGCAAATGTGGTCATTGCACCGGACTGAAAATCCGATCAACTTGGTTCGATCCCAAGAGGCAGCACCAGTAATGGGCAAATGTGAGGGGAATGGCTAACAGATGGCGGGCTCGCAAGAGGTCTGTTAGAACGGGTTCAAGTCCCGATTTGTCCACCAATATAAGTATTAAAACGGAGAACATGTTGACAATACATTTTATTGTACCTAGTGCATTGAATACCACAGCAGGAGTGTTTTCAAATAGTGAACGTGAATTACAGACACAAGAGACATTTAATTCAATTAAACATTTTAATCCAAATTCTAATATTACAATACTTGAAACAAGTAAACAACCGTTAACTATAAATCAAAAAGAATTCATAAGTAAAAATAGCGTTAATTTGTTTGACTTAACTAAAGATCCTTATGTTGTTCATGTATACAACAAATATATGCTTCCGGATTTTATTGGAGTTATTAAGAATCTATTAGAAACTTACGCTGTTAGCATGTATTTAAGTACTGCAACTTTTGAAGAAAACACAACCTTTATTGCTAAAATAGGCGGTAGATATAAATTATCTAAGAAATTTATTTTTGATGCAATACCTAATAAAATTTCACTGCCTTATCCAACAATAGAAACTAATAAAGAAGCAATTTGGGCGGCGGGAATGGATTATCAATACCCAGGTTATTTCTATGCATGGGACATTTCATTGAAGCAACAAGTTCTAGATTTGTATAATAAAATGCACAATGAGATGGTACATGAACTTAAATTTAGTAGATCTCCGGATTTAGAACATCTAATGTATAAGTTTTGTTTAAAAGATTTAATACATCATTCTGACAACTTTAAAGTTGAAGGTTGTATTGCTTCCAATGGAATAAAAGTTGAACAATAAATCTTGGACCGTTAGCTCAGTTGGTTAGAGCGACCGCCTCTTAAGCGGTATGTCCGCAGTTCAAATCTGCGACGGTCTACCATTAGTTGATCTGGATACACAGGCCGGTGGAGATACCGCTTTAGAAAGTGTGTCGCAATGCCAGACAACATTCGAGGCAACACGTGAGTCTCAGCCGATTTTAGGGAGTCATAGCAGTGGGTTCTGCGTAGAAAGATCCAAACTTTTGGTAAGGGTTCGAGTCCCTGACGCCCGCCATCAATCAGCAGCAGGGTCTGTTACAACAATAGTTTTTCCACGGCGCATGATATTATTCTCATTTTCAAGATCATTTAGATTAAATGATTGTCTTGTCATATCATACAATTGAGGGAAGTTTTTCTTTAAGAATGGATGGTTAGACTTGTTAAAAACTTGTTCAATTGGTGACCATTCTCTGTTATGTGTTAACTTAGGATCTATATATTTGTTAAAGATTGAGTCGTTTTCAATTGTCTGTAATTGTTCCATTCTAACTGCATAAGCAGTGGCGCTTAGTTTAACCAATTTACCTCTTAACTTAGGAACAAATGGATTAGACTGATTAGCCATAATATAATTTAAATATTTTTTATACCCATCATCCTCATGCGTGAATATTTTTAACACATAATTAAATTTAGGATTTTCGTAAACCGCTGCATAGGTACCTTGACCAACTGGGCTCCATCCTAACTTTTTCAATTGTTTAGAAAGATTATTGTATTCACTGGGAGAATAAGACATATCCCAAACATCATCAGGCTTTGCAGCGAATGCTTGTGCTGCTTTAAATGCAGGATTCTTCTTTGCGCCCACTAATTCACTTATTCTCATACTAATATTTATATGCCTCCGTAGCTCAACTGGATAGAGCGGCGGTCTTCGAAACCGTAGGTTGGGAGTTCAAATCTCTCCGGGGGCGCCATACTTGCTGTCTTGGTGTAATGGAAGCACGGGAGTTTGTGGAACTCTTAGCACTGGATCGATACCAGTAGACAGTACCATTTGACAAACATTAAATAAATGTATATAGTAAGAACATGGGGAAACGGCGCAGTTGGAGAGGCGCGGAGGACTGTAAATCCTTTCTGTACGGTGAGTTGGTTCGAATCCATCTTTCCCCACCATTAAAGGAAAACTATGAATATCGTTGATCTATTTCCAACCCCTCTTGTCATTGAACAATTAGAGATAGATCAAGAAGATCAATTAGTATTAAGCGAATATGCGGCGATTAGCGATAACTTTAATTTAAATCAAAATCAAAACTATGTTAGTAAAGACACTTATCTATTAGAAAAAACACCTAAATTTAAAGAAAAAATTGAAGTAATATTAAAAGATTATGTATACAATGTACTTGGAGAAAATGAAAGTTTACGTGTGACCCAGTCATGGATTAACTTTAATCCTCCAGGCACTAGTCATCATAAACACACTCATTCTAATAGCATTGTAAGCGGTGTAATTTATTTGCAGTGCGATAATAAATCGGGTCATTTTGAAGTACATCGTCCTGCTGTTCAAAATAGACAGGTGCATGGCGAAGTAGTAAATTGGCAGCAATATAGTTATAACTATGTTTTCTTTACTCCAAAGATAGGAGAAATGTTTCTATTCCCTAGCACATTACCTCACAGTGTAGATGAGAATAAAAGCACAATAAGTAGAATAAGTTTAAGTTTTAATACATTTTATAATGGAACTTTTGGTTCAGATATAAAATTAAATCAGTTAACCTTGAGGTGAGAACGGCCTCCTCATACACCTAGTAATAGGTAAAGTAGCTGCAAAGTGAAGAGATCTGGAAGTGGCGTCCAGCAAGGTTTTAAATACACCCAGTATGGGCTGGATCGACTCTGAATCGTTCCACTAGAAAAAGCCTGTGCTGATAGCAAAGGGAACAACTCGGCAGTCTAATAAACGGAGCCCTTTGCTGCTTATATGCCCCGGTGGCGAAGTGAGAACGCTGCGGTCTGCAAAACCGTCATTGAGTAGGTTTGATTCCTACCCGGGGCTCCAACTAAGGAATGTCTATGGCAAAGAGTAATCGTCATGCTGGACAGTTTGATCTACGTGGGAAGAAGACATTGCGACTTCGTTGTAAATGTTGTACTGTAGAAGACTTCAGAGAACAGATAGAAACTAGAGAAATTAAGAAATACCTGCGTAGCACAGCGGTAGTGGCGAGGCTCTCATAAGGCCAAGGTCGTTGGTTCAATCCCAACCGCAGGTACCATTAGGTTTTTAATACTAATCCATACATTAGAGTATAACGATCATAATTGCTTTTATTATAACCATCATGCCAACTATTGTGCATGTTTGCAGCAAGCCAACCTGTTGAAAAATTTGTTGGTATCCTAATAGGATTTGCCCGTTCTTTAGTATCGAAAAAATAAGTGCTGATATCAGGATCATCTTGTTCTGAAAAATAACACATTCCGGCGGCTACTAAACATCTATTATCTAAATGAATGTTCGTATTATGTCCAGGCTTATCGCATACAAGATTACCTGTTGGAAGTGTCATATTGAACATACGCTCGGGACTAATTGCCCAATATCCTGCAAACCCAGGTTGATTATATAATGTATCAATCATTAGTTTTTTGAAAAAATCACTTCTAAAATAATTAGAGATAAGTTGTAGTCGCGGACTTCTTATCTCCTTAACATCTCTTCTCAATGAGAAACCTGTTTGTCCATAGGCATCTGTAGTATCACCAAAATCTTCATTTTTGAAATCTTCAATGATTTGATTTTGATTAAATCTACTATCTAGTTCTAAACGAAAAACAAAATCTTTTAAGTAGACAAATTTAGCATCCATGCTATTATTTAATATATTAAATATAATTAATTGGATTAAACATGAAAAAAGCAGTAGTAGTATTAGCAAGTATGTTAGCAATTAATTCCGTTAATGCAGCAGAACTATCAGTTATCAGCCATGGTTTTAGCAAACATATAGTCAATCATAATTTCAATGAACGACCATTGGGTGCTGCTCTAAGGTTAGAAAAAGATGACTTTGCTATACAAGCAGGTGCCTATCGTAATAGTTTCTACAAGGACACTGTATATTCAGGAGTTGATTGGAGTCCTCTACATTATAATTTAGGTGGATGTTTTAACTTAGATGCAGGATTGTATGCAGGTGGAGCAACTGGCTATAAGTATGCTATAACGCCAATGGCTGGTGTACAAGTAGCAATTAAATGTGAGAATATATTTGTAAGAGTACGAGCAATGCCAGATCCATTTTACAAGTCTAAAGGATTTGCTGCTGTAGAATTTGGTCTAGTTCTTGTTAAGTTTTAAAATATCGGTGTAGTGTTAATGGTTAGCACGATGGTCTCCAAAACCACAAGTCTGGGTTCGAATCCTAGCACCGGTGCCAATTTTATGTTAGATTAATAATCAACCCAAATTGGATAGAATAGCTTTCATATCATATGCGCTTTAAGTAAACTTTTAAGTATGGGATCCTCACCATAGCGCATTATAGCATATTCAACGTCAAGTATTAGATCCTTTAATACAACATCAAACCATTCACCGCTAGTCTTATGCATCTTAAGATGACGATGTATAACAGTTTCTAATAGTTTTGTTTTACAAATATCAGTTTCTTTGGTAAAATGTATTTGTAGTGGGAATGGATGCCCAGTTTGCAAACTTTTTAATCTTTTCGCTGGATCACGACTTATACCTACCTTATAAGGAGGGTTATCACTGCCTATTACATATATGTAACTTGTTGACATGGTGATTCTATTTATAAATATTGATTGATGAAATACAAGTTTTTAATAATGGGCGACAGTTGGGGTATCGGCGAATGGAAAAAAGAATTTGTCAAAGGTGAAAAACCTGACCCTATATTAAGACATGGTAGAAGTTGGGAATGGACTAAGAGTTGGCGCAATGATAATGAATGGTGTCTAGTAACTATATTACCAAACACTGATATCGGTACACATTTGCGTAATAAAGGACATACTGTTCAAAATATTGCTGAAGGCGGTGATGCGAATTTTCGACAATTATTATCATGTAGAAAAGAACTCGAAAAGAATTCTAACTATGATTATATAGTTTGGTTTCATACCGAACCTATTAGGGATTATTTGTTAAATTTGATTCAATTACCAGACAGTTTGTTAGAGAATTTAAAAGAATATGACGGCTATGATAAACTAATAGAACATTGGTTTAAAGAAACTTATCAACAATACGAAGAGATATATCAACAATACAAAATACCATTTTTTGTAATAGGCGGAATGACACCTCTTCCAGACTACATCAATAATTTTAATTTTGTAAAACATAAAATTGTTAATTGGTCTAAAGAATATATATTTGAAAATTCTCCCGAACATCCGTTGAATGCAGGACAATTTTATAACTTTGTTGAAAAACATATTATTTCAATGGATTTAAAAAGGATAGATATTGAAACAGAAAAAATTAAAAAATGGACAAGTTACTGTGCTATGCACAAACATTTTCCAGATTGGGGACATCCAGACAATGAATGTCATCAAAAATTAGCAGAAATAATACTTAAAGAAATCGATTCCATTTGACATTATTCAAATTGTCATATATAGTATTGATAATAAGTTATGCGGGATTAGCTCAGTGGTAGTAGCGTCTGCTTTACACGCAGAATGTCGGGAGTTCGACCCTCTCATCCCGCACCAATTATTTCCGGATAGCTCAGTTGGTAGAGCATTCGACTGTTAATCGAATGGTC
>Ga0114978_10002233_pt1 | contig 15977 bp, 30 predicted proteins | sample S_140212_EF_Meta_FD_87027 | JGI IMG/M metagenome (GOLD analysis project Ga0114978, IMG submission 87027) | Freshwater microbial communities from Lake Simoncouche, Canada to study carbon cycling - S_140212_EF_MetaG | ecosystem: Environmental > Aquatic > Freshwater > Lake | place: Lake... | reverse complement strand
TAGTTATTTTTATTGGGGGAGCATGGTGCTCCATTTTTAAACCTTAAAGGAGAATTAACATGGCAAAACGCCTTACACGCAAACTCACGGATGTGGCCAAAGAAGTCGAACAGCAACTCAAAGCCCACTATAATGTAACCCAAAAAGATTTAGACAACTGGCGCACTGCCGCTCGATTGTCACAACCGTTTCCTATCAGCAATATGATTGGCACAGGTGTACTCTGGATCGACTACGAGGTCCAACGTGATGTGTTACATAAACACATTATCAATATCATGAAGAAATGGGATTCAAGAATCTGTAGCCCAGTATCCGCTTGCACCATTCCTGGCAACGATAGAATTGATGCTTACGATGGCCAGCATCGTACTATTGCCGCACTAATACTTGGCTTTGAAGAAATTCCTTGTGCTGTGGTAGAAACCACAGACCCTAACTTTGCCAGTTTCGCATTTGAAATGCTGAACGACACAGGTGTACGTCGTTTGAACCCAGGCGACTTGCATCGTAATGCTTTGGTACGCTACAAAAATGGTAGCCGTGATACCAAGAACGTGCTGGCTCGTACCATGCAAGATCAATTTGATGCCTTGGCCATTGACTTACAAGACAAAGGATCACGTGCCAGCGATAACCTACGTGGCGATCATGATTACTTCTTTAGTCATTTTAAATATGCACAAAAAGGCATTGAGCTAGATCCCAAAGGCCCAACATTGAATGCCATATTAGCGGCCATCAAACAAGTGTTTCCGTTGCAAGAAGAAATTGATCAAGGTGTGTTTATTGGCCTGTATGAATTGCAACGTCTTTCAAGAGAGTACAATATTACCTTGCCACAGTGCTGGATGATAGAATTGTTAGAAAGTTTAAAGACCACATTCAAATCTAGTCACTTGGTACACAGCAAGGCCAAGGTACAATGGGAACACAGTCATCCTGGTGCCGGTTGGGTAGCCCCTACTGCGATGGCCAACTTTATGCGTGAACTTCACATGCTAAACAAAGGCAAGTTGAATTTACCCACACATGGTACTGGTGCCGCAGTAGGAATTACCGCAGGTAATTTTGCTCCTGGTTTGTTTCCAATGCAGGAGGCCGCATAATGTCCAACGCTATTGAAAAAATTATAGGTCATTTACGAAACCCGTTTGTGATTGTAGAAGACGGATCAAGTCAAACTCAAATTTCTAATACTGGGCGTGTTGGATTCCATGTTGAAAAATTATTTGGCGTAACACCAAATAACGATCGTTCACCTGACTTAGGGCAATGGGAGTTGAAAACTATACACAAAGGTAAAAAAGTTACCATTGGTACTATGCCAGACGATGAAGTGCGTCGTATTTGTAAAGCAACTCAGCATGTTTTTAGTCTAAGTGACCCATATAACAAGATGAAAAATATTTTGTTTGTGGTATATGAAAAATTGTCAAATTATCCAGAGCCCAATTATGTCATGCACGGTTGGGGCGCTTGTAAATTGGACAATATGAGCGATCAAATTAAAAATGGCTTACAAGCCGATTACGAATATATTTGTAACGTAATTAAACAAAATGCTACTAATCAAACAGACCTTACTGAATACCTAAGAAAAAACGGATCAGTTTCTGGGGAGTTATTAAGTTTAGCATACAAAGGACAAGGGTCAAATGGATACAATTATCCTGCATGGTCTTTTACTTCTAAATTTGTAAATAAATTAAATCATGCTTAAAGAATCTTTAGACCAGTTTGTACCGGCTGTGTATGGTCGTACACAACGCACTGCTGAAACATATCAAACAGTGGCCAATCGTTGTCGCCGTAACTTAGATCGCTTGGCTAAAGAGTATAATGCCACAGTAAACAATGCTCAAGAGCTAAGAGAAATACGCAACGAAATGGACGATGCACTACGTCGCTATCACGAGTACTGTATCCAACAACGTGATGGCATGCGAGCACACTATCACGAAATTGGTGCCGATGACGAATGTGACTTTGAACATTTGATTCCGGCCAAGATCTTACGTGACTTGCTGTTGTCCGATGTGATTACTATAGATCAAGCTCTTAATGCACCTACTGTGGTGTTGAGTCGTAGTAAGCATATGGCACTCAAAGATGCTGGGTGGGCTAGTAAAACCCCTGACATGTGGTTACCATTTAAAAGGTACACTGAAGTATTTGATGCTGTATATCAAACACACGACGGAACGGTGATTGATCCGTTGACTTGGACTTTAGAAAAGCATTATAATTACTTTGACCACTTGGTACTTTAATATGACCTACTTAGACGAAATCAAACGGAAGTATGACATCACAGACTATAAAGAAACGCCTGTAGTCATTCCCGACCTACCCAAGGATGGTATCGTGTTGATCGTTGGCACAAGTGGTAGTGGTAAAAGCACTATCCTACGTAGCCTAGGAGCACATACACAACCTAAAATTGAGTTTTATAATAGTGTTATTGAAAATTTTAGTACAGCCGAGCGTGGAGAAGAGTTGCTGTTGGCGTGTGGACTGCGATCAATTCCTACATGGTTTCGCACACCCAACACCTTGAGCAATGGTGAGCATCACAGGTTTGAAATGTCCCTGGCCTTGGATCAAGACATTGCTACCATAGATGAATTTACCAGTGTAGTAGATCGAGATACTGCTAAAAGTCTTGCTCTAAGCATTAGAAAATATTATGATCGACGTGGCACCACAGAGCCGTTATATATTGCGTCATGCCACAGAGATATCATTGACTGGTTAGATCCAGACTGGGTCTATGACACTGACCTGCAGAAACTTGATAATCGGAGGTCACTTCTTCGACTGGGGACAAACCCACGACTTACACTCACCATCCGAAGCACAACTCCGGACTATTGGCGATATTTCAGTAAGTATCACTATCTAGACACACGCATGAGCCGTAGTGTTCATTGCTATGTATTACTATTAGGTGATAAACCCATTGGGTTCCATGCCGCCATTCATTCAACTAATCGAGACATACATTCATATTGGCGTGGACATCGCACTGTTATCCTTCCTGAGTTTCAAGGTATGGGTATAGGCACAGCGTTTAGTGATGCCATTGCTGAAATTTATGTCGGCCGTGGATTAAGATACTTCTCTAAAACAGCTCACCCTAGTTTTGGCGAGCACCGTGAAAAGTCACCCTTATGGCGAGCCACTAGTACCAACAAGAAAAGTCGAAAAGGTAGTTACCTACTCAAAGACGGTACGATCAGGGCCATGCCCGGCTACGGTGGAAATGCTCAAATTGCCTTAAGAGACGCAGATCGTGTTTGCTACAGCCACGAATATATAGGCAAAAAAGAGTAAACAGTTGTCAACTTTGTGTCAACTTCAAGCGTTATTATAGTATGCTAGGAGGCATTATGTTAACAACTACAAAACCGTACCACAAAGATTTCAAAGTAGGATATTCTCCGCAAGATTCACATTTGCGAATGAAATGTCCCGATTGTGATAAACGGCGTAGCGGACCTTGTGATCACTCCGGCATACTTAACCTTAAAGGAAATTCAAAATGAAATCATTACTCGCAATCGTAGCAAGTGTATTTGCCGTGACCGCTTTTGCCGCAGATGTTCCTGCCAAGAAAGAAGAAGCCAAGCCTACCGCAACAGCATCTGCCAAGGATGTAAAATCGCCTGCAAAAAGCGAAGCCAAAACAGCACCTGCCAAGGAAGTTAAAGCCGCTAAGTAATCTTCGACTTGAGGACACCGACGATGACTACTATGATGAACGCCCTGAGTTCCATGTTGGTCATCGTCGTCCAGAGCTAGTTAATCAATCAGCAGAATTACATGATGACTTAACAGACGAAATAAAACTTAGACTTGTTTTGGCCCGCAAACGGGCTTTAGAACGGTATCATGAGAAATGGGGCTAATGCCCTTTTTCTTTGAGGTTGTTATTAAAAAAATCTATAAGGGTTATTAAAAAATATTCTGAAAAAACCTATTAAAATCGTAGATTAATAGGATAAATTAATGTATAATCAATACATCAGTATTAACACTGAGTCACCAATTTTAACTTAAGGAGAAGTATATGAAAACAGTAGGACATAAATTAGAGAAGTTTGTAGTAACCGGCGTCAAGCCAGGCCAACCAGAAGATGCATTCTTTGACATCACAGAAGAATCATTTCCGGGTAAATGGAAAGTAATCGTTTACTATCCAAAAGATTTTACATTCGTATGCCCAACAGAGATTGTAGCTTATGACAAGTTGGCCGCAGACTTTGCTGACCGTGATGCTATCTTGCTAACAGGAAGCACAGACAATGAGTTTTGTAAAGTTAGTTGGCAAAATGCCCATGCTGATTTGAAGAAGATTACACACAATCAATTTGCTGACACACAGCGTGGCGAGTTGAGTTTGATCGAACAGTTGGGCGTGTTCTATGCTCCAGCAGGTGCCGCACTTCGTGCAACATTCATCGTTGACCCAGAGAATGTTATCCAGCATGTTACTGTCAACAACTTGAACGTAGGTCGTAGTCCAGAAGAAACACTTCGTGTATTGGATGCACTACAGACTGGCGAGCTATGTGCATGTAATCGCACAGTAGGTGGAGAGACATTGTAATGGCATTTAATGACGCCGTCAAAGAAGCCTTGCCAGACTACGCAAAGGACACCAAGTTAAACCTTGATGCTGTGCTTTTGCGTAGCACATTGGATGCGGATGTGGCCATGGGTTGTGCTGTGGCCGCCTTGGCCGCAACTGGCAACGGTAAACTAGTAAGTTTGATTTTGGCAGACGCACCTGTTCACGCAGATGCCGCAATGACAGCCGCAAGTATCATGGCACAAAACAATGTATGGTATCCATACATTGAAATGGCAGATGATCCTGCTCTAAAAGGTTTACCGGCACAGTTACGCATGAATGCTATTGCAAGTCATGGTGGAACTACTAAGTCAAATTTTGAAGCATTCAGCTTGGCGGCTAGTATTGTTGGCAAGTGTCACTTCTGTGTCAAAGCACATTACGAAACACTAAAGCAAGAAGGCTACACAGTGGAACAACTTCGTGACATTGGACGTATTGCCAGTGTTATGAATAGTGTTGCCAAGGTATTAAACAGTTAATAAATTTTTAACTTAATAAAAAGCCCCTTTCGGGGCTTTTTTTATTTCTTGTTCCAGTAGCGTTTGACTAGACCTAATCTAGCCCGGGCATACTGTACTGCCATAATTGTGAATCCACCAGTCCAAGGTAAACTTGCTACAACCCAACCGGGTAAACCACTTAACCAGCCGGCCAACAAAGGTTCTTTGAACAGCATTTGGATAGCCACAACAAACAACACAAAGCTACCTGCAAACACCACATCAGGCCAGCGAGCTAGCACCCGGCTGACAACGCTAGACCCAAATAGTATGATAGGCACGCTGATCAACAAGCCAAATACAACCAGTCCAAAGTCACCGTTAGCGGCGGCCGCAATACCTAGTGCATTGTCAATGCCCATGACAGCGTCGGCCACAATGATTGTTGATACGGCACCGCCTAGTGTGGTCTTGCTGGCCACTGATTCGTCGGTGTGCTGATCAAACACCAACTTCCAGCCTATCCAAAGCAATGCCAAGCCACCTATCAAGCGTAGCCCGGGTATCATTAACAAGTAAGTTAAAAGTGCAACCGACACAAAGCGTATGGCCACAGCACCAAAGGTACCCCAGAAGATTGCTTTCTTACGCAACTCCGGTGGCAACTTGTTGGCGGCCATGCCAATGACTAGTGCGTTGTCACCGGCTAACACAATGTCTATCAAGATGATAGCTAAAACTGCCCATAGGGCTTGTAGTGCGAATACTTCCATTTTACTACTCCTTTAAAAGAGTATATCATGGAACTGTCGTCAGAACCTGTGAATTCATGCAGAGAGATAATGAGGATTACGTGATCCATAATATACTATGATATTATGGTCTTGTCCGGAACCCATTTCCTTATGCACCGAGCCGTAAAGCCGTAATGACGATGCATAAAACTCTTAAGATAAGAGTGGACTACTCCCCATGCAAATATTTACCAAACACTTAAAAACATGTTTAGTTTACCGCAATAAATACCCGGTGAAACCTGTTTTAATCTTACAACATCAAGTTCCAGAAAACGCAGCATATTTGACCACATGGTTAGAACGCAACCACGTTCAGTATCAAGTTGCCAATGCTGGTGCCGGTGATGAATTCCCTACCAGCATAGAACCCTACTCGGCCTTGGCACTAATGGGTGGTGGCATGAGTGCCAACGATCCGCTACCTAGTAGTCGTGCCGCAGAAATATTAATTCTACAGGCCATGTATAGAGACATCCCTGTCATAGGACATTGTCTAGGTGGGCAACTAATGTCTAGAGCCTTAGGTGGTGTTATCACTGCAAGTCCACAACCTGAAATAGGTTGGCAATCTATTGCCTACGAAGATACAGCGTTAACTAAACAGTGGTTTGGTGACACGCCAACAGATACGGTTATACAATGGCATTACGAATCATTCAGTATTCCAACTGGAGCCGTTAGACTGGCTACATCACCAGCATGTCCTAATCAAGCCTGGGCTATTGGTCCACATTTAGCCATGCAGTTCCATATAGAAATCAACGAAAACAAGATTGATTCGTGGGTTTATGAAGATGATTCCAAATGGGCCGATGCTAGAAGTCGTTATGACTCAGTTCAAGATAAGATTAGTATGCTCAATGGTATTCCTTTTCATTTAGAACAACATCAAGCTACAGCCGATAAGATTTATACCAATTGGTTGCGAACAACAGAGTGGGTTGACTGTTTAACTAAACTGTAATATTTAGATTGTAAATAACTCAACCGGACACAAAGATAGAGTGTCACTGGAGCTCGTAACCAGTATCTTCTTGTAACAAATATGTAATACTTTTTTCTATGGCATCGCAGTAAATAAACGTATGCCAGAGAAAACTTACCGTTCAATTTTTATCTCGGATGTTCACTTAGGTACTCGCGACTGTAAAGCCGAAGCCTTAAACAATTTTCTCAAGCACAATACCTGCGAAATACTCTACCTAGTTGGAGACATCATTGACGCATGGAAAATACAACAGAACAAGTGGCGTTGGAAGCAAAGCCACACCAATGTTGTGCGTAGAATCTTAGGGCATGCCAAACGCGGCACTAGAGTCATCTATGTGGCCGGCAATCACGATGAATTCCTCCGCCCGCTTATTCCTTATGGCATGGGCTTTGGCGCAGTAGAAATAGTAAATCAAACAGAACACATTGGTCGAGATGGACGACACTATCTAGTCACACATGGCGATTTATTTGATGGTATCACCCGCTTGGCGCCTTGGCTGAGTTTCCTAGGAGACAAATTGTATGACTTCGTTCTCGACCTTAACAGCAGGTTTAATTGGATACGTCACAGGATGGGTTTTGGTTATTGGAGTTTGTCTAAGTATCTCAAGCATAAAGTCAAAAAAGCCGCTGACTTTATGTTTCAGTTTGAGCTTAATCTTGCTCGCTATTGTCACAAGCGCGGCTATGATGGAGTGATATGCGGACACATACACCATGCAGAAATAAAAACAATAGACGGTGTGATCTATATGAACGATGGTGATTGGGTTGAATCTTGTACAGCACTTGTAGAACATCATGACGGTCAATGGGAAATTGTTACCTGGACAAAATCAAATGACAAAGACGATACTGATAGTAACCGATAACTTACCGGAGCAGATCAATGGTGTGGTTACGACCTATAAAAATATTGAGGCTTGTGCGATTCTGGACAACTATCGTGTTGTATATCTTGATCCCGGGCGGTTCAGCTATGTTGATTGCCCTGGCTACAACGAAGTCAAGATTACCCTTGCCAGGCAAAGCACGGTGGGCAAGATACTTGAGGAGATCTGTCCGGATCATATCCATATCGCCACAGAAGGTCCTCTTGGTCTGTGTACTAGACAATATCTTGACCAACACGGTTATAGGTACAATACTGCTTATCATACTAAGTTTCCAGAAGGAATTAGAAAATTGTTTGGTATCCCTGAAGCCCTTACTTGGCCTCTAGTACGCTGGTTTCACAAACATTCGGGTAAAGTATTAACCACCACAGACACTATGGTTGCTGAATTAAAAGCACATGGATTTGATGGCGAGATTGTTAGTTGGACTCGAGGTGTTGACCGCGACATATTCCATCCTGGTCACAGAGTAGAAACAACAAGCCGATATATCTTATGCGTGAGTCGCGTCAGTAAAGAAAAAAATTTAGAAAAGTTTTTTGAGCTAGACTACCCTGGCTATCTAAAAATCATGGTAGGCGATGGCCCAATGCTAGAAACCTACCGAAAACAATATCCCGATGTGCATTTTACAGGGTATAAAACTGGTGTAGATCTAGCACATTACTATGCCAATGCTGAGGTATTTGTATTTCCTAGCGAGTGGGAAACATTTGGCATTGTTATGATAGAAGCAATGGCCTGCGGAACTCCTGTGGCTGCTTATCCGGTTCAAGGACCGCTGGATGTTGTGGACGAAGGTGTTACAGGTTGCTTAAACATCGACCTAAAACAAGCAGTCACAGATTGTTTGTTTTTAAATAGATCGCAAGTTTGGAAAGGCAGTGCTCGCTGGTCGTGGGACCGAGCTTGGGCTATATTTCGAGATAATCTAGTAGACTGTTCTACGATTCAATCAACAAACAACTCGTCTACAAATTCTAACAATAGCTGATGATGCCTGCGCTCGTGCCAGTGCGGTCGCATCCACGAGTAACCGTCATACCAAAACTGCTCGCTTTCGGGGTGACATCCTATTAGGCCAATACGATTTTGTCGAATAGCCATTGGGTCGCCGTTGGCATAGGTAGCTACAGTTTCAAACTTGGTCGGATCTCCTACTAAAGCACAACCGTCATACCAGAACATGGTCATGGGTTGACCTTGCCAATTGATACTGATATTCTTAGCGTGTGGTCTGCGAGTATCTGTTCCTGGGCGGCGAATGTATTGCACAGCATCTACACCATCTAAAATATCAAAGTAGTTGGATCCTGCCCAGTAAGCACCCATACAAATTCCCAAATATCTTCCGCCTCGTTGAACAAATCGTTCTATGCGTTTTTGATTGGGTTTTAATATGGTTTCAAAACTGTCGCTGTCGCCCATACCGCCTGGAAAAGCCACCATGTCCACATCGTCAAAGAATACGTCTTCTACCCGATCCCGGCTGAATAGCTTAAACCGATAATGATCGCCTAGGGCTTGCATTATTCCGTTGCCCGATTGTACAGAGCATTTTGGGTCGCGGATGAATAACGCTATTGTGGGTTTCATGTCCTAATATTTATAGCCCAGTCTGTAGTCTAAAAACAACACTTTTTAACCCCTTTAAATAGGGGTTTTTTACGGGTTTACCAAAAGGTTGACCCAAAATGGCCCATTTGCTATAATGTATGTATAGTGAAAATAAAGGAGCAAAAGATGGCTACAGTAAATTATAAAGTTGGTGACGATATTAGTTACGCAATCGGCGGTGATCGTTATTACGATGGTAAAATTGCTCGTATTACCAAGCGGTTTATCTTTTCAGATCGTGGTATGAAATACACTCAGAAAATAGCACCAAATGGCGACGCTTATTACACTCAGACCCGTTGCAAATACTGTTACCTAATTCCCGGTGTCCAGGAATACATGGATCCACACTTCTAAAAACGGTTGACCAAAAAAGGCATTTAGGGTATAATAGTTACATACAGTCAAAAACGGAGCAAAAATGGACTTATTTCAAATCGTTACAGCAATCAACAACACAGGTTTTACCAACAAACAATTGGACGAAATTGCAACGGCTGTCAAGTTTGCTAGAGCCAGTCTAGGTCATCATGTGGCCAAAACTCTCAAACCAGGCGATCGAGTGCGTTTCACAGGTCGTGGGGGTGTGGTGCAGACCGGCTTGGTCAACAGCATCAAGATCAAGAACGCCATTGTTGTGACCTCAGAAGCCCGATATCGTGTGCCGATGAATCTACTGGAGGCAGTATAATATGACCCGTAAACATTTCGTCGCAATGGCACGAGAAATTGCCCAGATGACAGACCGTAAATCGGCTCGTATTGCGGCCGAGGCATTTGCCCAGGTAGCTCGTACAACAAATTCTCGTTTTGATACTCAACGCTTCTTAACCGCTTGTGGAGTTTAATATGGACTATAGTCAAGAACAAGTTAATAACATCGTAGCCGAAGCCAAACAAGCCGCTGAACAAGCCGCTCGCAAGTTCTTCCAAGAAAAGCTAGGTGGTGTAGATCAGTACTCGTGTGGTTTTGCTTGGGTAGACATCTGTGGTGTTCGTTCAAACAGCAAGGTTGGTAAGGCCCTGACATTTGGTGGCTTCCGCAAGAGTTATACCAAGAGCCTTCAACTCTGGAACCCAGCAGGTCTAGGTGTACAAAACATTGACACCCTTGAGGCCGGTGCCGAAGCTGCCGCAAAGGTCTTTGAAAGATATGGCTTCAAGGCCTACGCTGGTAGCCGTTTAGACTAATATGAAAGTGAATCCGATGAGCCTTTGGTCTAGCACTCCAGGATTGCATTCGATTGCACCTGTGGAGCAAGCAACCAAAAACACCATAAGTCACACCACTCATATGGCCTATGTATATCCAGTGGCATCACCAGCGGTGATAGTACACATCAGCCGTGAAGCCCGTGACGCACTGGCAAGGAGTCAAGCATGAACATAGATCAAGCCCTGGCAGAAATCATTGCTTACAGTGTAGCCCATGGCACAGATAGCCTGGGCGGTATTGAGCAGATGGTCAAGAACTACAAAACCTTGCCCGTTGAACAACGATCGGCAGTCGACGTGTTTATGGCAGCCACAAAGGAACCAGCATGAAAAAGACTCGCGATACAATGCCGGCAGTAGATGCAGACCTAGTATGGTCCGCGGCTTGCACAGCGTATCGTATCAACGGTGGTTACCTTAAGGCACCAGAGGTCATTGGCGATCAAGTCGTTCGCCCAACCAACCGTGAGCTGGTTCGTAGATGTTTAGAAAATCTTTCATTGATTACTGATATTGACCGTGAACAGGCTGTGGCGTGTCGTCGACAATTGGCTAGTGCAGTGACCTTGCAGGCCCTTAAGGCTGAACTTAGCGAGTGGGCACGGATCACCGCCCGAGTGTGTGAGTTAGATACAATTACCAGCAATTATGATCTTTCAATCATTACCGCGATGCCCCAGAGCTATGCCAAGACGTTGAAAAGAGAGAGTGTTGATGCTAGACTGGCTCGTTGCGACGAAGCTCATGTGGGACAATTAAAAGACAAGGTCGAATTGGTTGTAGAAATCTTGCGTAACAACTACAGTGCCAAATATAATACTTGGTTTGTCAGTGGCATTACCGAAAACAATCAGGCAGTATTTTTTGCGTATCGTGAGCAACTAGATTCTGATCAAACTTTAAAAATTCGTGGAACGGTCAAAAGACTCGGTGACCGTGCCACTCAACTTAATCGAGTCAAAGTCATGGAGGAAGTATCATGAAAGGTTTTATTGTAGGCACAGTGTTTGGTATTTTAATCTGCACTGTTGGTCTATCCGGAATTGCTAGGATTTTGGACAACAGTGTGGCCAAGGTACAAGAAGTAACCAAGGAGGCCGCCAAATGAAAATTCTAGCCATCCTAACTCTGGTCGCGGCCCTGACTGCATGTAATACTGTAGCCGGTTTTGGTACAGACCTTACCAAATCAGCCGAATGGACCAAGGAACAGATGAAACCAAAAACGGATCTTAACCAAAACAAATAGTTTTGGATAACCAGATATAGCTATTATGGTTGACATTGATATCGATTTCAAGTATAATGGTTATAGTAGCAAGTAGTATTTTAAATCAACTTAGTAAGGCAACTTAGAAAGGCAACACCATGTCAGTAGAAAAATTATTTACAGTAGCAGGTACAGCAACCAACGCAGACGGTACAGTTAAAGCTCGTTTTGCAAACGATTTGGTAGCTCGTATCAAGATCCTAAACAAAGCCGGTTGTACCAGCATCAACTTGATGGAATTGCCAAGTGCAATGACCAAACTGCAAGCTCTCCAGTATTTGACAGAGCAAGGCGTTGCAGGTGATGCAGGTTATGCTGTAGCCAACAAATTGGCTGAGAAGACCAAGATCGCCAAGAAAGGTGAAGTCAAGGTTGCTGGTGCGTCTATCAAGACCACTGCAAAAACTTCCGCTAAAGTAACAGCCTAATAGGCACAGGGGCAGGTGCAAACCATAAGTCCCCTAATTTGCGTTATGAACAAGATACTTGCGGTATCTTTTCTCTTTTTATTATCCGGTTGCGTGGCCGCTCCTGTGGTACTGACCGGACTTGGCGTAGGTAGCGTAGCAGTGAGCGAAACCACCGGCAAGAGCATCACAGATCATACCGTCAGTGCAGTCAACGGCGGCAAGGATTGCAGAGTCGGCAGGATGTTCAAAGACCAAGCAGTTTGTCAAGACGAATACGCAGTCCGACTCAAAATAACCACCACGGGCATTACACCGTCCTCAGTAGAAGAAATAGAATCCAAATACAAGTGATATAAGTATTTGCATGCTGGATGATGCCGAATTAGATCAGGCTGTACGCTTGGCCATACTTAATCTTATGGTAGTCCTGTACGACTGTGGCATTACCGAAATACACATAGGCGGCGTCATGCGTATTCTCGGAGTGTCTAACGACAAGGCACAAAAACACGACAACGAGCGATTGGTATTAGATCAAGAATTTGTTAAATATGTAGAACAAATTAACGAGCCCAGGCCAGTTAATCAAAGTCTACACTAAATGTCATTATCAACGTATCGTTCTTCTGAACCACTCTTTACAGTCATACATCGTGATCCCGTTGCCAATGATCGACTGACCCGATGGTCAAAAACCAGTCGATCAATCCAAGCCCGAGTAGAAGATAACCGTATGCACATTTACGATCATAATACTTTTAGCCTGTTCATGATGACTTGGACACACGGTTGGGATCATGTGGTCATATGGGATCCTTGGGCCAAACGGCATATCACAATTTGACATCTGTAATTTTTGCTGTATAATTACAGTATGGAACCCAAAATAGACCTAACTAGTACCACAATCGGTGGCGACGATGACCATATGGGCGGATATGAGTTTACGGCCTCTTCAAATGATACTATTACTTTAAGCTCGTTAAATTACGGACACAACTATCCCACCATATCCGGTGGCGTATATACCACTGCTGGTACCCTTGGCCCTTTCACAATTAGTAGCAATGGAACCAATACTCAGCCCTGGTATAACCAAACAACAAGTACAAAGATCAAGTTAGATGGTGCAGATGCCGACATTGAAATTAATGGAATCAGTTTGCTCAAAACCATGCAGGAAATACAGATCAAACTCAATATACTGCAACCAAACACTGCCCTAGAAGCCGAATGGGAGGAACTTTATGCTTTAGGCAAAAAGTATAGAGAGCTTGAGCAACAGATCGAAGAAAAACAGGCCACATGGGACCGTTTGAAAGCCATGCCCCCTCCGGCAATTGACTAATGAGTACCTGGCAAGAATTTTACGAACAAATACGTGATACTAGTTGGCCCGACTGCCACGCAGAATCTGATTTTGATCAGTTACCTGCACACATAAAATCCGAATGCATTGATAATTTTGGGTATGTGCCGGGTAGTTTTCGCAAAACTTCAAAGTTAAAAAATAAAGTTTTCCCTATCAATACATCTACAGCCTGTCAGCTCAAGTGGAACTGGAGCACTATATTTTTAACCACAGAAGAAACAGCCAGTTGTCATAGGACCGATCATCATAAATTTGATACTGACAAATTTGATTTTCATAATACTCCTAGCAAACTCGACGATCGAGAAAGGATGTTGCAAGGGCAATGGCCCCAACAAGGGTGTAACTATTGTCAGGATATCGAGCAAGCAGGTGGCCAAAGTGACAGGATTACCAATTTGGATTTTCCTGGTATCCATGCACCGCCCGAACTAGATCACGACCCGCAGGCTGTACAGGTGACTCCTAGAATTTTGGAAGTGTATTTTGACAATACCTGTAATCTCAAATGCCTGTACTGTGGGCCACATTTTAGCAGTTTATGGGACGCTGAAAATGTACGTTTTGGACTCAAACCATTTGCCAAGAGCTCCAATATTGAACAGAACAAGCAAAAGATTTTTGACTGGTTGCGTCAGCACGGGCACAATCTCACAGTGTTTAACGTCCTAGGTGGCGAGCCACTGTATCAACGTGAATTAGAACAATGCTTGGATATATTTGATCAGCATCCAGCACCCGAACTCAAATTACAAATTTTTACCAATCTTAACTGTCGATTATCACATCTACAAAAAATAGTACAACGAGTCCAACAGTTGATTGACCAAGACAAACTGAGAGAATTTGAAATCACTGCCAGTCTGGACTGTTGGGGAGCACCACAAGAATACGTTCGATACCCATTGGATTTAGAAAATTGGGAAAAGAATTTTGAATACTTGCTAGGGCAAGATTGGATAAATCTAATTGTGAGTTCAACAGTGACTCCGCTGACTGTAAAAACCCTGCCCAATCTACTAGAAAAAATACAGATCTGGAATCAGACTCGACGAGTCTGGCACTATCAAAATAGTGTAAATAGTCCCAGCTATATGTTTATAGATATTTTTGGTGATATATTTGTTGAAGATTTTAAAAAAGCACTATCGTTCAAACCAGACAGTACCCTAGAAGAACGGGCCAGTAGACAATACCTTGAAGGCATAGCAACCCAATCTGCTAGCCGTGTTCCTAATATACCAGAAATAACTAGGTTATTTAATTTCTTAAATCAAATGGACCAACGCAGAAATACCAATTGGAAACAAACATTTCCTTGGTTAGTGGATGAGTTTGCCAAACACAAATTGACAATAACCGATTAATCTGCTATAATGTATGTATATTATGGTAAAAACCCGTCAAAATTTGGAGTTATTTGGCCCTGATCGCAGTCAGGCACTAAGTATTTTAGAGAGTAGAAAAACAAACCAGGCTAACAGATGTTTAGCGGAGGATTATAATCTTAGATCTACTCCAAAACGGATGGCCAGTGCCGCAAAGCTGGTCCAGTATCAAAGAGGACTTCGGAAATCCTCTTCATTGACAAATGATATGAGCCTAGCTGATACAAAGTCGGGTTTAGAAAATATGGCACTGAGGCCCGAGGTCTTATCTATCTCTACCTTATCCACCTGTCAATGCGTCCATCCTGGGCAACTCCGGTGAACAGCTCACTATAGCTGAAAGGAGACGACATTGAAATTTATCTCAATATCTAACTTAGGCAGTATAGCAGTAAAAGCAGTTTGTTTTACAATGGTCGTGTTTGCTGTAACTACAGTGACCGCAAACAAATTAGACACACTCAAGGCCACCAATGAAGTGGCCCGACAAGGATTTACCAGTGCGGCAGAACGTACCAAACAACTGGAATGCTTGACACGCAATATCTACTGGGAAAGTGCCAGTGAACCGTTTGAAGGCAAAGTAGCGGTGGCACAGGTCACTATCAACCGAGTAGCCTCTGGAAAGTTTGCATCCGACATTTGCGGCGTTGTTTATCAAAAGAATGTGGTATATGATAAAGTAATTTGTCAATTCAGCTGGAACTGTGACGGCTCCAGTCGAATTAAACCAATTTATCCAGCACACTGGAAAGAATCAGAAGAAGTAGCAAAAAAGGTACTACTCGAAGGTTTCCGATTGCCCAGCATGAAGAACGCACTGTATTTCCACGCGGACTACATCAAGCCACAATGGGGTAAACCACAAGTAGGTAAAGTTGGGAGGCACATTTTTTATGCGGACAAAATATGATGATCAAATTAGAAACTTTTTTAAATTT
>Ga0114978_10002229_pt1 | contig 15992 bp, 11 predicted proteins | sample S_140212_EF_Meta_FD_87027 | JGI IMG/M metagenome (GOLD analysis project Ga0114978, IMG submission 87027) | Freshwater microbial communities from Lake Simoncouche, Canada to study carbon cycling - S_140212_EF_MetaG | ecosystem: Environmental > Aquatic > Freshwater > Lake | place: Lake... | reverse complement strand
GGCCACGGCGGGCGTCTCCTTCGGGGGGGCGTCGTCGTCGCCGCGGGTGGTGGTCGGCAGGGCTGCCGTGAGCAGGGCGCCGAAGGCCAGGCGGCACAACCAAGAGCGTGTGGCGGGGCGGGGCATCGATCCTCCTTGATCGTGAAACATGACCGGGAAACCTGACCGGGAAACCTGACCGGGAAACGTGTGGGCGGAAATCGTCGGCAGGGAATCGTCGAGCGAAGCTCGGCAGTCGTTGGGCGTCGTCAGGCCGTCGGGGCATCGCCGACGACGAGCTTCACGCGTCGCGACATCCCGAATCGCCCGAGCATTCCCACGGCCCCCTTCGGCAGCCCGAGAAACTCGAGATGCTCAAACCACTTCGGCGTTTCGGCGGCGAGCTTTCCGACGGCCGTGCCGCGGAGATCGAGGGAGCGGAGGCTCTTGAGCTCCTTCAACTGGAGGAGCCCCTCGTCGGTGATCGTGCCCCCGGAGAGGTCGAGAGTGGCGAGATCCTTGAGCGAGTCGGCGCGGAAGCCGAGGAGGATCGCGAACACGTCGTCAGCGCGGGGGCCGCGCACCCGGACGGTGACGAGTTTGTCGGCGACATGGCCGAAGTCCTCACCGAAACTCTTCCGCAGCCAGTCGGCCTCCTCCATCTCGATCTCGCCGCCCCGCTCAATGGCCTCGGTGACCACTTCCTGTTGCTGCGAGTAGGCCTCGATTTTCGAGGCCAGCCATTCGAGCTTCCCGGCCTTGAACTGCACGAACTCCTTCGCGTCGTCATAGGCCTTCTGGAGGCGGAGAAAATCGGCCGGATCGCCTCCCCGATCGGGGTGGGCGGCCATCGCCTTGGCGAGGTAGGCCTGCTTGACATCCTCGGCCGTTACCGGCGGAAGGAGGCCGAGGATCGTGAGGCACTCCGGGTGGGACGGATCGTTGCCACGGGGAGAAGAGGGGGGCGAAGCCATCGGCAAGAACCTGGAGAACCTGGGCGGGCAGGGAAGCCCCGAGAGCCTACCCTCGGGCGGCAAAATGCCGCAACGCAGCGTGGTGGTGGGGCGGCGCGGGGCCGGTTCGCCTGTTCGCCTTGATCGGCAACGTCGAGTTCCCTAGTTTCCCCAAAGTTCATCCCCGGCAGGACGCCGGGATTCCGTCCAAGGAGGGCTTGCGATGCGCCATGCGTGGGGGACGTTCGTCGATGCCGTGACCGGTGCGGTGGCCAGGGTCCGCTCCGCGGCCGCCAGCATCGGCGGGACGCCGGGCCTGCTCGGTGCTGCGGTCATTGTCCTTGCCTGCCTCGCCTGGCGCGTGGGGACGGGCGACTCGCAGGCCGATGCTCAGATCCCCCTGCTGCGCGGACGAACTCCCGCCGCGTCTCCGGCCGCGGCACCGCGGCCCGCCCCGGGGAAGAAAGGGGCCGATGCAAAGGCTTCCGCAGCTCCCCAGCCCCCGGCTCGGCAACTCGCCGCGATGGTCAACGGCGCGGAGATCCCGCAGGAGCAGCTCATTGAAGAGTGCGTCGCCCGCCATGGGGCCACGATCCTCGAGGCGATCGTCAACAAGATGATCATCGATCAGGGCTGCCGGCAGTTGGGGATCGCCGTCGGGCCTGAGGAGGTCGATGCCGAGATCGAGACGATGGCGAAGCGCTTCAATCTCCCCCGCGAGAAGTGGATCGAACTGATCCGCGACGAGCGTGGTGTGACCTCGCAGCAGTATGCCGACGATATCGTCTGGCCGATGATCGCCCTGCGACGACTGGCGCACGCCGAGATCGAGCCGACGCCCGAGGAGATCGCCGAGGCGCACGAGCACCAGTTTGGGCCGGCTGTGAAGGCGCGGATCATCGTCCTCCGTACGGCGGCTGACGCAGAGCGGATCCGTGGCGAAGTGGCGGCGAAGCCCGACGAGTTCGGTGCCTACGCCCGCCAGCACTCGGTCGACGTCGGCAGCGCCAGCGCCAATGGATGGGTGCAGCCGATCCGCCGCCATACCGGCGAGCCGAGGTTCGAGGCCGTCGCCTTCGGCCTTCCGGTCGGCGCCATTTCGCCGGTGGTCCAGGTGGCCGACCAATTCATCATTCTCAAGTGCGAGGGGCATCTCCCGGCCGCTGACGTGGCCATCGACGATGTTCGTCCACGGCTCGCCGAGGAATTGCGCGAGCGGAAGAGCCGAGAGGCGTCGTCGTCGGTGTTCCGTCGCCTCCAGGAGGCTGCCAAGGTCGAGAACGTGATGAACGATCCGGCCCGCGCGGCCGCGCTGCCGGGAGTGGCGGCCCTCGTCAACGGGGCGCCGGTGAGCATCGATCGCGTTCGTCAGGCAAGCCTCGATCGGCACGGCCTCGATGTTCTCGAGATCCTCGTCACGCGCACGCTCCTCTCCCAGGCGATGGCGAAGAACGAGGTCGCCGTCACCCAGGCCGACATCGATGCCGAGGTCATGCGCGGCGCCGAGGCGATGGGATTCCGCCGGGACGACGGCACTCCCGACACCGCCGCCTGGCTCGAGCGCGTGACGCGGGACGACAAGGTGCCGCTCAAGCACTACCTCGACGACATCGTCCAGCCGACAGTGGCCCTCAAGAAGCTCGTTGGCAAAGTGCCGGTGTCGCAGGAAGATCTCGACAAGGCTTTTGCCGCGACGTTCGGACCGCGGGCCAAGTGCCGCGTCGTGATCCTCGACACGCAGCGGCGTGCCCAGGAGGTCTGGCAGCTGGCCCGCCAAAACCCGAGTGCCGAACTGATCGGCGACCTCGCGGAGAAGTACTCGGTCGATCCGACCACCCGCAGCCTGCGGGGCGAGGTGCCGCCGATCCAGCGGTTCGGTGGCCAGCCCGCGCTCGAGCGGGAGGTGTTCGCGCTCAAGCCTGGGGAGCTCTCCGGCGTGGTCCAGATCGCCGACCGCTTCATGGTCTTCTACTGCGAGGGCTACACCGAACCGCAGCAGCTGCGATTCGAGGAGGTTCGCGACGAGCTCTATGTCGACATCGAAGACAAGAAGCAGCGGATCGAGATGGGACGGTATTTCACCCACCTCCGCGAAGGGGCGGCGATCGACAATTTCCTCGCCGGCACGAGCCAGTCGGCCACCGCCGACGGCGCGGCGGTTGCCCGAGGGGCCGCCGGGGGGCAGTCAGGCAGCCCACCGCAGCTTTCCAAGCAACAGCAGGATGAGCTGTCGCGTCCCCGGGCCGGAAGCCGCCGGGCCGTCGCCCCGCCGGCCGCCGATTCGGGAGTCCGCCCGGCCTCGTTCGACGCTCCGCCCCCGGCACGATAGATGTTCTCGGACAGATCTCGGGCCGAGCCCGACGTGGAGACACACAAACTCCGCCGCCGCCCGCCGGGTCGCTCTGCTTCTGGCCATGGGCCAGAGGCGGTGAGCGATGGCGGCGCGGGCGAACGGCTGTCGGTTACTCCAATTCCGGAAGGACGGCCTCAGCCTGGGCCGCTTCGCGGAGCTTCTCGAGTGCCTTGGCCTCGATCTGCCGGACCCGCTCCTTGGTCACGCCGAGGGCGGTGCCGACTTCTTTGAGGGTCTGCGGCTCGAGGCCACGGTCGAGGCCGTAGCGGCGGATGATGATCGTCTGCTCGCGCGAGTCGAGCCGGTCGAGGAACCGTCCCACCTGCTGGAGCCGGTCCGATTCCGCCATCCGCAGCTGGTTCTCGTCGGTCCGCGGGTCGGCGGCCGTCTGCAGCATCTCCATGTCGGCCGCCCGGAATCGTTCGCGGCGCTTGTGCTCGTCGGGGATCGTGCGGGCGTAGTTCTTCATGATCGCCCACGACGCGTAGGTGCTGAACTTGTTGCCGCGGGCATAGTCAAACTTCTCCACCGCGCGGATCAGCGACATGTTGCCGTCGCTGACGAGGTCGAAGAAGCTGTCGCCCGGAGAAACACGCCGCTTGGCGATCGACACCACGAGGCGGAGGTTGGAGCGGACGAGGCGGTTCTTCAGGGCCACGATCTCCTCGTAGATCGAGTCGATCTGGTCCATCAGCCGTGTGCTCGGCTTCTCGGCGTCGAGCTGGTCGCGAAGCGCCTTCGCCTTGTGCTTGAGGTAGTTGAACTTCCGGAACAGCCACACCTCCTGCTCCCGATTGAGCAGCGGCACCTCGTAGAGGCTAGCGAGGTAGGCCGGCAGGCCGGTGGGGCGCCGCGTCCGCTTCGCCGGCTCGTCGAGGCCGGGGAAGGGCTGGTTGACCACTTCCTCGGCCGTGCGGCGGTCGAAGAGGGCGTTGGGGATGTTGTCGAGCGGAAGGAGCATCGTGTGGGCGGCCCGCTGGGCGAGGATCACCCGATAGATGCTCGCCTTCGAGCGGTGGTAACGCTTGGCGATCGAATCGACCGCTTCGCCCCGCGACCAGAGCTGGAAGATCCGCTCGCAGGTCTCCGGACGGAGGCGACCGTCGGCAGCCTGGAAAACCTCAACACCGGGGTTTTCCTGGTCGTGGTGCTTGATGGTGTAGCGGATCGTCTCGACACTGCGGTTGAGACGCTTCGCGATCCGGCGATGAACGTCGGCCGGGCAGGCGCCCGCGGCGGCCAACCGGCGCGCCCAAGCGATGATCTTCCCGTGCTCTTCGGTGGAGAGCTGGCTGAAGCGGCTCCCCCGCTCGATGCGCAGCGGGTTGTCGGAGACGAATCGCTCGACATCGCTGGCGAGGAATCCGACCCGCTTCCGTCCCCCCACGTCGTGACTTCGGGCGACGAGGCCGTGGGCCCGCCACCGCGAGATCGTCTTCGTGGAGACGTTGAAGCGCGAGGCGAGCTCCTCGATCGAGAGCACACCATCGCTGCCCATCGACGCGACGTCCCCGCCAAGCAGGGATGCATCAGCGACGTCGTCGGCCCCGCTCACGCCGACGGCGGGACGCGGCTGGAAATCGATCTGCTCTTCCATGAACAGGCGCACGACAGGACCTTGGGAATCAGAACGCATCGTTATCCTCCTTGGCCGGCCATCCGAAGCCGGACGTTGGTTTGGTCGGAACCGGGCCTGCGGGCGACCCCTGACTTCGCCCGCGGCCCCGATGCTCCGAGCCAGTGTTTCACGCGACCTTCACTACTGGCAATCGACCCGCCCGGCGGTTTTCCCGCCGACCACTCGAACTGCCGAAACGTGCACCGCGTCGCCGATCTCCTCGGCAGGGTTCCGCTGCCGTTGCCGGCAGGGACGTTCGCGGTGAGCTGTCGCACGATTCCGGGCCGGTGCCTTGCCAGGCCGGCGCTGATTTCGGAATCGATGGGCGGGCCCTCCTGTGCCCCCCGTTCCCGTATCCGGGACGCCGATTTATACGGCCGAGGTCTGAAAAAGTTCTTCGGCCACCGGCTTGTTCTCCAGTTATTTTTTGCAACGCCCTGGGAAGGGGCTTTGAGAGAGCTGTTTTGGGTGACTTAAAGTGTTTCTGTGGTGGGCTTTGCATCGTCTGTCGAGGATGCATCAAAAGCCCTCCCATTGGCCTTGCCGGCCAAAGAGTCTGCTCACATTGGGTAGGATGGACATGCGGACACCTGGTATGGGGTGGTTTTGGCGAGGTCTCCGGGGCCGCACCAGATTCCCGGTTCAGCGCAACGGGTGGGGCGATCTTCATCCTCTCCCGCGGCTGACTGACCCCGCTTGACTCCCCCCGTCACCGCATGGAATACTCGGAGATTCCCAACGCGGTGATCTCGTTGCGGCGTTGCGCACGCGTCGTGAGGTTCGCCGCTATTTACCGGTTTTGAGGTGGGGGGAGTCGGTCCCCTGCCGAACTTGGGACCGGATAAGACCGGATGGAGCCTGCTTGGCCGCGATGTCGGGCGAGCAGTCTGTCGGGAGTCCGGCCTGCCGGATTCCGGTGGGCGCGGGAATCGGGGCAGGTTGACGGTGCCGCCGTCGCGGGGCATCGCCTGACAATTCGTCGGAGTCCGGAGGCGTAAGCCATCGATAAGAATCATCGCATCAACGAGCAGATTCGGATTTCCCCGATCCGCGTGATCACCGCCGAAGGTGGGCAACTCGGAATCATCCCCACCGACGAGGCGCTGGCTCGCGCTCGGGAGGCTGGGCTTGATCTGGTCGAGGTTGCCCCGAACGAGAAACCGCCCGTCTGCCGGATCATGGACTTCGGCAAGTTCAAGTATCAGCAGAAGAAAAAACAGCACAAAACCCACGTTCACCAGACGAAGATCAAGGAGATCCGCCTCCGACCCAAAACGGGCGAGCACGACATCGAGTTCAAGGTCAACCAAGCCCGTGGCTTCCTCCAGCACAAGGACAAGGTGATCGTCTCGGTCGTGTTTCGTGGTCGCGAACTGGCCCACATCGACGAAGGGCAGCGCGTGATGCGGAATCTCCTCGTACAGCTCGAAGCGGTCGGTAAGATGGATGCCCCGCCGCAGCAGATGGGAAAGCGACTGATCTGCACCCTCTCCCCTCGCTAATCCCCACATCGTTCAACGCCCCTCTTTTTCTAGCCCTCGTTCACCGATTCACGGAGTTCCCATCCATGCCGAAGCAGAAGACCCACAAGGGTGTGAAGAAGCGTTTCCGGCTCACCGCCACGGGCAAGGTAAAGCATCGCCGGGCCGGGACGAGCCATCTTCAGGTGCGTCTGTCGTCCAAGCGGAAGCGCAACCTCCGTGGCACCGGTGTGCTCGCCTCGGTTGACACCCCGAAGATCGCTGCCGCCCTCGGGAAGTACAGCTACTAACCCTGCCTTCGGCTCTCGGCTCATCCCCCCTGAAGCGTGGGGGCGGGTGTTGGCCGAGCCGCCCAGAGGGCCTTGGCGTCGTTGCCTGTCCGGCTCCTGTTTTCCTGGCTCTGTTTCCCTGTTTTTTCATTGCTCGGTTTCCCTCTTCGCAGGTCCCCCCTTGAATTCCGGGGGCCGGGCAGGACGATGGTGTTCCGCCCGCCTGGCGATCCGTTTCGTTGATTCAGCGTCGATTCACTGTCGAGACTCCTGAAAGACAAAGACCAGTCCCATGCGTACCAAGAGCGTCGTCCCCCGTCTGCGGGCCAAGAAGCGGTTGTTCAAGCTGGTGAAGGGGTCGGTCGGCGGACGTCGCCGGCTGCTCCGGACGGCCAAGGAATCGATCATCCGCGCTGGCGTCTATGCCCGCCGCGATCGGCGTCGCAAGAAGCGCGACTTCCGCCGCCTTTGGATCATCCGCCTCAACGCCGCGGCCCGTGAGCGTGGCATCCGCTACAGCCAGTTCATCTGCGGGCTGGAGAAGATCGGCTGCGAGCTCGATCGCAAGACGCTCTCCGAGATGGCGGTGCTCGACCCCACCGGCTTCGATGCCATTGCGGAGCAGGTTCGTGCAGCCCTCGGCCTCCCGGCGCCGGCTGGCGTCGCCTGACCTGAAGAGGCGGCTTTTCGCGTGGGCACCGTGTCGCTCGAATCGTTCCGCGCAGACGTCGAGCGTCTTCGCGCCGAAGCGGTAGCGGCGTTCGGTGCCGCCGCCGACGACGCTGGTCTCGAGCAGGCCCGTGTCGAGTTTGCCGGTGCCAAGAGTGGGCGCCTCAAGGGCATTCAAAAACTCCTCGGCGGCTTGGACGGGGCCGATCGCCCAGAGGGTGGACGGCTCTTCAACGAGGCCAAGGGGGCAATTACGGCGGCCCTCGATGCCGCCCAGGCCCGGCTCTCAGGCGCTGCCGCCGAGGCCGCGGCGATCGACGTCACGCTTCCCGGTGAGCCGTTTCGGCTCGGCCACGTCCATCCGATCACGCAGACGATCCGGCGGGTTCAGGAGATCATGGCCCGGCTCGGCTTCGAGAGCGTCGATGGCCCCGAGGTCGAAGACCAGTGGCACAACTTCGAGGCCCTCGCGATCGGCGCGGAGCACCCGGCCCGCGACCCGCTCGACAATTTTTATCTCGCTGTCGCCAAAGGGGCTGATCCGCTGTTGCTTCGCTCCCAGACGAGCACGGTGCAGATTCGCGTCATGGAGCAGCGCAAGCCGCCACTGCGGATCGTGTCGCTCGGCCGCGTCTACCGCCCCGACACCGCCGACGCCACCCACTACCCGATGTTTCATCAGGTGGAAGGGCTGCTCGTTGAGCCGGGTGCGACGATGGCCGACCTCAAGGGAGTGCTGCGGTTCCTCGCCTCGAGTTTCCTGGGCGGCGACGTCCACGTCCGCTTCCGGCCGTCGTTTTTCCCGTTCACCGAGCCGAGCGTTGAGTTTGACATGGAGTGGGGCGGCCGCTGGGTGGAGATGGGCGGGGCGGGGATGGTCGATCCGGCAGTCCTCGCCGCGGTCGGCTACGACCCGGCGGAAGTCTCGGGCTTCGCCTTCGGGCTCGGGGTGGAGCGGATCGCCGCCCGGCGCTACGGCGTGGCCGACATTCGCGACTTCTACCGCAACGACGTCCGCTTTCTCGAACAGTTTTAGTTCCGGGTCGGTCCGGTTGAGCGTTGGCCAGGCACGTTTCCGTGCCGGCATCGCGGGGCCGATCGGCTTCGCAAGGGTCCCCTTTTCCCGGCTGGTGAATGCCCATGATCCTCTCCACGACCTGGCTTGCCGAGTACGTCCGCTGGGATGCGCCCGTCGACGAGCTCGTCCGACGGCTTCTCATGAGCGGGCTCAACCACGAAGCAACCTGGGAGGTGGGGGCCGACACCGCTGTCGACATCGAGGTGACGAGCAATCGCCCCGATTGCCTGGGGCATGTCGGCGTGGCCCGCGAGGTGGCGGTGCTCTTCGATCGGCCGCTCCACATCCCCGCCCCGCAGCCTCTTGAAGCCGCCGTGCCGGCCGCGGCGGCGATCGCGGTCGAGATCAGCGATCCCGATGTTTGCCCGCACTACACGGCGCGGGTGATCCGGGGGGTGCGCGTGGGCCCGAGCCCTGCGTGGCTTACCGACCGGCTGCGAACGATCGGCATCGAGCCGGTCAACAATGTCGTCGACGTCACCAACTACGTGATGATGGAATGCGGGCAGCCGCTCCACGCCTTCGATCTGGCCAAGGTCCGTGGTGGTCGGATCGTTGTTAGGCGGGCCCGCGACGGCGAGACGTTTCGGGCCATCAACCACAAAGACTATTCCCTCACTGCAGGCATGGCGGTGATCGCCGACGCCGAGGGGCCGGTGGCGCTGGCTGGCGTGATGGGGGGAGCGGAAAGCGAGATCGCGGCGGACACCGTCGACGTGCTCCTGGAGTCAGCGCAGTTCGCGCCGCTGGTCGTCCGTGCCGCGGCGCGGGGGCTCGTTCTCATGAGTGCCTCCTCTTACCGCTTCGAGCGCGGGCCCGATCCGGCGGCCGTGGAGTGGGCCAGTCGCCGGGCGGCGGCGCTGATCCAGGAATTGGCTGGCGGCGAGGTGCTCGCTGGCGTGGTCGAGGCGGGGACGCTTGCCGGCGGGCGGGCGACGATCGACTTGCGGGCGTTGCGGGTCGAGGAGGTGCTTGGGGTGCCGGTGTCGGCGGGACGGCAGGCGGAGATCCTCACGGGGCTGGGATTTGTGAAGGAAGCGGCCTGCAGCGAGCGTTGCCGGTGGCAGGCGCCGAGCTGGCGGCGCGATGTGACGCGCGAGATCGATCTGGTCGAGGAGATCGCCCGGATCGAGGGCTACGACTCGATTCCCGAAGACCGGCCAATCCATGCCAAGCCCGTCGAGCAGTCTGCGCGGGAGCGGACGATCCGCGTGGCCGGCGAGGTACTCGTGGCGGCGGGGCTGTGCGAGGCGATGACCCGGAGCGTCGTCTCCGAGGCGTTTGAGTCGACGGCAAGCCCATGGACATCGCTGCCGCCGCGGCGCGTGTCACCGGCGCTTGTTCGGGGGGCTGATCGGCTCAGGCGCTCGCTCCTTCCGAGCCTCTTGGAGGCCTGTGGCCACAACCGGTCTGTCGGGGCGCCGCACGGGGATCTCTTTGAAGTCGCCCGGGCGTATCTCGATCGCAGTGGGAACGCTGCTGGCGGTTCGCCGCTCGAGGAGCCGTTGCTCGTGTCGCTTGTCGTGGGCGGGGCCTACGCAAAAGCGAAGGGGCTGGCCGAGGGGGTGATCGGGCGGCTCGGGGGCGCGGTCCTGTTCCGCCGCGGGGCCTTTGATCTGTTCACGCCGGGGCGGGCTGCGGAGATCGTCTTCGAGCGGGCCGGAGCGGAGCCGGTCCGTGTCGGCGTCGTCGGCGAGTTGAGCGACAAAGTGCTCTCTCGATTTGGTCTCGAAGGGCCGGTGTCAGCGGCCGAGCTGCGACTCGATCTGCTCGAGATCAGCGGCAGTCAGCCGCGGAAGCTCGTGCCGCCGAGTGAGTTTCCGGCGGTGCAGCGGGATCTCAACCTCGTCGTCGACCAGGGGCTGTTGTGGGCGGAGGTCGAGCGAGCGATACGGGGGGCGCCTGGGGCGGAGAGCATGCTCGAGGGCCTGTCTCTGGAGCAGGTCTGGGAGGACGCGGAGCGACTCGGCGCTGGGAAGAAGAGCCTCGTCGTCGGGCTCCGCTTCCGCAGCCAGACCGGGACGATCTCGAGCGACGAATCGAAGCGGCTCATTGACGGGATCGTCGCCTCCTGCGGCAGGGCCTGCGGAGCGGTGTTGCGCGGATGAGGGGCATCCCCGCGTTCCGCACATCGATCGCTACATGGACGTGCCTTGGAAATCCTGGTCCGGGCGGTATGAGGGCTCGGGAGTTGGGGTCAGGCCAACTGAGGGGTCGACGATGCAGCGAGCCCCGATCGCCGACGGCGGGCAGGTAGGATATTCCGAACACCCTTCGTTACCGCTCTCGTTTCCACACCCCGTGCCCTACTTCGACCACAACGCGACCGCGCCGCTCGATCCCGCTGCCCGCGGCGCTTGGCTCGAGGCAGCGGATCGCTTCTGGGCCAATCCGTCGAGCCTGTATGGGGGGGCCACGGCGGCCCGCGACCTTCTTGCCGACTGCCGCGAACGCCTCGCCGACATCCTCGGCTGCAGCGATCCCGGCCGGATCGTTTTTACGTCGGGCGCCACCGCCGCCAACAACCTCCTGGCCCGACACCTTTCCACATCGGCCACCCCTGACGCTATCGCCCTCCTCTCCCCGCTCGAACACCCCGCCGTCGACGCCTCGATCCGCGCTGCCTTTCCGGGCCGCGTCAGCGAGCTCGGCGTCGATGCCAACGGTGTCGTCACGCCCGAGTCGCTCGCCCGTGCCCTCGATGCCCACGGCGGCCGTCTGATTGCGGCTGTCTCGGTGATGGCCGCGGGCAACGAAAGCGGCGTCCTCCAACCGTGGCCCGAGCTCGCCAGCCTGTGCCGCAGCCGCACCATTCCCTTCCACACCGACGCCGCTCAGTGGCTCGGCAAGCTCCCCGCAACCGGGCTCGCTGCCTGTGACTGGGTGACCGGGAGCGGACACAAGTTTGGAGGACCGCGCGGCGTCGGGTTTCTGCTTGTCCCAGCCAACACCCGCTTCCGTGGTGACGTCGGCGGCCCCCAGGAACATGGCCAGCACGCCGGCACCGAAGACCTTCCCGGCATCGCCGGAATGGTGGCGGCGCTCGAAGCCCGGGATCGGAGCCTCGCCGACATCGCCATCCGGGGCGCCGGGATGCGCGACGCTGCCATCGAACTTCTCCGCGAGCGACTCCCGGCTGGAATCATCGTCAGCGGCAACGCCGAACGACTTTGGAACACCCTCGCGATCCTCATCCCCGGGGCCGATTCGCGAAAGCTCGTCGCCACCCTCGATCGGGCCGGTATCGAAGCCTCGACCGGCTCGGCGTGCAGCTCAGGCGCCGCCTCGGCAGCGCGGGTCGTCGCCGCGATCGCCCCATCCCTCGGCCTCGCTCCAGGGACACCCGCAGGCATGGTGCGCTTCTCCGCCGGCCCCGACACAACCGGCGCGGATTGGCAGGCGGCGATGCATGCGTTAGCCGAAGCCGTCATCGCCAATGCGGGCCCCGCCCGGCCTCCGCGCGTCGACCTGCGCTGAGAGGGTTTTCGCGACTCTCCAATGGACAACCCACAGGCTCGCTACCGAGAGGGCCCACCGATCCCGGCTCAAACGTGGCTTCGGGGTCGCCCGTGCCCCGTCGCCGGACGTTCGCGGAGGGCATCCCTGCCCTCCACTCTCTCCGCGCCGCTTGCGCTTTCGCCCTCCGGGCTGCGCTGACCGGCGAGGCCGTCTCCCGGGGCACGGGCGACCCCTCGCTGGCGGCGTCACGTGGTGCGCGGAGGAGTTTCTGGCTGGTGCGCAGGAGACTCAAGCAATCTTGCCGCCCGCTCGAAGGCCGTCACCGTGAACGCGAGCGGATAGAGCGCCTCGTCGTACCAGAGCTTCGCGAAGTAGAGCCCGATCGGTGATGCCGGGAAGATGTTTCCGCCATCGGTGTGTTCGATGAGCCATTCGACCCCGCGGCCGACGGCGAGGAGCGCCCGGCCGGCAAGCTCGCGATCGGCCGCGTGCTCGGCCACTTCGGCCAAGGCTTCCACGGCCACAGCCGTCTCCTCGATCGTCGCCCCGATCCCCGGTGCACTCGGGATCCCACCATCAGGAGCTTGCGCGGCGAGAAGCCATTCGGCGCCGCGGCGATCGAGCGTCGCCCGCACGACCTTCGCTGTCCCGTAGGCGGGATTGGCCTGCTCGGGGTGGGTTTGATTGCCAAACCACAGCGGCCACCAGGCGCCGTCGGCCCGCTGCGTCGCCGCTAAATACCTGTGCGCTGCGGCGAGGGCGCGAGTCGTGCGTGGCGATTGCCCCGCCGCATCGAGCGCCATCCAGGCCTCCGCCGCGCGGAGGACATGCGCTGTGATGTCGGGGCAAGAGGTGTCAAACGGCAGCCTGCCCCAGCCGCGGCAGAAGGTTGGCGTGCCGCCGTCACGGTTGGCGAGATCAAAAAGCCAGCCGAGCGCGCTTCGGGCTGCGCCGCGGATCGAGTCAGGCAACGGGCGATCCTCGGCTGCCTCGAGCGCCGCGAGCGCCAAGAGCCCGCCGCTCGTGTCATCGGCATCAGGCACCCCGCCAGGGAGATCGGTCCAGGCCCAGCCGCCAGGGGCAGCGCCGGTGTAGGGGTGAACGCGATTCCACTGCTGTTCCAGCAGCCACTCGCGCACCGCGGCCCGCTCCGCGCCATCGAGATGATCGGCGAGCTTGCCGCCGGCGGCGAGGGCACCGACGGAGAGCGTTGTGCACCAGGTAGCGAGATTCGTGTCGATCGGCCATGAGCCGTCGGATCGCTGCGAGGCGACAAGAAACGCCACCCCTTCCACCGCCACCGGATGCTCTGCCAAATCCATTCCCGCCAGGCTCATCGTCACGAAGCTCGTCAGCGGCGTCGCCTCGAGATAGCCCCCTCCCGCCGGTTGGATCGCCCGGAGCGTTTGAAGCGTCGGGGCGACTGCCAGATCGCGGAGCTTCGCAAGCGGCGACCAGGCCGGCGCCCGGGCATGCCGCACCTGACCGATCGCGATCAGCGCCGGCAGAGCGTAGCTCACCACCTGGAGATCGACGAGCCGAAACCACGATTGCGGCAGCGCCGCCAGCTCGAAGGGGAGCTGCGGGATCACCCGCCATGTGGCTGGATCGTCAGGGTCGCCGAGCCGGCCGCAGAGGGCCATGTGGACGAGGATCGGCACGCTGAACGTCTTGTCGCGACCGTAGATCCGCGAGAGCGCCAAGGCAAGCGTCGCCCGATCGGTGCCACCGGCCTTTGCTCTGATCCACGCTGCAGCGCCGTCGACGGCCGCCGAGGGGATTCCACGCGTCTCGGCAAGCGCCGCAAGCACCGACCAGCAGAGGAGCGTCGTCGAGAGGTTGCCAGGGCTGTTGGCCGTGTCCCCCCAACTGCCGTCGGGGAGTTGCGTGGCGGCGAGCCAAGCTTCGCCAGCTGCGATCCGCGCCCTGTGGAGTGCCCTGCCCAGACGCTTGTCGATCAACCGCAAGCTCGCGATCGCTGTCGCTGTCGACAGCGCGCTCGACGACAGCTCACCGGTCCAGTGGCTCCCGGTGCGCTGGGCGAGCACATGCCCCGTTGCCGCGCCTCGAGACTTTGCGAAGGCAGCGGAGCGGAGAATGTGAGATGAGGGGACCGGCAGGCTCATACGCTCGCATGCCCCAGGGCGACGAGGCCGTAGAAGGTGTATTCGGCATCCGGCTCGTCGTCGGCCCACGAGCCATGGAAGGCGCCGACATTCGTCCACAGCGAATCGAGAAAATCGAGGACCGTCTCGCGGCGGTCGCGCCACGGCGCGTTGAGGGCATCGAGGGCGTGGAGCGTCACGGCCGTCGAGAGGAGATCGGGGAGCGGGGCGTCGGGGGCGGCACAGAAGCCACCGGCCGGATGCCAACGCTCGAGAAACCAATCCCCCACGCCCGCCGGCAGCGGCCGGTCGAGGGAGCGGAGCGTCGCTACGGCAGCGGCCGTTGCGGTGGTCGAGCCCTCGGCCTGCCCCGGTTCGTTCGACCAGCCACCGTCAGCGCTCCGCAGGCCCCAAAGCGAATCGGCCAGGCGTTCGGGCTCGGGCAGCGGGAGCTTGAGATCGGCATGGGCGTTGACGGCAAGAAAAGAGCCGTAGGCGGTGCTGCGGAAGGCATCGCGGCGCGAGGCGTAGCCGCCGTCGGCGGAGCGATGCTTGAGAAACCCCGCGGCGATCCCCTCCCGGATGCCGTCGGCAAGCGTGGCGGCCGGTTGCGAGGCCCAGGCCCGGGCCAGGCAGCAACGGTGCACGAGATCGAGGCTGTCGCCAGTGCCATAGCCCTCAAGCCACTCGCGCGTGGCGATGATCTGCGGCGCGTGCGGATCGAGGGCATCGAGGGCCACGAGCGCATCGAGCGCAAACGAGCTGTAGTAGAGATCGCGGCGGCCACCGCGATTGACGTAGCCACCGCCGGCGGCTGCCGTGCCATGGAGGAACGTGGTGACGAGGTCGGCGGCATCGCCGAGCGACCGTCGCGCGAGCCTGGCGACCTGGAGCATTTGGAGTCGCTGGCTCATGGAGCGCGTCCGCTCACGCCCGCTCGACAACGGCTGCGGCGGGCTCCACCGCGGGAGCACTCGCCTTGGCTGCCCCTTCTGTTTGGGCGTGTCGCAGCCGTTCCTGCTCTGCTTCGCGGCAGTAGCCCTCGAACGAAACCTCGTCGAAAATCTTCCCGAGGACGCGGCGCAGCAGGCCTTTGAGCGTCGGCTCCAGAAGCCCGTCGAGCGCCTGCACAGCCTGCTCCTTGTAGCCTTCGAGGAGCAGCGCTGCCTTTTCGTCGGCCTTGCATTCGGCGATCGCTCCGCGGACTCGATCCGCAGTCACGCCCGCCACATGTTCGCCCCGGGCGAGGCGACCGAGCAAGTCGCGATCGGCGCCGCGGGCCCGTTCGGCGGCCAGTGCCAACACGACGCTCGGCCGCGGCTGGGCGCCGGGAAGGAGCCCGGCGTCGTCCTGGAGATCGTCGAGGTCGTCCTTGATCTGATAGGCAATTCCCACGGCCTCGCTGAACGTCCGCAGGACCTCGGCGAGCTCGCTGCCGCGGCCGGCACAGAGGCTGCCGAGCTGGAGGGCGACATCAAACGCGGGGGCAGTCTTGAGCCGGAAGATTTCGAGCACTTGCCGGCTCGCAAGCGCCGTGGGCGTCCGGCTCCAGGCGAGCTCCTCCCCCTGGCCGCGGCACAACAGCCGCTGCGACTGGGAGGCTTCGCGGACTGCCGCGGTGATCGTCGCCGGATCGAGACCCGAATCGGCGATCAAGCGATAGCCTTCGCCGATGAGGACGTCGCCGACGTTGAGTGCCACCGGGACGCCATACGCACCGGGAAGCGTCGGCTCGCCGTAGCGCTCGAGATCGCCATCCTCGATGTCGTCGTGGACAAGCGATGCCTTGTGGAAGCATTCCACGGCAGCCGCGATCTTGCGGAGCGAGGCTTCCTGCGCCGGGGTTGGCGACGGCACGAGCGCCGCATGGACGGCCGCGGCGAGAAACGGCCGCCAGCGCTTGCCGCCGACGCCGAGCCACTCGCGCCCGACGCGCTCCGCGTGCCCCTCCGCGGGGCCGAGCAAATCGTCGAGGAAGGCCGGCTCGAACCAGGTCTTCACCGTGTCCTGGAGGCCACCGAGATCGAG
>Ga0114978_10002222_pt1 | contig 16043 bp, 16 predicted proteins | sample S_140212_EF_Meta_FD_87027 | JGI IMG/M metagenome (GOLD analysis project Ga0114978, IMG submission 87027) | Freshwater microbial communities from Lake Simoncouche, Canada to study carbon cycling - S_140212_EF_MetaG | ecosystem: Environmental > Aquatic > Freshwater > Lake | place: Lake... | reverse complement strand
GTAATCTTGCTCCAACCATCAGTGGCAACCTTACCATCCCGGGCATCAAGACCAACCATCACATGACCCGGAAATGCAGTACAGGCATCTTGAACAAAACCAGGATTTTTGACAGCAGCGGTGCCGATAATGACCGTACTGATACCGTCATCCAACAAACGCTCAATCGTTTCTAAATCACGAATACCGCCGCCAAGCTGAACCGGAATCTCATTTCCCACTGCTTTCAGAATAGATTTAATGGCTGACTCATTTTTGAGTTTTCCGGCAAATGCACCATTGAGATCAACCAAATGCAAACGTCGTGCGCCCTTACTAATCCAATGCGTAGCCATCGCCCCCGGGTCTTCAGAAAACACCGTGGCTTTGTCCATATCACCTTGTTCCAGTCGAACGCAGTGGCCGTCTTTAAGATCAATTGCAGGAATGAGCAGCATAGTGAGACGTTAGAAAATAATTAAGGTTGCCAAGAAACAAAATTTTGATAAAGCTTTAATCCGTATTCTGCACTTTTTTCTGGATGAAATTGCGTTGCAAAAATATTATCTCTTGCAACAGCAGAAGTAAACCAATCGCCGTATTGAGTAGATCCAGCCGAATCTTCATTGCGCTGCGGTACAACATAGTAGCTATGTACAAAATAGAAGCTGGTCAGATCAGGGATGCCTTTCCAGAGAGGATGCTGCTGGTCCTGCCGCACCTGGTTCCAACCCATATGGGGAACCTTATAAGCTGAGCCATCCGCCTGTTTTTTGCCATTTAAGTCAAAGCGGCGCACTTCCCCTGGCATCAGCCCCAAACAAGGTGTCCATTGCTCATTGGCGCGAACCTCTGCACTCCTATCAAACAGCATTTGCTGGCCAACACAGACGCCTAATAAAGGTTTATTTTTAGAAGCCACTAGCAATGCTTCTAAAAGGCCTGATTCCTGAAGATGCTTCATGCAATCGGGCATGGCGCCTTGACCAGGCAATACCACACGATCAGCCGAGTGAATTTCTTCGGGCTTGTGGGCAATTAATATGTTGTCATCAGGCGCAACATGATGAAATGCCTGATACACGGAACGCAAATTACCCATTCCATAATCGACGATCGCAATAGTCTGCGCCAAAATTGAGCCTATCTTTGCTGTGATCTAAGGGGCAACTAGAAGTATCTAGATTAGAGGCTGCCTTTGGTTGAGGGAACCGCACCAGATGCACGTGGATCAATTGCCAAAGCCATGCGTAACGCACGGCCAAAGGCCTTGAACACGGTTTCAATCTGGTGGTGTGCATTGATGCCGCGCAAATTATCGATGTGCAAAGTCACGCCCGCGTGGTTTACAAAACCACGAAAGAACTCAATGCTCAAATCAACATCAAAGTCACCTACGCGAGCGCGAGTAAATGGAACATTAAATTCCAAGCCTGGACGACCAGAAAAATCAACCACTACACGAGATAGGGTTTCATCCAAAGGCACATAGGAGTGACCATAACGGGTAATGCCTGCTTTATCACCCACTGCTTTTGCAAAAGCTTGGCCTAAGGTAATGCCGACATCCTCAACGGTGTGATGATCATCAATATGGGTATCGCCCTTAGCGACCACCTTTAGGTCTATCATGCCGTGACGGGCAATTTGATCGAGCATATGGTCCAGAAAAGGGACGCCTGAGGCTAGCTCAGCCTTACCAGAACCATCTAAATTGATGGAAATTTGAATTTTGGTTTCCGAAGTATCTCGGGTAACGTCGGCTTGCCGCATGCTTCATTGCGCCGCGAGGCGAAGTGTTGATTGAAGCTTCATAATATCATTCCTAGAGGATATATAAATGCTGAAATTGCTTTCGCTTCTTTTTGATTCTTTCTGATTTTTGACCTGAGTACCCTCATGAGCCGTTTTTGGAGCCCTGTTGTTCACACTTTGACCCCATATGTTCCTGGGGAGCAACCACAAATGCAGCGGCTGGTTAAGCTCAATACCAACGAGAGCCCATATGGTCCATCGCCCAAGGCGCTTGCGGCAATAAGCAGCCAAACGAATGGTGACTTACGGCTCTACCCGGATCCAGAGGGCGTTGCTCTAAAACAAGCTATTGCTCAATTACATCACGTCAACCCAAACCAAGTATTTTTAGGAAACGGCTCCGACGAGGTTCTAGCTCACGTTTTTGCCGGATTATTGAAACAAAGCAAACCGGTTCATTTTCCAGATATCACCTATAGTTTTTATCCGGTCTACTGCAAGCTCTTTAGCATCGATTACAAAACTATACCGCTGGGAAAAGATTTTGAAATTAATGCCAGCGACTTCAACATCCCCAATGGTGGGATTATTTTTCCAAACCCCAATGCGCCAACCGGCAGATCAATTCCTCGCTCAGAAATTGAAAAGCTATTAGCCAACAATAAAGGCTCCGTAGTAGTGATTGATGAAGCCTACGTAGACTATGGGACCGAATCTTGCATACCCCTATTGCGCGGTAGCAGCTGCCCAGAAAATCTTTTGGTAGTGCACACACTTTCTAAATCTAGAGCACTTGCAGGTCTGCGTGTTGGCTTTGCGGTCGGCCATCCCGCCCTAATTGAAGGCCTAGAGCGCGTTAAAAATAGCTTTAACTCATACCCCTTGGGCCGCCTTGCTCAAGCGGGTGCTATTGCTGCAATTGAAGATCAAGCGCACCTAGAGAAAACGAGCGCCAAGGTTATTCAGACACGCACTAAGTTAATTGAACAATTGAATGCCTTAGGTTTTGACACGCTGCCTTCAACTGCAAACTTTATTTTCACTCGCCATCCAAAATATGCTGGCACCAAACTCTATCAAGCACTACGAGATCGGGGAATTATCGTGCGTCACTTTAAGGCTCTACGCGTTGAAGAATTCTTGCGCATTACGATTGGCACAGATGAACAAAGTGGCGAACTCGTCACCGCTTTAAAAGAAATTCTGACTTAACTCAGTTTTTATTTAATTCGAGTTACTTTTTCAGGCGCATCTCAGCTGCACGAGCATGCGCTTGCAAGCCTTCACCATGAGCTAGCGTACTGGCTACTACACCTAAGGTTTGTGCACCAGCCTCACTGACTTCAATCATGCTTGAGCGCTTAATAAAGTCATAGACACCTAGCGGGGAAGAGAAGCGTGCGGTTCTGGCTGTAGGCAAAACATGGTTTGGTCCGGCGCAATAATCGCCGAGCGATTCGCTGGTGTAGTTACCCATAAAGATGGCGCCAGCATGACGAATCTGCTCGGCCCACTTGCGCGGCTCTGCAGCACAAATCTCTAAGTGCTCAGCTGCGATCGCATTGGCAATTTCGCAGGCTTCATTCATATCTTTAACCTGAATCAAAAGCGCACGGTTTGTTAAAGAGGCTTCAATCACCTTTGCCCTTGGCATCTCCGGTAGTAACTTATTGATGCTTACTTGTACTTGTTCGATAAACGCTTCATCCGGACACAACAAAATCGATTGCGCCTGCTCATCATGCTCAGCCTGCGAGAACAAATCCATGGCAATCCAATCCGGGTTGCTAGAACCGTCACACAAGACTAAAATCTCCGAAGGGCCAGCAATCATGTCGATACCAACCGTGCCAAAGACTCTGCGTTTTGCAGCAGCAACATAAGCATTACCTGGGCCCACAATCTTATCTACCGACGGAATAGTCTTTGTGCCAAAAGCCAAAGCACCAACTGCCTGCGCGCCACCAATAGTAAAAACACGATCTACACCCGCTAAATGGGCGGCTGCCAATACCAAAGGATTGCGCGCACCATCTGGCGTAGGCACCACCATGATGACCTCTGCTACACCTGCGACCTTTGCAGGAATCGCATTCATCAACACAGATGATGGATAAGCAGCCTTACCACCTGGGACATAAATGCCAACACGATCTAATGGTGTTACTTTTTGACCAAGACGCGTACCATCAGCCTCTTCATACTCCCAAGAGTGGCAACCCACTTCGATTTTTTGTTTCTCGTGATATGCGCGGACTCTTTTTGCAGCAATGTCTAAAGCATTCTTTTGCTCAGAAGGTAGTGTGTTGTAGGCTTGCGCTAAATCTTGATGAGGAATTTCTAATTCAGAAACCTGCGAAACATTTAAGCGATCAAATTGCTGAGTAAAGTTAAGAACAGCAGCATCCCCCTGTTCTTTCACTGCCGCTAAAATTTTGACAACGGCAGCATCAATGGCCTCATCATCGGCCATTGGTAAAGAAAGGCTCGATAGCAGGGTTTCTCTAAAACCTGCATCCTGACTATTGAGACGTTTCACTTTGATTGGCACAGGCATGAAATGAATAATTACTTCAACAGCTCAAAAATGGGCTGCAGCTGGGCACGCTTACGCTTATAGGATGCTTGATTGACTACTAACCGAGCGCTGATATCAGCAATGGGCTCAACCTCAACCAAACCATTAGCCTTCAGCGTATTACCAGTTGAGACTAAATCCACAATCGCATCTGCCAAACCTACTAAAGGAGCAAGCTCCATAGAGCCATAGAGCTGAATCGTATCTATATGTACGCCTTTGTTGGCAAAGTGATCGCGTGCGCAATTGACATACTTGGTTGCTACTTTTAAGCGCGATCCTTGTTTAACTGCTGCAGCATAGTCAAAGCCTTCGCGGACTGCAACAGACATACGGCACTTAGCGATATTTAAATCAAAAGGCACATACAAGCCGTCAGCACCTTTTTCCATCAGCACATCTAGGCCGGCCACACCAAAATCCGCTCCACCAAATTGCACATAGGTTGGCACATCCGAAGCGCGCACAATAATTAAGCGCACATCAGGGTTAGATGTCTCAATAATGAGTTTGCGAGACTTCTCAGGATCTTCTTTCGGCACAATACCGACCTTAGACAGGATCTCTGCAGTTTCTTCGAAGATGCGCCCTTTAGAGAGGGCTAAAGTCAATTTCATGACTTAATTATCCCTCAGTTATTACTCTTCCTTACTTGACTCGCTCAATGTTGGCGCCCAAAAGGGTCAACTTCTGCTCCATGCGGTCATATCCACGATCTAAGTGGTAAATCCGGTCAACTTGGGTTTCACCTTGGGCTGCAAGTCCGGCAATGACTAGACTGGCAGAGGCGCGCAGGTCAGTCGCCATGACAATTGCGCCAGAGAGCTTTTCTACGCCCTGAGCAATGGCAGTATTACCTTCGATTGCAATATCAGCGCCCAAGCGATTGAGCTCTTGAACGTGCATGAAACGATTCTCAAAAATAGTTTCGGTAATGGTCGAGCTACCACTAGCTACTGCATTCACCGCCATGAGTTGGGCCTGCATATCCGTAGGGAATGCGGGGTACTCTGATGTCCGAAAACTCACTGCTTTAGGGCGGCCTTGCATAGAAGCTTTAATCCAATCAGGCCCTAGCTCCATTTGTAAACCGGCTTCTTTCAATTTCACCATCACTGCATCGAGCGTATCGGGTCGACAATGTTTCACAAGTACTTCGCCACCCGTAGCAGCTACTGCACAGAGGAAAGTTCCGGCTTCAATACGATCTGGGATCACCGAATGCTCAGCCCCATGTAATTTCTCGACACCCTCAATCACTAAGCGATCGCTCCCAATACCAGAAATCTTTGCCCCCATCTTCACCAATAATTCAGCAAGATCGCCTACTTCTGGCTCACGTGCCGCATTTTCTAAAATGGTTGTTCCTGAGGCTAATGTGGCGGCCATCAGTAAATTTTCTGTACCAGTGACCGTAATCATGTCAGTCAAAATTGAAGCGCCTTGTAGACGATCCGTTGGTCGCTTCGTTTCTGCTTGAATGTAGCCACTCTTGATCTTGATAGTGGCACCCATTGCCTTTAAGCCTTTGATATGCTGATCTACAGGGCGCGCACCAATCGCACAACCTCCCGGCAAGGAAACTTTAGCGCTGTGCATTCTGGCAAGAAGTGGGCCAAGTACCAAAATAGAGGCTCGCATGGTTTTCACCATCTCATAAGTCGCTTCTGAACTCTTAATCACTCCGGCGCTCAGCACTAAATGACTACGATCGTTTTGATTAGGAAATTGAAGGGTTACACCAATTTCTTGTAAGAGCTTCAACATCGTTCGCACATCTTGCAAATCTGGAACATTACGCAAGACCACTGGCTGATCAGTCAATAGACAAGCACATAAAATGGGTAAGGCAGCATTCTTAGCGCCAGCAATGATGACCTCACCCTGAAGTGGAGTCCCGCCTACCATTCGCAATTTATCCATAAAACAATTCCAGTAAAAACTTAGTAATGTTATTGAGGCTTGCCAAAGTTCTGCGTTGTTGTACTAGGCCGCTGAATTCTGCGCAAACTCTTCTGGCGTAAAAGCTTTGATCGACAGAGCATGTACTTCCGCCTTCATGCGGTCTCCCATTGCGCTATAAACTAATTGATGACGCTGTACGAGGCGCTTACCTTCAAACTCAGGGCTCACAATCGTCGCATAAAAATGCTGCCCATCACCCTCCACTTGTATGTGGATGCATTGAATCCCTTGTTTGATATAGCCCTCAATCTGCTCAGGGGTTGGAAACATACATTTCTCCTAATAAAACGAATAACACCAATAATTAATGTCGGAGCTTATAGCCCTTTTGTAATAAGCGCAAAGTAATCGCTGAAACCACTATGAAGAAACACAGCACGATTGCTAAGCTACTCCACGGGGACACATCAGATACTCCGAAGAATCCATATCTAAACCCATCAATCATGTAAAAAAATGGATTGAAATGCGAGACAACCTGCCAAGCCGGCGGCAAAGAATGAATTGAATAAAAGACCCCCGATAACATCGTGGCAGGCATGATGACAAAGTTTTGAAAAGCGGCTAACTGATCGTATTTATCCGCCCAAATCCCAGCAATCAAGCCTAAGCTGCCCAAGATAGCTGCACCCAAGAAAGCAAACGCTAGGATCCAAAGTGGATGCTCCAATGCAGGCAATCCGAACCAGATCGTGATTAAAAATACGCCTAAACCAACAACAATCCCGCGAAAGACTGCAGCTAAAATATACGCAGCATAGAACTCAAAGTGACTTAAAGGGGCAAGCAATACGAAAACGAGGTTACCTGTCACTTTGGATTGGATTAATGATGAGGAAGTGTTTGCAAATGCATTTTGTAAAACGCTCATCATGACTAAGCCTGGAATCAAAAAGGCGGTATAGCTTAAACGGCCATACACTTCTTTCCCATCCAATACATGACCAAAAATCATGAGGTAAAGAATCGCTGTCAATACAGGAGCGGCTACTGTCTGAAAAGCTACCTTATAAAAACGCTTGACCTCTTTAAGCAACAGCGTCGGAAAGCCGCTGCCATATTCGAGGATGGGCTTATTTAAAGCTTTATTTACAGTATTGCTCACAATGTACTCCCCGACATAATATTGACAAATACATCTTCGAGATCCGTCTTGCCCTCGCCATCTTTTTTCACTGAGCCATAACGCGTAAGTAAATTTGCGGTTGTATCTAATGCAACAATCTTGCCTTGCTTGAGCATCGCAATGCGCTGACACAAAGCCTCGGCTTCTTCAAGATAATGCGTCGTCAACACAATCGTGTGACCATCCTGATTAAGCCTGCTAATAAATTGCCATAAAGACTGACGCAACTCAACATCAACGCCCGCCGTGGGTTCATCCAAAATAATGACCGGTGGACGATGGACCAGGGCCTGCGCAACTAGTACACGACGCTTCATGCCACCGGATAAAGCGCGCATATTACTATCGGCTTTTCCAGTCAGATCCAAATGCGCCATGATCTCATCGATCCAAGCATCGTTGTTACGGATACCAAAGTAGCCTGACTGAAAGTGCAGGGTTTCACGAACTGTAAAAAAGGGATCGAAGACTAATTCTTGGGGCACAACTCCCAACATACGCCGTGCATTCCGAAATGAGGCCTGAACATCCGCACCCAAAATAGCCGCATGCCCTTTGTCAGAGCGCACCAAACCAGCCAAAATTGAAATTAAGGTCGTCTTGCCTGCCCCGTTCGGACCAAGGAGCCCAAAAAATTCTCCAGGCTCAATTGCTAGAGAAACATCGTCAAGGGCTTGAAGGGCACCGTAATGTTTTGAAATATTTTTAATTGAAATGGCAGGGTGCATGCTTTTACAAACCCAGCAATGCAGAGACGCCATATACGTTGGCCAAGACTTTCAGCTTTTCAGGAGGACCCTCAAGCGTTAAGGACTGCCCACCAGTTTGCAACTGTTTTTGCCATGCTAATAACACCGTCAAAACGGTTGAATCAAAATCTTTCAGGGCAGAGCAGTCAATGGTTCTTAAAGTGGCAATATTCAATAGACCATCTTTCTGTAACTGCAGAGCAGTTTCTTGGGTAACCTTTTGAGGTAAAAGAAAGGGCATGATCTAAAGACTAAGATTAATTTGCTGGCTTAGCAGTAGCCAACTGTTTATTGCGATCTTGTAAAAACTTCACCAGTCCTTCGATCCCATTTTGACTAATCTGGTTGGTAAATTGGTTGCGATAAGCTTCCACCAACCAAACTCCCATAATGTTCATGTCATATACCTTCCAGCCTTTATCCGTTTTTTCTAAACGGTAATCTAAAGGCACGGGATCACCACGCCCTAACACGACTGTTTTGACCACAACCTCTTTGTCATCTGGGGCAGCACGAAAAGGTTTAAATTGCACGGTCTGATCACGTAACTGACTTAAAGCTCCCGAGTAAGTGCGAATCAATAAGTTCTTAAACTCTAAGGTGAGTTGAGCCTGTTGCTCAGGTGTTGCTTTCTTCCAATTGGGGCCCATCGCCATTTCAGTAGTGCGACGCATATCGGCATAGGGAACAATTTTCTTTTCGACCAGATCCACAATTTTGGGAATATTACCCTTCTGAATTTCTGGGTCGGCTTTTACTGAAGTCATCACATCCGTGACAACCATTTTGATTAGAGCGTCTGGAGCAGTTGCCTGATCTGGAACTTGAGCAAACAGCCAGCCAGAAAGCAATAGTAAATACATTACTAAGCACTTAGAAAACATCTTGCAACTTTTCATTGTTTCATCTCGCTAGGTTTATCTCAAACATTGAACTTATTGAGGGCTCATTTTAGCCCCTCACACAATAGCCCATCACTCAAGACACTTATTGGTAAGGATTTTCGTAAACCGGCATTGGAGGCTCTTCATCTTCTCGCCCCTCGTTAATCTGATATGCCCGTCTTTGAATATAGGCATCGCGCATAAAGCTGTACTTATCAATCGCAGCCCCATCCAAAAGATCGCCAGCTTCGTAATAGGTATTGCGTGCATTGACTACCCGCAAACCGGTAATGCTGTTTCGCAAGGCAACATCTGGGAGCAATCTAAATAAGTAATCAGACTCTAAGTCAGCAGCCGTGCCAAAGGTATCCCTCACGTTGCTTGGGCCAAAGAAAGGCAGTACAACATAGGGCCCGGCGGGTACACCCCAAACCCCTAATGTTTGACCCCAATCTTCTTTGTGCTTTTCAAGCCCGCCAGGGGTCGCTAAGTCGATCAAGCCACCCAACCCCATAGTCGTGTTGACCACCACTCGCATCAAATCATTAAAGGCGTAATCTGGCTTTCCTTGGAGTAAGTTATAAAGCGCTGTATAGATATCACTGTAATTACTGAAAAAGTTATAGACGCCTTCGCGCACAAACTCAGGCAATACAAAGCGGTAGACGGCGACGACGGGCTTTAGCAAATACTTATCTAAGCCTTCATTAAATTCAAAGACGGAGCGATTAAAAGGCTCCCAAGGGTCATTTGGGGAAGGCTCCACACCCGCAGGAATAGAGGCGCAGCCCACTAATACAGCAGCCATACAGAGCAAGATGAATTGTCTTGTCTTGCTCATGAAGTGAAGACTAAAAGACATTATTTTGCTGCGCTCTTCTCTTGGCCACTATCAGCTGCTTTGTTGTATAGAAATTGACTAATCAGGTTTTCTAAAACAATCGCTGATTGAGTTTGTGAAATCTTTGCGCCATTTACCAACATATCATCGGAGCCGCCAGCCTCTAGACCAATATACTGCTCACCCAATAGGCCTGAAGTCAAAATCTTGGCAGATGAATCTTTGGGGAACTTATAAGACTCTTCAATTGTCATAACTACGGTTGCTTGATAGGTTTTATCGTCAAAAGAAATATTGGCAATACGCCCCACTACAACGCCCGCACTCTTCACCGGAGCTCGCGGCTTTAAGCCGCCAATGTTGTCAAAGCGCGCGGAAATTTTGTAGGTAGGCGCAAATGACACAGCGTTCATATTGCCAACTTTCAATGCCAAAAATAACGCCGCCAGCAAACCAATGGCAACAAAAATGCCTACCCAGATATCAATTGCACTTTTTCTCATAAGAGCCCCAGTTTATTCTTTCTAATTTGAAAACATCATTGCAGTGAGCAAGAAATCCAAGGCTAAAACTGACAAGGAAGAAATCACCACGGTACGCGTAGTAGCCTGAGAAACACCCTCAGGGGTAGGTTTCGCTTCATAGCCTTGATATAAAGCAATAAAAGTCACCGCTACACCAAATACCAAACTTTTGATAAGGCCATTTCCAATATCGGAAAAGAGATCTACACCGCCCTGCATTTGCGACCAAAATGCCCCAGAATCCACCCCAATTAATGGAACCCCTACGAAATAACCACCCATTACGCCCACTGCTGTAAAAATGGTTGCCAGAATTGGCATGGAAATAATGCCAGCCCAAAGACGTGGTGCAATCACACGACCCAATGGGTCTACAGCCATCATTTCCATAGCGCTTAGTTGCTCGCCAGCCTTCATCAAACCAATCTCTGCAGTTAATGAAGTGCCGGCACGCCCTGCAAATAGCAAGGCCGTAATCACTGGCCCTAATTCACGGGTTAAGGACAAGGCGACCAACAAGCCCAAAGCCTGCTCAGAGCCATAACGATTTAAGGTGTAGTAACCCTGCAGACCCAAAACGAATCCCACAAATAAACCGGAAACTGCAATGATCACAAAGGAGTGATTACCAACAAATAACATTTGATCAACCACTAAGCGCGGTCTTTTCAATAAAAAGCCTGAACGCCAAATAACTGCCGCAAACATGCGCGCAGCAAGTCCAAGACTATTTAAGTTGCGACGAATAAAAAATCCGAGGTCGCCAAAAAGATTGAGGATGAAAGTCATTAGGCCCTCACTCCAAAATCTTCTTCTAGACTTTGGCCTGGATAATGAAATGGCACAGGGCCATCGGGAGCCGCATCTAAAAACTGTCTTACAAAGGGATCTGTAGAGTGGCTCAATTCTTCAGGGGTTCCTTGAGCACCAATGCGGCCATTAGCAATGAAGTACACATAATCTGCAATTTCAAAAGTTTCTTCAACATCGTGTGTGACTAATAAACTCGTGGCTCCCAGGGCATTATTCAGATCGCGAATAAGCCTTGCGGTAATCCCTAAAGAAATCGGATCTAGACCTGCAAAGGGCTCGTCATACATGATGAGCGGAGGATCTAATGCAATTGCTCTAGCTAAAGCCACACGTCTTGCCATACCACCTGAAATTTGCGAAGGCATTAAATCACGTGCACCACGTAAACCTACTGCATTGAGTTTCATCAGTACTAGTGAACGCAAAAGCTCTTCACTGAGATCGGTATGTTCGCGCAATGGAAAAGCCACGTTTTCAAAAACACTGAGGTCGGTGAATAAAGCGCCGAATTGAAAGAGCATTCCCATGCGACGACGAGCAGCCATTAATTGAGCGCCGCTCATCTTACCGATATCTTGACCTTCAAATAAAACTTGCCCCGATTGAGCCGTGAATTGACCGCCAATCAAACGTAGAATCGTTGTCTTGCCGCAACCCGATCCGCCCATGACCGCAACTACCTGGCCCCGCCGAAATTCCATGTTGAGGCCCGACAAAATTTGACGCTCACCAGGCGCATAGGAAAAGTTAACGTCCTTAATAGAAACGACTACTTCACCTAGCGGATTTTTGACATCCAATGTATTTGGCTGAGAACTATTCATATCCCCGATATTATCGGGGCAAAACAGATGACCCCATCAAATACTGGTCTACTGCTTGTGCACATTGGCGACCTTCACGAATCGCCCAAACTACCAAGGATTGGCCGCGGCGCATATCACCAGCAGCAAATATCTTGGGAATATTTGTCTGATAAGCGTTTTGGCCGTCTACCGTTGCTTTAGCATTACCACGAGCATCCTTTTCAACACCAAAGGCATTCAATATCTGTTGGACTGGGGATACAAAGCCCATGGCTAAAAGTACCAAATCTGCTTTGATCTCAAATTCAGAATTTGGAACTTCTGACATCTTGCCGTCTTTCCACTCCAAGCGAACACCAATCAGCTTTTCAACTTTGCCGTTTTTACCCTCAAAACGTTTTGTGCCCACAGACCAATCACGATCACAACCTTCTTCGTGCGAAGAAGAGGTGCGCAACTTTGTTGGCCAATATGGCCATACCAATGGCTTGTTCTCCTCCTCTGGCGGCTGAGGGAGCAACTCGAACTGAGTAATTTGCTGAGCGCCATGGCGATTAGATGTGCCAACACAATCAGAGCCAGTATCACCACCACCAATCACAACAACGTGTTTATCAGTTGCACGGATATCGTTTTTAAAATCGCCTGCATTTTCTTTATTTTGAGGAATTAAAAATTCCAGCGCATAGTGCACACCTGCAAGTTCACGGCCTGGCACTGGAAGATCCCGTGGCTGCTCTGCACCACCAGTAATGACCACAGCATCAAAATCTTTCATCAACTGCTCAGGCGACACTGTCTTAGTAGAATAATTTTTGACTTCAGCGCCGATGGCTTCTTTGCCAACGAAAACGCCAGTTTCAAATTTCACGCCTTCTGCTTGCATTTGTTCTACACGGCGATCGATCAGCCACTTTTCCATCTTGAAGTCAGGAATGCCATAACGCAATAAACCTCCGATACGATCATTCTTTTCGAACAAGGTCACATCATGGCCGACGCGGGCCAATTGCTGGGCAGCTGCCATACCTGCAGGGCCGCCGCCAACAATGGCTACTTTCTTGCCAGTCTTGGTTTTGGGGGGTTGTGGTTTTACCCAACCGCTTTCCCAGCCCTTATCAATAATGGCGTGCTCGATTGACTTAATGCCAACTGGGGCACGGTTGATACCCAAAGTACAGGCCGCTTCGCAAGGCGCTGGGCAGATACGTCCAGTAAATTCAGGGAAGTTATTCGTGGATTGCAAAACATCTAATGCATTTTTCCAATCGTTATGGAAAACCAGATCATTGAAGTCAGGGATGATGTTATTAACTGGACAGCCATTGTTACAGAATGGAATACCGCAGTCCATGCAGCGCGCGCCCTGAACCTTAGCTTCTTCATCAGTTAATGCAGCTACAAACTCTTTGTAATGGTGGAGACGTTTAACGGGCGCTTCATATGTCTCATCGACGCGCTCAAACTCCATAAACCCAGTGACCTTACCCATATCTAATCCTTAGTATCTTTTCTTTATATTCGTCTGTATGTTGAATTAAGTTACTTAAGCAGTAACCGTTTTCTTCTGAGACTTTTCCCATAACTCACCAAGTGCACGCTTGTACTCCGTTGGGAGAACCTTCACAAAGCGGCCGCGAGCATTTTCCCAATCGGCCAAGAGTGCTTTGGCGCGCTCTGAACCGGTGTAGCGGAAATGACGCTCAATTAAGCCTTTTAAGATTTGCTCGTCTGTTAGACGTTCGCCACCATCTTTAACATCGATGGGGGCATGCCACTCAGACTCAGGCATCTTGGTATTTTGCTCTGCAGAAGACAATACTTTTTCTAAAGTAGCCATACTGGTATTGCAGCGCTTATTGAATAAACCATCTTCATCGTAGACATATGCAATACCACCACTCATACCTGCAGCAAAGTTTCGGCCTGTTGTACCCAAGACCGCTACAGTTCCACCAGTCATGTATTCACAACCGTGATCGCCGGTACCCTCTACAACGGTAGTAGCACCAGAGTTACGTACCGCAAAACGCTCTCCAGCAACACCATTAAAGAATGCTTCACCAGCGATTGCGCCGTATAGAACGGTATTGCCAACAATGATGTTCTTGGCAGTATCGCCGCGGAACTCATGGGGAGCGCGCACAATGACGCGCCCACCAGACAGTCCCTTACCAACATAGTCATTACCATCACCCACCAAATCTAAAGTGATGCCGTGAGCCAAGAAGGCTGCGAAGCTTTGGCCAGCAGTGCCATTGAGTTGAATATGAATCGTGTCATCAGGTAGGCCCGCATGACCATAGCGCTGAGCGATCTCGCCTGAGAGCATTGCGCCAACGGTGCGGTTTACATTCTTCACCGGAACAATGAAAGAGACCTTCTCACCACGCTCTAAGGCAGGCTCACTCTTCTCAATCAAGATGTTATCGAGCGCACTGGCTAAACCATGATCCTGTGTGAGAACTTGGTAGCGCGGAATGTCGCTGGCTACTTGAGGTTCAGCAAAAATCTTACTGAAGTCCAAACCATGTACTTTCCAGTTATCAATCCCTTTGCGGGTATCTAACAAATCTACTCGGCCGATCAAATCATCAAATTTACGAATACCGAGTTGCGCCATAATCTCGCGCGCTTCTTCTGCAATAAAGAAGAAGAAATTCACCACATGCTCAGGCTTACCAGAGAACTTCTTGCGCAATTCTGGGTCTTGAGTAGCGACGCCGACTGGGCAGGTATTCAAATGGCATTTACGCATCATGATGCAACCCTCAACCACTAATGGAGCGGTTGCAAAACCAAACTCGTCAGCACCTAATAAAGCACCGATCACCACGTCTCGACCAGTTTTCATTTGGCCATCCGCCTGAACGCGAATCCGGCTACGCAAGCCATTGAGTACCAAGGTTTGCTGTGTTTCAGCTAAACCCAATTCCCATGGCGAACCAGCATGCTTAATAGAAGACAGTGGAGATGCGCCGGTACCGCCATCATGGCCAGCGATCACGACGTGATCAGCTTTTGCCTTAGCAACACCCGCAGCAACTGTACCAACACCCACTTCAGACACCAACTTGACAGAAACGTCTGCTTTTGGATTGACGTTCTTCAAATCATGAATCAACTGAGCAATATCTTCGATCGAGTAAATGTCATGGTGCGGAGGGGGAGAAATCAAGCCAACGCCTGGTACTGAAAAACGCAATTTACCAATGTAATCAGAAACTTTTCCACCCGGCAATTGACCACCTTCACCCGGCTTAGCACCTTGCGCCATCTTGATCTGTAATTGATCGGCGGAGCGCAGATACTCGGTAGTAACGCCAAAACGACCAGAGGCCACTTGTTTAATTTTGGAGCGCAATGAATCGCCATCTAATAACGGAATATTGGCTTCAACGACATCACTACCCAAAATGCTAGAAAGGGTTTCACCCTTCTTAATGGGAATTCCTTTGAGCTCGTTTACATAACGATTTGGATCTTCACCGCCCTCACCAGTATTGGACTTGCCGCCGATGCGGTTCATCGCAATCGCCAAAGTAGCATGTGCTTCAGTAGAAATCGAACCCAAAGACATTGCACCGGTTGCAAAACGTTTAACGATTTCTTTTGCTGGCTCTACTTCATCTAATGGAATGGCTTTACTTGGATCAACCTTGAATTCAAATAAGCCGCGCAAAGTCATCTGACGCTTAGTCTGATCATTAATGATGTTGGCGTACTCTTTGTAGGTTTGGTAGCCTTTCTCTGCACCAACACGTGTGGAGTGCTGCAACTTTGCAATCGTATCCGGAGTCCACATATGGTCTTCGCCACGAATACGGAATGCATATTCACCACCAGCTTCAAGCATATTAGTCAGTACTGGATCATTGCCAAACGCAGAGCTATGCATACGCAAGGCTTCTTCAGCCACCTCAAATACACCAATACCACCAATGTTTGATGGGGTACCCTTGAAATACTGATTAATAACCTCCTGATTCAAGCCAATCGCCTCGAAAATCTGTGAGCCGGTAT